>Ga0209131_1001159_pt1 | contig 18279 bp, 12 predicted proteins | sample GraSoi_2013_40cm_FD_185826 | JGI IMG/M metagenome (GOLD analysis project Ga0209131, IMG submission 185826) | Grasslands soil microbial communities from the Angelo Coastal Reserve, California, USA - Sample 9_17_2013_40cm (SPAdes) (version 2) | ecosystem: Environmental > Terrestrial > Soil >... | reverse complement strand
CCTGCCTGCTGCAGGCGGGCTGCGCCCCTACGGGGGGCGTGTGCTAACATCGCGATTGGCCTGTGAGGAGCCGCTTTTAATGCCATCTACGATGAAAGCTTTGCGCAAGATGCAGCCTGCGCGGGGCCTTTCCTTTGAAAATGCGCCGGTGCCGTCGATTGGACCTACGGATGTGTTGGTGCGTGTGCGTACGGCTTCGATTTGCGGGACGGACCTGCACATTTATGGGTGGGATCGCTGGTCGCAGGGGCGCATCAAGCCGCCGGTGACATTGGGGCATGAGTTTTGCGGTGTGGTGGAGCGGGCCGGCGACGAAGTGACGGCGGTGAAGGCCGGGGATTTTGTCAGCGCGGAGATGCACGTCAGTTGCGGGCACTGCCATCAGTGCCGGTTGGGCGAAGCGCACATCTGCCAAAATTTGCGGATTATCGGGATTGATCAGGATGGCGCGTTCGCGGAGTTCGTGAAAATTCCCGCGTCAAATATTTGGAAGCTGGACCCGGCGATTCCGGAACATTACGGGGCGATACTCGATCCGCTGGGGAACGCGGTGCATACGGTGCTGGCGGGGGAAATTGCGGGGCGAACCGTTTTGGTGACGGGCTGCGGTCCGATCGGGTTGATGGCGATTGCGGTGGCGAAGGCTTGCGGAAGCTCGACGGTGTTTGCGACGGAGACGAACGAGCAGCGGCGGGCGATGGCGAAGAAAATGGGCGCGGACGTGGTGTTGAATCCGACGACGACGGACTCGGTGGCGCGGATCAAGGCGGAGACTAGCGGGACGGGCGTGGATGTGCTGCTGGAAATGTCCGGGAATCCGGCGGCGATTCAGCAGGGATTTCAGGCGCTGCGAGCGGGCGGGCGGGCGTCGCTGCTGGGGATTCCTACAGAATCGGTGCCGCTGGATTTGGTGAACGATGTGATTTTCAAAGGCGCGACGGTGCAAGGGATTTATGGACGGCGGATGTACGGGACTTGGGTGCAGATGACGGCGCTTTTGAAGGCGGGGCGGCTGAATCTGGAGCCGTTGTTTGGGGAGCGCGCGCCGATGGAAAAGTTTGAGAATGCGTTTGCGCTGTTGCAGGGCGGGTTGGCGGGGAAGATTTTGATGTATCCGGATGGGGTTCGGAGTTGAAGAGTGCAAGAGTGGAAGAGTGGAAGAGTGGAAGAGTGGAAGAATGCTAGCGTAAGACCGGTTTTGTAGAGTTTTCCCCAGCCTGACGTAGACCATTGTCGTGCTTCGCTGCGCTCGGCTACACGGTGAGTGATTGCGAAGGATTGTCGGCGTTACACGAGGAGAGAAAAATGTCAGAGACGGCGACACAGTTGGTTGGGCAGAATCCGTTGCAGTACGTTAGCGACCAGTTGGCGGAATTGCGGGCTAAGGGGACGGCGCCGAAATTGCGCGTGGTGGAGGGGGAGCAGAAACCGGTTTGCGTTATCGATGGGCGCGAGGTCATCAATCTGGCTTCGAACAATTATTTGGGGCTGACTACGCATAAGGCGCTGCGCAAGGCGTCGATTGAGGCGGTGCGGAAGTATGGCGTGGGGGCGGGCGCGGTTCGAACGATTGCCGGGACGATGAAAATCCACATGGATTTGGAAGAGCAGATTGCGCGTTTCAAGAATGTGGAAGCTTGCGTGGTGTTTCAGTCGGGATTCACTGCGAATGCGGGGACGGTTTCGGCAGTATTGGGCAAAGAGGATCTGATCATTTCGGATGAGCTGAATCATGCGTCGATTATCGATGGCGCGCGGCTTTCAAAAGCGACGATCAAGGTTTTCAAGCACAAGGATGTGGCGGATTGCGAGCGCATCCTGCAGGAGAACGCGAATTGGAACGGGCACAAGCTGATCATCACCGACGGAGTTTTCTCGATGGACGGCGATATCGCGCCGCTGCCGGCGCTTTGCGACCTGGCGGAAAAATATAATTGCATCATGATGGTGGACGATGCGCATTCGTCGGGCGTGCTAGGGTGCAATGGACGCGGAACGGTTGACCATTTGAATTGTCATGGGCGCGTGCAAATTCAGGTGGGCACGCTTAGCAAGGCGATTGGCACGATGGGCGGGTATGTTTGCGGGTCGCGCGATTTGATTGAGTTTTTGTATTTGCGGGCGCGGCCGTTCCTGTTTTCGACTTCGCACCCGCCGGCTACGGCAGCGGCTTGCCAGGCGGCGTTTACGCTGCTGGATTCGCCGGAGGGCGAGCGGCTGGTAAAGAAATTGTGGGCGAACACGAAGGTTTTCAAGCGCGAGCTGAAGAAGCGCGGATTTCAATTCAAGGCTAGCGAGACGCCGATCATTCCGATCCATGTTGGGGATGCGGCGAAAGCGTTTGAGTTTTCAAGGAAGCTGTTTGACGCGGGCGTTTACGCTCCGGCCGTTGGGTACCCGACGGTTGCGGAGGGAAAGGCGCGGCTGCGGGCGATCGTAAGTGCGACGCATAAACGCGAGCAACTCTTGAAGGCTGCGGATATTCTCGCGGAAGTTGGCAAGCAGCTTGGGGTAGTTTGAGATCTGGTCGCCTAAGGGTCTCTACTAACAAGACTTCAGAGGGTTACCCCGGCGTTAATTCCAGCGATACTGTGGCTTTGCAGATTTGAAGTACTATGACCTCCTTTTGGATAGTTGCTGCGCGCACTTTTCATAGCTAAACGCCTTAAAAAGCTCAACTTAGGTTTGGCTGCTGCCGTGCATTCTCTATAAGAACCAGTCCTGCCTGTTCATCTGGACAGACCGAGAAAGTGGCACGTCATGAGGAAGTTTGCAGTAATAATGCTGGCGGCGAGCGCGCTCCTGATTACCAAAGCCGGTGCGGCACAGGGGCCTGAATTGGATTTGGCGGCGAAGAAGGTGACGAAGGAGCAAGCGCCTCCTGCACCGGTCACCGCCCCATTGTGCATCGGGACGGCTTTCAACGCGGTTCTTACGGATGATCTTGATACGAGGAAGGCGCGTCCAGGGGATGCAGTAACCGCTGAGACGGCGGAAGACGTTACCTACCAACGCTCGGTGGTTTTTCCGAAGGGAACGAAGGTGATTGGGCATATCGTGCGCGCGACCTCCGGGGGGCGGGGACGCGCCGGGTCAGCGCTGTTCGTGCAGTTCGACAAGGCGCTGCTGAAGGACGGACAGGAAGTCATCCTCAACGCCGGGATTCAGGCGCTGGCGGTGGGTTCGGTGCCGACCCAGTCTGATACAGAGGCTAGCAAAGAAGGGGCGGCGTCTGCCGCGCTGAGTTCGGCTGAGCCCTTGGCACCGAGCGCCGAGCCGACTTCTGCTGAGCCAACGAACGATGGCGCGCTGATCGTTTCGACGGTTTATGTCACTCCGCCGCTTTTCGCTGCGCCTGCCGCGGAGGGCGAGCTCGATTCCAACGGGATGTTTACTCCAGACAGCAAGGGCGCGTTTGGGCGGCCGGATGTGAAGGTGTACACGCCGACATCGGAAGGATCGCACGGGACGGTTTTGCTTTCGGCGAAGAAGCAAATGCACCTACAGAGCGGCACGCGCTTGCTCCTTGTTGTGCAGCCGCCGCCAAATGGGGATATTGAGGCCACGCCGCAAGTCGATCTGAACGATATTTCTCCCAACCCTTAATCCCAGCGCTGCAGACTAAAAACCCAGCCTCCAGATGATTTGAAACTTGAGGAGGGTTTCCATGAAAACTTTTGTAATTGCTTTTGCGGTCGCGGAACTTTGCGCGATTGGCGCAGCGGCGCAATCTGCGCCGCCTTCAGAAAACGCTAGCAGCGAGGCATCGCTGGCTGGCGGGACGGCGATTAATGCCATGCTCAACTCTTCCATCGACTCGAAAAAGGCGAAACCTGGCGAGCAAATCACTGCGCATACCGTAGAGGCGGTGAAATCCACGGATGGGAGGACGATTCTGCCGAAGGGAACGAAGCTCGTCGGGCATGTCACGAAGGCTTCTGCGCGTTCTAACGGCCAGGGAGAATCGATGCTGGCGATTCAGTTTGATAAGGCAATGCTGAAGGGTGGCCAGGAAGTTCCGCTGAACAACGCGGTCATTCAAGCGATTGCGGCACCGCCGCGTGAGACATCCAGCTACGGGGGTTACGACACGCAACCTACGACTTCGCCTGGAGCGCCGAGCAATAATCCGAGCATGTCCGGAAGCCGCGGCGCGCGGCCGGAGGGAACGCCGCCGACCCAATCGTATCCGAGCACGAATCCAAACGGCACCAATCCCAATGGCAGTTCGGGTGGCGAAGCAAGTAATTCCGGACCGCTGCCGGCAAATGCGCGAGGTGTGTACGGCTTGGAGGGCGTACGCCTGAGCACCAGCAGTAACGGTGAAGGAACCGTGCTGACTTCCAGCGACAAAAATATCCATCTCGACGGAGGCACGCGGTTGCTGTTGAAGGTGCAGCCGCAGAGCGCGTCGGCCGCGCCGAGCGGCAAGTAAGCAATAATCACGACGGTCGTTTCGAGGGGCGGGTCCTGCGCCCCTCTTTTTTGTCTGCCAGAAGCTCACCTAGCGCTTTGCTATACTCGATGCGATGGCTTCATCGCAACGAAATCTGACGCTGCCGGGCACAGCGGCTCGCAAAAAACTGTTTCTTGTGGATGCCATGGCGCACGTGTACCGGGCGTTTTTTGCGCCGATGAACCGGATGAATGCTCCTTCCGGAATTCCCACCAAGGTGACATTCCTCTTCAACACGATTTTGCGACGGCTTCTGAACGACTATAAGCCGGATTACGTCGCTATCGTGTTTGACACGCGCAAGCCGACGTTTCGCGACAAACTTTTTGAAAAGTACAAGGCGAAACGCCAGCCAATGCCGGACGAATTGTCGCTGCAATTGCCGTACGTCCGGCGACTCTGCGAAGCGATGCGCCTGCCGATATTGGAACTCGACGGCTATGAAGCGGATGACATCATTGGGTGCCTTGCGCAGAAGGCCGCGAAAGAGAACCTGGACGTACTGCTCGTGACGAATGACAAGGACATGATGCAATTGGTCGACGGAAACGTGCGCGTGCTGCGCGCTGGAACGGGCGGGGCGAAGAACGACGTGATCGTGGACGCGGAAAAGGTGAAGGAGATTCTGGGCGTGCCGCCGGAGAAAGTTGTGGACGTGATGTCGCTGATGGGCGACACGATCGACAACATTCCCGGAGCGAAAGGAATCGGTGAAAAGGGCGCGACCGAGCTGATTCAAAAATACGGTAGCGTGGAGAGCGCGCTGGAGCATGCCGCGGAAGTTTCGAACAAGCGCTATCGCGAGGCGCTGCAGCAGCAGAGCGAGCAAGTGCTGCTGTCCAAACAACTCGCTACGCTAGCGACGCAGGTGCCAGTCGAATTGGATTTGCCGAGTTTGGAGCGGCGCGAGCCAGATTTCGCCGCGCTTTCGGCTCTGTACCGGGAGTTGGGGTTCAATTCCCTTTTGCGCGAGCTGGGATCGGAAGTAGTTGCCGCTTCCGCGGTGGCGAGCGCAGAGCCCGTGGTCAAGACGGATTATGCGCAGTTGGGGTCGGTTGCAGAGTTCCGCGATTTTCTGAACAGCGTTCCTGTGGGCCAGGCCTTGTCCGTGTGGCTTAATTTGGAGACCGGCGAGCGTGATGCCGAGGGCTTCGGGACGCGCATCGCATCCATTGAAGTTTCGTCGAAGGCCGGCGAGGGTCGCTCCGTATGGTTCGAAGAGAATGGCGCGGCGCTGCGCGAGCTGTCAGCGTTTCTTGCGGATGCCAAGTGTCCGAAAATTGTGCACGATCCGAAATTGATGCAGATTCTTGGCGGCGGCGCGGAAAACATCCAGCATGCCACGCAGATTTATTCGTATTTGCTGCGCCCGACAACGGCGAATCACAACTTTGCCGATGTGGTGATGCGCCAGTTCAACGCGATGCTCAGCGGCGCTCCGGGCGAGCGCGCGGATTATCTGCATCGCCTGGCGCCTGCGTTGCGCGCGCAAATCGATGCGCAAGAGCTGCAAAGCGTCTACGAAAAGATCGATTTGCCGGTGGCGGCCGTGTTGGCGAATATCGAGCGCGCGGGCATTCGTGTGGACCCGAAGGCGCTTGACGCAATGTCGCTGGCGATGGAAAAGGAAGTGCGGCGGCTGGAGAAAGAAATATGGGAAATGGCGGGTTTCGAGTTCAACGTCAACTCGCCGACGCAGCTTGCGGAGGTTCTATTTGACAAGCTGAACCTTCAGGCGCCGATGCGGCGAGGCCGAGGACGAGTGCGCTCGACGGCGGTGGACATCCTGGAAGATTTGGCGGCGCAGCATCCGCTGCCTGCAAAGATCATTGAGTATCGTGAGATTGCTAAACTGAAATCGACGTACGTCGATTCGTTGCCCAAACTTATCAATAGGAAAACGGGCCGGCTGCATACCAGCTTTTCGCAAACGGGCACGGCCACAGGGCGGCTGAGCTCGTCCGACCCGAATTTGCAAAACATTCCGATTCGGACAGAGCTAGGGCGGCAGATTCGCGCGGCGTTTGTGGCTGAGCCGGGAATGATTCTGCTTGCCGCCGATTATTCGCAAATCGAGCTGCGCGTTATGGCGCATTTCTCGAACGACCCTGTGCTGCTTGATGCGTTTCGCACGGGCCAGGACATTCACGAGCGCACCGCGCAGGAAGTTTTTGGCGTGGGGCCGATGGCGCAGACCCCGGAGCATCGCCGCGCGTCGAAAGCAATCAACTACGGAATTATCTACGGTTTGTCGCCGTTCGGCCTGGCGCAGCAGATTGGAGTGCCTCAGAAAGAAGCGGCGCAATTCATCAGCGCGTACTTCGAGCGCTATCGCGGCGTGAAGCAATACCTGGACAACGTGCTGGCGGAAACACGGCAAACCGGTGTGGCGAAAACGCTCTTTGGCCGCATTCGGCCTATACCGGACATCACTTCGCCGCAAGTGCAGATTCGGAATTTCGCGGAACGCACAGCGCTGAACTCTCCGCTGCAGGGCACGGCGGCAGACCTCATCAAATTGGCGATGATTTCTATCGACCGCCGCCTGGCCGCGGAAAAATTCGAGGCCAGGATGATTTTGCAGGTGCACGATGAGCTCCTCTTCGAAGCGCCGTCGAGCGAAAGCAAGGAACTCGCCAAGTTGGTGCGGGAAGAGATGGAAAACGTGCACAAGCTTGCCGTACCGCTGGAAGTAGAAATTTGCATCGGGGCCAACTGGCGCGATATGGAGTGAACTGGCGCAAATCCGCCGCCGCACTGAATTCGCCATTGTAGCGATACCTCGGCCAATTCCCTCCCAAGCATCTTTTTAGCCGCGTATGTAGTCCAATTCGATGGGTAAATGCTGTCGGTATTGTCCACCTTGTGATTCCTGTTTTTGAAAATGGGCGCCCTGCCCTCCAGTTAGGATCTTCATGCGCTGTGCGCTATTACTGAGTGGCCTAGGTTGCATCTGTGCGTTGTTCCTGGGTTGCGCCGGCACCACGCATCAAACTCCGGTTGCGGTTGCCGTTGCTCCCGCCACGGCGAGCGTGGCCGTGAGCACGACGCAGCAGTTCACGGCGACGGTGACGGGCACGTCGAATACTGCTGTGAACTGGAGCGTTGCCGGCGGAGCCGCGAATGGAACGGTAACGAATACCGGTCTCTACACCGCGCCGACTACGCTGCCCAATCCTCCGCAGGTCACCGTGACCGCCACTTCACAAGCGGACAGCACAAAATCTGGAGCGGCGACAGTTACGGTGACTGAGGCGGCGGCTTCGAGTTCCGTGAGCGTATCGCCGAGCGCTGTTTCCGTCGCAAATTTCGGCACGCAGCAATTCACGGCGTCCGTGAACGGATCGCCGAGCACAGCGGTCAACTGGGAAGTCAACGGAATCGCCGGCGGAAACCAGTCCGTCGGATTCGTCTCCACGAGCGGCCTATATGTTGCGCCGAGCGGCGTTCCGACGAAATCGGATGGCAAGGGCAACAGCGTGACGACGACAGCGACGGTGACTGCCGTCTCGCAGGCAAATAACGCGGACTCTGGCTCGGCGACGGTGACCATCCAGCCGGGAAATCAAAACGCGCAGTCCGGCGCAATCGAGCTTGGAGCTTCCGGAGGAAATGCGAACGACTCGAGCACGAACACAGCCGCGCATACAATTACATGTTGCGGGGGAACGCTCGGCTCGCTGGTTACGCGCGGCGGAACGCAATTTATCCTGAGCAACACACATATTCTCGCGCGGAGCGATATTGCGCAGCTTGGCGATCCGATTATTGAGCCTGGCTTGATTGATACGTCGACGTGCACATCTTCGGGAGCGCGCACGGTAGCCAACCTCAGCTCGTTCTATAACCTGGAGAATGGACCGCTGCCGAAGATCGACGCGGCGATTGCGCAAGTGATTCCGGGCAACGTCGATCCCGCGGGAAACATTCTTTATTTGGGCGCGACTGCAGATGCCAACGGAGTTCCGGTTCCGGGAGCGCCGCATGCCGGGTCCGGAGTGGCACCTTCGCTAGGCATGCCCGTAGCCAAGAGCGGAAGGTCAACTGGATTGACATGCTCGACAGTGTTGGCGGTTGCTGTGAACGTGAACGCGGTCCAATATCAAAAAGGGTGCGGCACGGGCGCCACTTTTACCGTGAACTACACGAATCAGGTGGACGTAGCGGGAGGAAGCTTCAGCGCGGAAGGGGATTCCGGCTCGCTGATCGTTTCAGAAAGTGCCGCTGACCCTGTGGCTTTGCTGTACGCCGGATCGGACACCGATACGGTTGGGAATCCCATTAGCGACGTATTGAGTTTCTTTGCGAGCGGCGGCAATACCATGGCTTTTGTAGGCGGTGGCGCCCACGCAGTGATTGGATGCAGCTTGCCGAATAAACCCGCCTCCGCAAGCAGCACACAGGCGGCAACGACGGTTGCTCCTGCGGCTATGCAGAAGGCTGCGGCCGTGCGCGATGCGCATGCACCGGAGTTGCTGGCGCACCCGGAAGTGCAGGCAGTTGGCGTGGGCGCGAGCCGAGACAATCCGCACGAGGGAGCGATTTTGTTTTTCGTTACCGCGGGGCAGCCGCGAACAAACATACCGGCGCAGGTGGATGGTGTGCGCACCCGGATTGTCGAGGGCACGCTGTTCGCGAAGCGCGGGGCGCTGTCCGCAAAAGAAAGTGCGCAGCTCCAGCAAGCGGCTGGCGCGGCGCCGGAGGTAAATCCGATCTCTGAAGCGGAGATGGCCCGAGCGAAGCCTGTGCACGCCGCGCACGCGCAGGAACTGATGAGCCAGCCGGGAGTGCAGGGCGTGGGCATCAGCTCGAGCTTGGACGCTCCAGGGGAAGCGGCGCTGATGATTTTTCTGGTGCGCGGCGCGGCCCACAATGCAATCCCACCGGTGATCGATGGACTCCGTACGCGCGTGCGCGAGTCCAGCCGTTTCCGAGCCGGATCCGGCGATGTGGGCCGCCGCGGCGCTTGCGCGGTGGCGCCAAGCAAGACCCTTCCGCGCAAACCGCCGCTTAGCAACTAGCGCCTTCTTATTACTGGCGCTGCGCCTTTCGCGGGCGTAGAATCCGCCTCAAATGGAGCCGAACCTCTCCTTCGGCATATGCATTTGTAAGGAGGCGGTATGAGGCGATCTTTTCTTCTGCTAAATGCAATTCTGTTTGCGAGCCTCGGCGTTACCTGGGCCGGGCAAGGCGCGCAAGAAAACCCTGATAAATCCAAAGCGGCTACGGGCGATTACAAAATTACGCCCGAGGACGCGGCGCGCGTAAATCCGGTCAAATCCAGTCCGGAAGGGCTCGCCGAGGCGCGCAAGGTGTTTGGGTACGACTGCGCGATGTGCCACGGCGACAAAGGTGATGGCAAGGGCGATGTGGTGGAGTCGATGAAGCTGGCCATGCACGACTGGCGAGAGCCCACGACGCTGTCGAACGTGACCGATGGCGAAATTTTCTACATCATTACCAAAGGCAAAGGGAAGATGATGGCCGAGGGCGACCGCCTGCAGGAAAAGTTGCGCTGGAATCTGGTGAACCTGGTGCGTGCAATGGCGGGAAAGGGCGGGGAGCAAAAATCCGCTGCGGCGAGTCCCTCCCGATAGGCTGGTGCGCAGTCTGGGCGTGGCGAGCCTCTGTGCTACGCTTTTAGTGAACATTTTCCCAGGAAACGGAGGCGCCGATGGCGCATTCACCACAATTCTTGAAGCTCGTGCAAGACGCGAAAAAGCGCGTAAAGGAAACCAATGTTCCGGACGTAAAGCGCCGCATGGATGCGGGCGAGAAATTCGTGCTGATCGATGTGCGCGAAGACAATGAGTGGGCCAAAGGGCATCTCCCCAATGCGGTGCACCTGGGCAAGGGCATCATCGAGCGCGACATCGAACAGCGCATTCCGGATACCGGCGCGAAGTTGGTTCTGTATTGCGGCGGCGGTTTTCGCTCCGCGCTCGTGGCAGAGAATCTGCAGAAGATGGGATACACCAACGTGGAATCGATGGACGGCGGCTGGAAAGGCTGGACCGATGCCGGCCTACCCACTGCCAAAGACTAGTTCCTAGCTTTCAACAATTGACTCCATACGGCGCCAACAAACCCATCTGCAGATGGCGGGGGTGGTGAACATGCGCACCTGGTTTCTGACACCGAGCGCGCGCCCAAAAAACGAAATGCCGGGGAGGAGTCCCCGGCATTTCGCGCACTGATTGCTATCGCCTAGCGCTTGCGCGCTTTTTTCGCGATCAGCTCCGGCGGGTTCGCGCCATTTTTGAACAGCAACCCTCGCAGAGACGTCGTGTCCCCATCGGCCAACGCGCCGACTCCGGAAACATCGACAAAGTTCGTACTGCTCGACGTCTGTACGTGAATGCTGCTGATGCCGGCACCCGTGAACAGCGAAGGCAGCGACCCCACCGTAAAGTTCGGCGGCACTGGCGCTCCCTGCACTTTGGCGGTGAGCTGCGTCATGCGGAGCCGCACTCGGTCCGCGGTCACGGCGATCGGAGGTCCCGGATTCGCCGGCGCCGTCAAGCGGATCTGCACCGTCTGACCGGTCAGCAACTGCGACGTGTCCACTGCGCCTTCAAAAGCGCCTTGGAGCGCGCTCGGCACGGGCAAGCCATCCGCCTTCACGCGGAAGGTCGGGTTGCTGAGAGTCACCGCGACGGGGTTGCCCACCGATATATTGTTAACCGATCGCAACTCGTCGAGTACCACCATCTCGAAGTGCGTGGCGTCATCGATCTTGAAAACCACGCCATCGAGTTCGTCATCTGCAGCGTTGTCCTCGAATCCGATCTTTCTGGCCAGGAAGATTCCGCCCGGCATCAGCCGCGCGCCCACCTCAACCACCTGATTGTTCTGCAAGCAGGTGAAGTTGTTGGCCGCGCAGTTTTCGAATTCGAACTCTGTGTTGTTATCCGTAGTGATGGAGAAATCTCCATCCATCGTGTGCAGCGTGAACTTCTTGTTTGTCGTATCGAGGTTCTGCACCCCTCCCCGCAAATCCTCGACCTCGTCGAATTCCCCGGCCGGCTTCATGGTAAGTTGCTGAACGCTCACCGCTCCGCTCTGGCTGAAATCGACCCCTAGGCTCGTGCTCAAGATCGTGCTGGGATTCACATCGATCTGAATCCCACTCGGAGAGCCGGACGCAATGGTGATTCCCGGCGCCGTAAAATTGACGTTTGCCGTCAGAGTCCCGCTTGGCTTGATTTCGCACACCGCGCCAACCGCGCATCCTGCCAAGGTCGCTCCCGTATCGTTCCGGAACGTGAGTTCAGGATTTGCGAACGTTAAAGTGACGCCCGTATACGTCCCCGGCATTACATTGGCCGTATTCAGAAACGCCGCTTCTGTTTCCAATTGCTTCACTTCGATGCGCACCGGCCCTTTCCCACCGAGCAAGTCCACGTTGCCGGGGCTCAACGTCGCTCCCGTAACACTCACTTCAAACGACAGGAACGTAAACCCGCTGGGCGGCGTATCTCGGATCGTGACCGAAACTGCCGAACTTCCCGGCGGTGGCGCGTTAACGGCCTCCACAACCAAAAATGATGAGAGCGGTGAACAGGAACAGGACAGATACAACGACACGTGTGAGTTTCATCAGGAACCACTCCTCCAATGGAATTGGGCATGGGTGTTGACTGGCGGGTTGGATGAAAACGACCTTGTTGGCGTTGTCCGCGTCGCTTGGATTGTAGCCTATTGGTAAACACACCTTGATAACAAATGGTTTAACTGCAAGAATTTACCGGCTGAGGCTCCGCTCTCTTCGTCTTTGATTTGGTTTTATGTAGCGGCCCGACCGCGGCGGGCGCCTTTTGTCACATCACCAAGGCTCACGTTTCGGGTTGCAAACAGGAACTTAGCCTCGGAATAAAGGCAGTGCAATCGGTATTAAAACGGCGCGAGCGCGCGATACGGGGGAAATTGGCTGGGGCGGAAGGATTCGAACCTTCACCATCCACATTAACAGTGTGGTGTCCTACCGGTTGGACCACGCCCCAGCGGGCATTTGCGGCCGACCTACGGCCCGAACAAACGAGGTAGGCTCCGCCGCATAGGGCGCGGCGAAGGGTTTTTCTAAGATAGCACGACCCACTCGGGATTCCGAAACGCCTCGGCAAAAAAGATGTGTCTCCGCGCTCGCCCGCGCATCTCAGAGGATGAAGCTGCACGAAAAGCGATCGTGCTTGCTAGTCGAGACGATCTTGCCAGTGGACTAGTATGTCCAACTGCGTGCTCGGCTGATTTTTTTGAAGATTTCGAAACAGGCGGTGGCATTACTTGCGTTTTGACAATTCGTCAAATCAAAAATCAACCCTCCAGTGACCGGAACAGTTGCATTCGCGAAAGTTTTGTTGGAAACTATCGCGTCAATAACGACTCGGGCTTGCACTCCCGGGTCAGGACAAGGTGGACGCCAGGTGCCTCTCCTTTTTGTTGCGCTCACCGCAAAAGTGCAAACTTGACATGGCCCAGATTTTTCACCGCAGTACGAATTTTATCTCTAAGGTCAGTGTCTTCTTTGGCGCGCTGCTCGCCGCTCTGGCCCTTGGCGCTGTGATGGGTTTGGCCCGCGCTCCCTATTTGACGAATCAAAACGTCACGCGCGAGCAGCCTATTCAATTCAGCCACAAACACCATGTGGGCGACGATGGCATCGATTGCCGCTATTGTCATACCGGCGTCGAAACCTCCGCGACCGCCGGTATTCCTCCCACCAAGACGTGCATGAATTGCCATTCCGTTCTGTTCAACAACGCCGGATATTTGGAGCCGGTACGCGAAAGTTATCGAACGGATAAATCCATTGAGTGGGTTCGCGTGCACCGGCTGGCGGATTACGTCTATTTCAATCACAGCATTCACGTCAACAAAGGTGTGGGCTGCTCTTCGTGTCACGGGCAGGTGAACCAGATGCCGCTCATGTTTCAAGCATCGCCGCTGCTGATGCAATGGTGCCTGGATTGCCATCGCAACCCGGAAGCGGTTTTGCGGCCACACGATCAAGTGTTCAACATGGACTGGAAGGCTCCGTCGAATCAGGCGGAAATCGGAAAGCGTTTGGCTGCGGAGTATAAGATTCCGAGCGTTGGCCAGCTTCAGAGCTGTTCCACATGTCATCGTTAGCGGACGGTATGAGCGATCACGATATCGATACTTCCATGCACCACGACGAAACGCACGAACATGACTCGCATGAAAGCGAGCAGACCGAGGATTTGACGCTGCGCGAGCGGCCGCTTGATCTCGCGGCAGTGCGAGCGAAGCTGCAATCCAAGAGCGGACCGCAGTATTGGCGCACCATTGAGGAACTTGCCGAGGACCCACACTTTGAGGCTTTGCTGCATCGCGAATTTCCCCGCCAAGCTTCGGAATGGGACGAAGCCGTCGATCGCCGTGATTTCCTCAAATTGATGGCGGCATCTCTGGCCTTTGCTGGGCTTTCCGGTTGTAAGTCCAACGAACAGGCCCATCTCGTGCCTTATGTGAAGCAGCCTGACGGGATGGTGCTGGGCAAGCCGCTGTTTTTCGCCACGGCGATGCCCTTTGGCGCCGATGCCATCGGAGTGCTGGTCGAAAGCCACGAAGGGCGGCCCACCAAAATCGAGGGTAATCCCGATCACCCCGCCAGCCTGGGAACGACCGATGCCATCACGCAGGCTTCGGTGCTGAATCTGTACGATCCGGATCGCGCGCAAACGGTTACCTTTGCAGGTGAGATTCGCACCTGGTCCGCGTTCCAGGATGCCGCGCAAGTAATGGCCGTGGAAATGAGGGCGGTAAGCGGCGCAGGCTTTCGCATACTCACCGGGGCGATTGCTTCACCGAGCCTTGCTGAGCAACTCCAGTATTTGCTGAAGCTTTATCCCCAAGCGAAATGGCACCAGTGGGAGCCCGCGGGTAGCGATGGCGCGCGCGATGGAGCCAAGCTGGCCTTCGGCCGTTACATCAATACTGTGTACCGGCTGGAAAAGGCGGAAGTCATTCTGTCGCTGGACTCTGACTTTCTCGCCAGCGGACCCGGGCACGTCCGTTACATGAAGGAGTTTTATCGTCGCCGCAAGCTCGACCAATTCGCAGAGGCCGATCGTGCAGGCACTGAGATGAATCGACTCTACGTCGTAGAGCCGACGCCGTCGGTAACCGGCTCCAGCGCAGACCACCGGCTTCCGCTTCGCTTTGTGGAAGTCGAGCAGTTCGCTCGTGCACTTGCAGCCAAGCTCGGCCTGGGTGGTAGCGGATCACTCTCACCGGCAACGGAAAAGTGGCTTGACGTAGTAGCGAAAGATCTGCAGAAGAATCGTGGCCGCTCGCTCGTGGTTGCCGGCGAGCAGCAGCCCGCCGAAGTACACGCGCTGGTCCACGCGATTAATGCCGCGCTGGGCAACATCGGCAACGCGGTCTATTACACAGAGCCGGTCGAAGATAATCCTGTTAATAATCTCGAATCGCTGCTCGAGCTCTGCGGCGATATCGACGCGGGCAAGGTCACTACGCTGCTGATCCTCGGCAGCAATCCCGTTTACGATGCGCCGCACGACTTCGATTTCACCTCTAAGCTGCGCAAAGTCGCCCACACCATTCATCTGAGCACCCATTTCAACGAGACCTCCGAATATTGCCTATGGCATGTGGCGGAATCGCATTACCTCGAAAGCTGGGGCGATGCGCGGTGCTTTGACGGCACCGTCACTGTCATCCAGCCGCTGATCGCGCCGCTTTATCACACGCATTCGGCGAGCGAGGCGCTCTCGGCATTCAGCGACAAGCCTGGCTTGAGCGGTTACGACGCGGTGCGCAATCGTCTGAAAGCCGCAAATCCCAGCGGCGACTTCGAAAAATTTTGGCGCAAGACGTTGAATGATGGCGTCATAGCGAACACCGCCTATGCGCCGTTGAACGTCACGCCCAAGTTCAACGCAGCCAGCCTGCCTCCGATTCCTGCTATGAATCCCGGCGAGCTCGAATTTCTTTTCCGGCCCGACCCGACTATTCATGATGGGCGCTTCGCCAATAACGGCTGGTTGCAGGAGCTGCCGAAGCCCGTCACGAAATTGGTGTGGGATAATGCGGCGTTGGTTGGGCCGAATACTTCGTGGAATCTTGGCATAACGCATACCGTTGCCGCGCGGGGTGGCGAGCACGGCCAGATCGTCTCAACTGTTGTCGACATCACACTATCCAGCAGCAAAGTAACTACGGCTGGCTGGATCGTGCCTGGACAGGCCGAAGGTGTCGTGGTTCTTCCGCTCGGCTACGGCCGCAAAAAGGCCGGCTACACCGGCACGAACAAAGGTTTCAACGCCTACGTCGTTCGCACATCGAATGGATTGTGGCGCGCCACTGCCGGCTCCGAATCGGTCAAGAAGACCGGCGAGGAGTACTCGCTGGGTTGCACCCAATATCATTTCAATATGGAGGGCCGGAAGATTCTCAGCACCGGCACGCTCGAAGACTACAAGAAGAACCCCGGCTTCGCCCACGAAGGCGACGAAACTCCTCCCAAGACTCTTTCGCTGTATCAGGAATTCAAGTATCCCGGTTACGCCTGGGGCATGGCCATTGACCTGAATAGCTGCAATGGCTGCAACGCTTGCGTTGTCGCCTGCGTCGCCGAAAATAACATTCCGGTAGTCGGCAAAGACCAGGTCCTGCGCGGCCGCGAGATGCATTGGATTCGCATCGACCGCTATTACAACGCGAATACACGCACAAACGATCTACGCACCAACGACAACGACGCGCTCGCCAATCCTGAAACCTTCTTTCAGCCCGTTCCCTGCATGCAGTGCGAGAACGCCCCTTGCGAGCAGGTTTGCCCCGTCGAAGCCACGGCGCACAGCGCGGAGGGCCTGAACGACATGGTCTACAACCGCTGCATCGGCACACGCTACTGCTCTAACAACTGTCCGTACAAGGTGCGCCGCTTCAATTTCCTGCGCTTTCAGGATTGGGAGACCCCGCAGCTCAAGCTGATGCGCAACCCGGAAGTCAGCGTACGCAGCCGCGGAGTGATGGAGAAGTGTACTTATTGCGTGCAGCGCATCAATAACGCGCGCATCGAATCGGAAAAGCAGAATCGCCCGATTCGCGACGGTGAAGTGATAACCGCGTGCGCTCAGGCCTGTCCCGCTGACGCCATTGTTTTCGGCAATGCCAACGACCCCAACACCCGTGTGGCCAAGCTCAAAGCTCAGCAGCGCAACTACAACGTCCTCGGCGAACTCAACACTCGTCCCCGCACCACGTACCTGGCCGCCGTGCGCAATCCCAATCCTGAAATGGAGAAGGCATGAGCACGGGGCCACCCTACAACACTGAGGACGTGCAGGTGGCGCCGGTCCTTGAGCCGGGGCACACCTACGCCTCCGTCACCGACAAAATCAGCGCCATCGTTCTTACCCGCCCGACTTCTCTCGGCTGGGTCGCGGGTTTTGCTCTCACCTTCACATTGGTAATGGTGCTCACCGTCTCCCTCGCTTGGCTAATCATCAAGGGCGTCGGAATCTGGGGCATCAATATTCCGGTTGGCTGGGGTTTCGCCATCGTCAACTTTGTCTGGTGGATTGGTATCGGCCACGCAGGCACTCTGATTTCGGCGATTCTGTTTTTGCTGAACCAGAAATGGCGCACTTCCATCAACCGCTTCGCAGAAGCCATGACGCTCTTCGCCGTGGCCTGCGCCGGTATTTTCCCGCTCATCCACACGGGGCGTCCCTGGATGGCGTACTACATGTTCCCGTATCCCAGTACCATGTATCTGTGGCCGCAATTCCGCAGCCCGCTTATCTGGGACGTTTTCGCTGTCTCTACTTACGGCACCGTTTCACTGCTTTTCTGGTTCGTGGGTTTGATACCCGACCTCGCTACGCTCCGCGACCGCGCGCTGAAAAAGCCCATGCAAATCATTTATGGCATGTTGGCCATGGGCTGGCGCGGTTCCGCGCGTCACTGGCACCGTTACCAATCCGCGTATTTGCTTCTAGCCGGCCTGGCGACGCCTCTCGTCCTCTCTGTGCACACCGTGGTTAGCTTCGACTTTGCGATCGCCATTGTTCCTGGCTGGCACACTACGATTTTCCCGCCCTACTTCGTTGCCGGCGCTATTTACTCCGGCTTCGCGATGGTGCTCACCATCGCCATTCCGCTTCGCAAGGCCTACAACCTCGAAGACTTCATCACCCTGCATCACCTCGAGAACATGGCCAAGGTCATGCTCGCAACTGGCCTGATCGTTGCCTACGGCTACTACTTCGAATATTTCATGTCGAAATACAGCGGAAACAAATTCGACCTGTACCTCACAGAGATGCGTTTCCATGGTCCCTACAGTCACTTCTACTACGCGCTGATTCTCTGCAACATTCTGACCCCGCAATTGCTGTGGTTCCGTAAGGCCCGCACCAACATCCCGCTGCTCTTTGTGATGTCCCTCGTCGTCAACCTCGGCATGTGGCTCGAGCGGTTCGTAATCGTAGTCATCAGCCTGACACGAGACTTCATGCCTTCTGCCTTCGGACGGTACTCAGCTACGGCTTGGGATTACGCGACGTTCGCCGGGACAATCGGACTTTTCGTGATGTTGCTGTTCCTTTTTGTGCGCGTCATGCCCGCAATTTCGATCGCTGAGATGCGTGAATTGGTCGCTGAGACCTCTGAGGATCACTAGTGATGGATCATCGCTCACATATTTACGGGGTCGTGGCGGAGTTCCCCACGCCGCACGAGCTAATCCAGGCCGTGGAGAAAACTCGCGAGGCCGGCTATCGCCGGATCGAAGCGTACACGCCTTTTCCGGTTGAGGGGCTTTCCGAAGCGCT
>Ga0209131_1001156_pt1 | contig 18319 bp, 17 predicted proteins | sample GraSoi_2013_40cm_FD_185826 | JGI IMG/M metagenome (GOLD analysis project Ga0209131, IMG submission 185826) | Grasslands soil microbial communities from the Angelo Coastal Reserve, California, USA - Sample 9_17_2013_40cm (SPAdes) (version 2) | ecosystem: Environmental > Terrestrial > Soil >... | reverse complement strand
ATTGAATTTGACAAGTTGCGTTTGTCATGTTTAATATAGATCTCGCGATATGGACCAACGATCTTATATCCATTTGAGTCGATCCATTCGAGCAGAGCGGCATGACCCTGCGTAAAATCTTCAAACTTCCCCTGATGCACTACTGACACGACCAATATAGGTGAAAGTTCGTATACCTTTATTCTTTCATTCCCTTTCAGTGCGCGGTCAATCGGCACGATGGCTTCAGCATCTTCATTTTCGTATACGTCACTTGGACTATGCCATAAGGCAATACACGGACTTATATCTTTTGCACCTTGTTTACGAACGTAATCATACGCCTCATCGAATGCTGGCCCAAGATATTGTGGAACCTGATCATTCGTTGGGATCGTGATACGCCGTGAAGCAACCAGCATGGCCGGCGCAGTTTTGAGGACAACATCATAGTTTGGCATTTTATTCTCCATTTCGATTTGTCTCAGCCTGGACTCGATGCGTAACAAGCGTTCCTGCTCATCGGCAAGCCGTTTCACCACTTCTGTTCGCTGCATGGTTAACATGTTGCGCAACTGTTCCACAGATAAACCATCGGCAAGTATTAATTTGATCTGCTCGAGTGAAAAGCCCAAGTCTTTTAGAGCAAGGATGCGGTTGAGTCGTGGAAGTTGATCAGCTGAATAAAAGCGATAGCCTGTAAACTGATCAACATTCGCAGGTTTGAGCAGGTCTGTTTCATCGTAGTAACGCAAGGTCACCACCGATACCTGGCTGAGACGTGCAAAGTCACCAATTTTGATCATACACTTCCTCCGTGCGCGCGGATGCTGATACTATACACCTTCAGGCGACCTGAGAGTCAATAGTGGATTTTGTTATGAAAACTCTCTGTTTGGTTATAATCTCTCCATTAATGGAAATCTAAATCAACTTCTGAAAAGAGAATCATATATGAACTTCACTGTCTATCAAACCAAATCACGCAAGACCGCGTGTTATCCTGCTATCAAACCTTCACTAGATTTATCCAAAATTGAGACAATGGGTGTAAAGAGTCGGCAAAAGGTTACAAATATCTTGACATCATTGTGAAAAGCTCTATAATTAGCACAACCGTTCTAATAACTAAATATTCTTATAGGAGGCACCCATGCTTACCGAACTTTTGATTAGAGATGAAACAACTGCCAGCTTGGGTAAAACGGAACACACTTTCACGATCCATGTTTCGGGGGAAAAGATCAGTATCCGTGAATTGATCCGTCAGCGCGTGACCCAGGAAGTCGAAGAATTCAACAGCCGCCAGCCTGCCGTTTTTCGCATGTTGGTCCAGCCCAATGACACCGAGAGGACCTTGAACGGATTCAAGTTCCACAAGCCGCGTCTGGTTGATCCGATTACGCAGTATGAAAAAGCAATTGAAGCCTTTGAGGGAAATGGATTTATTATCCTGGTGGATAGCTATCAAGTACAGGGTCTGGACGATGAGATAGCTCTTCATCCAGAAACGTCAGTAACGTTTCTCAAGCTGGTTCCTCTTGTAGGTGGATAAAAAGATGAGAGGCACCCATGTTCAACTTTCTCAAATCAAAGCTCACAAATACACCTGTTAACTTTGAGGCAGATGCCATAGTCGAGGAATTTGTCAATCAGGATATACGGCACTATTCCTATAAATTAGAAAACTTCACCGCGGGTGTCAAATTTCAAAATGCTGAGCCGCACTTGCAACGTGATGTAGTCATGGCAATGCTGATATGGTTCGGAAAAAATCCGCGTTCCATGTTTAATCCCCGAGACACGAAAAACTGGCAGATTCAATGGAAAATGCATAATATATTTCTCCACATGCTCAAGCACAAACTGCCATTCTCAGAGCAGGATGTCATTGCCATACTGGATTGGTCGGTAAACAGAACGGATAATCAAACTTATTTCCGCGGTGTACCGCAGATGATCAAGGTTATAGGAGATTATCTCAAAGGGAATGAGCTAGCTGGTGATTTGAACAAAGCCATAGGCAGCTTGATCAATGTCATTCAGTCTGAACATATGAGCGTCGAGACGCGTCGCTGGGTTCTGCGTCTTAAGGAATTGAGAGGTGATACTGATATCAGTTTGCCTTTGGCCCCTGGGGATATTTGGGCAGACGCGGCTCTAAACGAACTTCATACTTTGGACATAACGACACAAACAGCATGGGCAGAGCTTCTGCTTCATTGTTTGCGCGCGACAGGTTCTGCCCCAAGCAGCAAATGGCTGAAGGGGATTAACAAATATTTGGACACAATTGGAAGCCAAGATTTCTTCAACAAACTTTTATATTGGTTCACGCTCGTGGATAAGTCTCGTGCAACAGCCTTTAACCGCTATGATAATGTTCAGAGTCTATTGCCAGTCAATGCTGATATTCTGAAGGGATTGGTTTGGCTGTGCAGCAAGTCAGATGATCCTGAAATTGCACGCGTGCTCACTGCATTAGCTGTCTCAGCCTATAAAAAGATTCCAGGGTCCGGTCCACGTGCTGGTAAAGTGGGGAATGCCTGCTTCTGGGCATTGGGAAACATGCCTGGCAGCGAAGGTGTGGCACAACTAAGTATTTTGAAGGTCAAGGTCAAAACTAATACGGCGCAAAAGGTGATTGCCAATGCACTTGAAATCGCCGCCAAACGGACCGGGATTACTGCCGAGGAAATCGAAGAGATGTCCGTGCCGACGTATGGGTTGGCGGAAGTCGGCTTGCGGCACGACGAGTTTGATGAGATATGCTCTGAGTTGAGAGTCAATGGCAGTGAGGTGGAGCAGGTGTGGACGAGGAAAGATGCGAAGCGTCTGGCGTCTACGCCAAAGGCTCTTAAGGAAAAATATCCCGAGGAGTTAAAGGAGATTGCGCAGGCGGTAAAGGATATTCGCAAGATGCTGCCCGCCCAGCGTGACCGTATCGATAATTTATTTCTTCAACAAAAGCAGTGGACATACGGTTCCTGGCTGACGCGTTATGTTAATCACCCGCTCGTTGGCACGATCGCGCGGCGTTTGATCTGGAAGTTCAGCAAGGACGATAAAGCCGCGTCTGCGATTTGGTTCGATGGACAAATGGTCGATAGAGAAGGCGGACCTGTTGACTGGCTCGACGATTCAACCATGGTCGAATTGTGGCATCCGATCCACACCGAATCGAATGTCGTGTTGGAGTGGCGGCAATGGTTGATGGAACACGAAATCCGACAGCCTTTCAAGCAGGCTTATCGCGAGATCTACCTGCTCACGGATGCCGAACTGAACACGCGCGTCTATTCGAATCGTTACGCCGCGCACATCCTGCGTCAGCATCAATTCAATTCCCTGTGTGCGGCGAAGGGCTGGAAGAATTCCCTACGATTAATGGTGGATGATACGTTCCCGCCCGCAACAAAAATATTGCCACAATGGGGCTTGCGCGCCGAGTATTGGATCGAGGGGATTGGCGATCAGTATGGTACCGATACGAATGAGACCGGCACATTTCTGTACCTGACCACCGACCAGGTCCGCTTTTATCGTGTTGGCGCGGTGGAAAATTGTGCGCACGCAGGTGGAGGAGGCTATACAGCTCAGCGTTGGAATGGCGTGGGGAATGCCGAGCCGTTGCCGCTTGAAGAAATCCCGACATTGGTATTCTCTGAAATCATGCGGGATGTGGATATGTTCGTTGGCGTGGCAAGTGTTGGCAATGATCCAACGTGGATCGATGGCGGTGGGGACGCACGCTACCAGGATTACTGGCATAGTTATTCGTTTGGCGAGCTGACGGAGTCTTCCAAGACCAGAAGGCAGGTGCTTGAAACTCTTGTTCCGCGTTTGAAAATTGCCGAGCGCTGTAAACTTACTGACAAGTTCCTGGTTGTGCGCGGTGATATTCGGACATATAAAATCCATCTTGGTTCAGGAAATATTCTTATGGAACCGAACGATCAATATCTTTGTATTGTGCCTTCAAGCCGAAGTGGAGAAATGGGCAATGATAAATTGTTTGTCCCCTTTGAAGGCGACCAGACATTGGCGATCATTTTGTCTAAGGCTTTTCTACTTGCAGAGGATAATAAGATCACCGATACAACCATTACACGCCAACTTAAGCGATAAAATAATGCATTATGAATTTCAACGACTACCAAACCAAATCACGCCTCACTGCAAAATATCCTGCGATTGGGCATGCTGTTATTTATCCCACGCTGGGACTGGTCAACGAAGCAGGCGAAGTGGCGGGCAAGATCAAGAAAGTGTTCCGCGATAAGGATGGCGAGATCAGCGAAGAGACCCGGTCCGCGCTCAAAGCTGAACTCGGCGACGTGTTGTGGTACATGGCGCAAGTCGCCACTGAGTTGGATTTAACTTTGGATGAAATCGCTGAATATAATATTGCGAAGTTGATGGATAGATTGGAAAGAGGCAAGATCAAAGGCGATGGGGATAATAGATAGCCATATGTCGTTGCAAGGGCGAAGCCCGAAGCAATCCCGCAAGGGGATGATATCTCAAGTAACCTTCCAAAGCTAAATTATCACGCCTAGTTGCGAGCTGGAGAATCCTTTCAAATGAAAGCCCTTAGCGGAATCAGAATCCTCGACCTTACCCATATGCTCAGTGGTCCGTATGCCGCGATGATGCTCGCCGACCTTGGCGCAGAGACCATCAAAGTGGAACCACCCAAAACGGGCGAGGCGACGCGTCGGCTATTGGAACGAGACCCAGCCAACAGCTTGAAAGGATTCGGCGCTTTTTATCTCACACTGAATCGCAACAAGAAAAGCGTCACGCTCGATCTGAAATCCGAAAAGGGTTTGAAGATCTTTTACGAGTTGGTGAAGACTGCGGACGTGGTCATCAATAACTTTAGTGTGGGCGTCACGGAAAGACTCAAAATAGATTATACCCATTTGAGCCAGATCAATCCGCGCATCATCACTTGCACCATTACCGGCTTTGGTGAAACAGGACCCGGCAAAGATCGCGCGGCGTTTGATATGGTGGCGCAAGCGATGGGCGGCGCCATGAGCATTACCGGACAGCCGGGCAATCCGCCCACGCGCCCGGGTATTCCATTTGGCGATCTCGGTGGTGGGCTCATGGCAACCATCGGTGTGCTGACGGCGTTGAATGCACGTCATACTATCGGGCGCGGTCAGCATGTGGATATTTCGATGCTTGATGCGCAGATCAGTTTGTTGAGTTATATTGCCACGATGCACTTTCTTTCCGGCGTGATCCCCGAAAGACTCGGCAATGGACACTTTGTGCATGTGCCTTATGATGCGTATCAATGTTCAGATGGTTTTTTTATTATTGCGATCATCGCCGATAATTTTTGGGAGGCGTTGTTGAATGTCATTCCGGCTGATGATTTGAACACCACAGAAAACAAATATCAACCCGGGCGGCTGAAGAACAAAGCACTGATCAATCGCCGCCTCCACGAACACGCAGAAATATTGGCTCGATAAATTGCAGACGGCACGTGTGCCTTGTGCACCGGTCAACAATTTGCAACAAGCCTTGAACGATGAACAAGTCCTGTTCCGCAATATGGTCGTGGATGTGGAACATCCGCTCGGTGGATCGGCAAAGATGCCAGGTAATCCCATCAAACTATCGGACACGTACGAAGACACGTTCACTCCGCCGCCATTGCTGGGTCAACACAACGAGGAAGTTTTTTCCACGCTGTTGGGACTGAGCCTTGAAGAAATATTCGAATTGAAGAATCAAGGTATCATCTAACCATTCTTTATCTTATGTTCAATCAACCCAACCAGACCAAAGCCAAACTCAAGCAGGGACTACCCATCTACGGCGTGATCTCTACATCCGATGACCCTCAACTCGCGGAACTCTTCGGCATCGCAGGCTTTGACTATTACATGCTCGACGCCGAACATGGACTCATTGACCCCACTCAAGCTGTGAATGTGATCCGCGCTTGTGAGCGAGCCAACATCACGCCGCTAATGCGTATTGGTCCCAAAGACCCGAAACTCGTTTTGCAATATCTTGATGCTGGAATGATGGGCGTGATGATGCCCGGACTCGAATCTGTAGAAGAAGTAAAGATGCTCGTGAATGCCGTCAAATATTTTCCGCGCGGCAAACGTGGTATGGGAATTTCGCGCGCCTCTGGATATACATCATACAGCGGAAGCACAGCGCCTGACTATATCAACTTTGCCAATGAGCAGACGATGGTTATCATCCAGTTTGAAGACGATAAACTGTTGGAGAAATTCCCGGCGATGTGCGCTGTTGCAGGCTTGGATGCCTGCGTTATTGGTCCGCGTGACCTTTCGCTTAACATGGGCTTCCCTGATGGGCACAATCATCCCGAAGTGCAAGCCGTCATTGACGAGGCGATTGGAATAATGCAAAAAGCTGGCGTTTCGGCGGGTATCACCGCCGGGACATACGCTGACGCGGAAAAACAAATCGCACGAGGCGCGAACATGATCCTCGCTTCGTCACAATCTTTGATTCTCTCAGGCTCGAAAGCATTCCTGCCAGAATAAATCTGTTTTATAGTTAGCAACTCTTTGGAACAATCAATATGTCATTAAACTCTTTTTTGAAATTAACACCTGCCTATCGCGATTATGTGTGGGGTGGGGAACGTTTGCGACCTGGGCACTACCCAACTGCTGAAGCGTGGGTGGTTTGGGAAGATGATGTTATCGAATCAGGTTCACTCGCGGGTAAAACGTTGAGTGAAGCCGCGGCGCAATTTGGTGAAGCACTCTTGGGCGCCAAAGCCATGTCACGGACGGGGACGCGTTTTCCTTTATTGATAAAGCTACTTGATTGCGCGCAATGGCTGTCTTTGCAAGTGCATCCCAACGATCAGCAGGCCGTGGAGTTGGAAAGCGAGGGTCAATTCGGGAAAACAGAGGCGTGGCACATTCTCGATTCGAAACCTGGTGCAAAGTTGATCGCTGGGGTCAAGCCAAATACATCATCGAAAGTGCTCGCTGACTCAATTCGCAATGGGACCGTCATTGACCATGTTCAATATTCGGACGTCAAACAAGGCGACACAGTCTTCATGCCCGCTGGAACATTGCACGCACTGGGACCCGGTTTGCTAGTGTATGAAGTACAACAAACCTCCGATTGGACGTATCGCGTTTATGATTGGGGTCGTCCGGCAACAGAGAAACGACCACTGCATATCGAGAAATCTATTCAAGTGACGAGAGCGGATTTTACAGCTCCAGTTACTTCTTCACCTGAAACTGGCGATGGCACAAGTCATAAGCTTGTGCAATGCGATTACTTCACACTTGAATTGCTTTCCGCCCAAACCAACGCAATTGACCTGGATACCAAAGGTGAGACCTTCCACACTATTACCGTGATCGAGGGAAAAGCTGCTTTGCTTGCAGGCAGTGAACAAATGGAGTTGGACAAGTTTCAAACAGCAGTTATCCGTGCAAATGTGGGGCGCTACCAATTCAAACCTTTGACAAATTGCCACGCGTTGAAATCCAGTGTGTGATATTGAGAAACAAAATCTCTTGCGGAAAATCAATAAACCTGTGGTTAAATTGCAACACCAACCCAAAGGAGAAGTAAAATGACAACTGTGCGAAATGACTTTTTCAAACTTGGTGAAAAGTTCGTCACCATTCTTGGCGATGATGTAAAGGTCGGGGATGTTGCGCCTGAATTTACTGCCATGCTTCCCGGCTGGAAGCCAATCAATCCTCTTCAAGAATCAAAAGGCAAGGTGATTATCCTGTGTGCGGTGCCTTCGATTGATACAGAAACCTGTGATATCGAGACCCGCCGTTTTAACGAAGAAGCTTCGAAACTCGGCCAGGATATTGTGATCTACACGGTCAGTACTGACTTTCCGTTCGCGCAAAAACGCTGGTGCGGCGCGGCAGGCGTGGAACGGGTCAGACTGGTTTCCGATGTGCTCGAAACCGAATTTGGTTTGAAGTATGGTTTGCTCATCAAAGAACGCCGCTTCTTCCGCCGCGCAGTCTTTATCGTTGATCGTGAAGGCAAACTGACCTACGTCAATTATTTACCTATCCTTGGTCAAGAACCTTCTTACGATGAAGTGGTTGCCGAAGCAAAGAAAGTGCTCGGATAAACATACAGCCCTCGCAAATGCGAGGGCGTTTGATTTAATAGGGTTATAATGCGGAAATTTTATTGTAGGAAAATTCCATGAATCTCAACGAACAATTCGAACTTGTCCGCCAATCGCCAACGGTTTCACTCTCCGATCGTATCAACGCCCTCAAAGCCAGTGGACGTCAGCTGGTGGGATTGCAAGTAGGCGACCCTGATTTCAATTCGCCGCCTGAAGTGATCGCTGTTGCTCTTAAAGGCATGCAGGATGGACTGACTCATTATGGACCTGCGATTGGCACTGTGGAATTACGCAAAGCCATTGCCGCAAAACTCTTGCGCGATGAAGGCGTGACCTATGATCCCGCATCTGAAATTATGGTAACTCATGGAGGAATTCACGCTTACTATCTCGCGATGCAATCCGTTTTGAATCCTGGGGATGATGTGCTAATTCCCGATCCCTCGTGGGGGACACATGAAAACATGGCGACCATGTTGCGTGGAAATGTGATCCGCGTCCCGGCTCCAGCCGAAAATGGATTCATCCCTCATTTCGATTCGTGGCTGAAGGCTTTGACTCCGAAAACAAAAGTCATCGTATTGAACTATCCATCCAACCCAACCGGCGCATATCCCACGCGTGAATATTTACAACAACTACAAGACTTTGCCAAAGAACACAACTTGTGGATCGTCAGCGATGAAGTGTATGGAAGTTTATATTACGGTGAAAGACCAACTTCCGCTGCCGCACTAGATGGTGCCAAGGAACAGACATTACTCGTCAACAGCCTCTCCAAATCCTACGCAATGACAGGTTGGCGAGTTGGCTTCCTTGCTGCACCCGCGCGCGTGATTGAAAACGCACTGAAAGCGGGACAAAACTCAATCACGTGTGTTGCGCCCTTCATTCAAAAAGCTGCCGCCTTCGCATTGACCGACCCCACGATTCAAGATGTCACTGCAAATATGCGTGCCGCGTATGCGCGTCGTCGTGAGTTGGTGTTGCATTTATCGCATGAATTGGAATGTGACAAAGTTCTCGTCACACCGCCGCAAGGCGCATTTTATTTCTTCCTTGATTTTCGTCCGTTGAAGATGACTTCAGCTGAGATCTGCGAAAAGATTCTGGAAGAAGCAGGCGTGGGACTTGTCCCTGGCTCGGCGTTTGGGAGTCAGGGTGAAGGCTTTGTACGGATGACAATTGCAGCCTCGGACGAGGAAGTTGAGGCGGGCTTCCGCAAGATCATCGAGTGGGCAGAGAAGCAAGCATAGTCCTGTATAATTTGATTCATCCTGAGTTGGAGGTCTTGCCATGCAAAAATTGCTGAAGAACGAATGGACTACATTTGCAGGAGCGATGCTTGCCAGCATCCTGACTTGGGTTTTGACCGCCACGCATGCCAACTCCGTGTTGACGTTTGTCATCAGCGCGGTGGCATTGGCAACGTTGGCAACCGTGGTTGGACACGCGACCGAACAACTTGGGAATTACCTGGGACCCGGTGCGACCGGGATCTTGCAAGCAGCCGTCGGGAATTTGCCTGAATTGTTCGTAGGTTTTTTTGCGTTACAGGCAGGGCTGGTGAAGGTGGTGCAATCTGCGTTGGTGGGTTCCATTTTAGCGAACAGCCTTTTGGTATTGGGTTTGGCGTTTTTCTTTGGTGGTAGAAAAAACGGAACGCAGAGATTTCATTCTGAAACGCCGCGTGCGATGGTGATCTTGATGGTGTTGGCGGTCTCGGCGTTGGTGATGCCTACGCTGGCGCATACGTTGCATACACCCGCCTCTGCCCACGAAATCTCTCTAAGTATCGCCGGCGCCATTGTGTTATTGATTCTTTTCTTTGCCAGCATTCCATTCTCTTTGCAGGGTGGTCCGATGGCTGAAACAGTGCCTGAGATCGAACAAGAGGAAAAAAGATGGTCCATAGCGCGCGTGATTTCTACGCTTGCCATCGCGGGCGCTTCTGCTGCGTTTGTTTCCGATTGGTTTGTGCAAGCGCTTGAACCCGCGACTAAAGCGTTGGGTATCTCACAAGCCTTTGCTGGGTTGGTCCTGGTGGCGATTGCCGGCAACGCCGTGGAAAACATAGTTGGGATTCGACTCGCTATCAAAAACAAAGTGGACTATGCCATCAGCATCATCCTGAACAGTTCTTTGCAAATTGCGCTCGCACTAACCCCGATTCTGGTTCTGCTCTCATTCTTTTTTGCCTCTTCAGTTTTGACTCTTGTCCTGCCGCCCCTATTGGTAGTCTCGCTGGCGCTGACTGCTATCTTAAGCGCGTTGATTGTTTACGATGGCGAGTCCAACTGGTTGGAGGGACTAGCCCTAATTGGCTTGTATTTATTGATCGCTGTATCGTTTTGGTGGGGTTAATATGCGAGTCGCATTTCAAGGTGAACCCGGCGCTTATAGTGAGCAGGCGGTTTTCAATTATTTCGGCAATGTCGAAACACAACCATGCGAATCGTTTGACGTGGTCTTTGATGCTGTCAATTCAAAAGCGTGTGATGCGGGTTTGATTCCTATTGAAAATTCTTTGGCGGGGAGTATTCATCAAAATTACGATCTGTTATTGTGCAATCAATTGTATATCGCCGGTGAATATTTGTTGCGCGTGCGGCATTGCTTGATCGCCATGCCCGATGTGAAAAAGGAAGACATCAAAAAAGCGATCAGCCATCCGCAAGCGTTGGGACAGTGCGCCGCATATTTGCGTTCGCATGGTATCAAAGCTGAGCAGGTCTACGATACGGCGGGTAGTGTGAAGATGCTCAAAGAGTCGGGTGCGCGTGATACGGCGGCGATCGCGTCTCGTCGCGCCGCTGAATTGTACGGCATGCAAATTCTCGAAGAAGGCATTGAGGACAACGCCGAAAATTTCACGCGCTTTCTTGCCATTCAACATGAAGCAGTTGTCCCGACAGAAGAAGCGAAAACATCTATTGTCTTCACGCTGAAGAACCAACCTGGTGCATTGTTCAAAGCCATGAGCGTATTCGCTTTACGCGATATCGATCTCACTAAAATTGAATCGCGTCCCTTGCAGGGCAAGCCGTGGGAATATTTATTCTATATTGACTTCATCGGTGCAGCGCATGAGGAAACGATTAAGCGCGCGCTCGATCATCTGGGGGAATATGCTGTGACTTTGCGCGTGCTCGGTTCGTATCCGCGATTTAAAGGATAGTTGGAGAACTGAAAACATGAATATCTCTCACCCATTTGTAAAAAGTGAAATCTACAAGTTGATTAGGACAACTGAATTTGATGTTGCAATTGGTGATGATAGTTTCGAACTCAGAGTTGAACTGTTTCAAGCTGCTTCGAGTCCAAATTTTTTTCGTGCTCATATCTGGCGAAAAGAGTTTTTTAGTATCCAATCTGTATTTCCTCAAGACGAGAAAACTCACGAGCCCATTGACTCACCATCTGGTGAGAAAATCATCGTTGATTTTTCATATCACCTACGCGGAAAATATTCTCATTTTAAAGCGGAAAGCGAAACAGTTGCAATACAGTTGATTTTGGATGATTTTCAAATGTTCTTGAATCATGTTTCAGACAAATAATTATGCAAGAACTCTCTGCTCGACAAGTTCGTATCAACGATTCCTTTTGGTTGCCACGACTGAAAGTCAACTCCACGCACGCCATCTTTCATCAATGGGAACAACTCGAAGCCACGCGTTGCATTGATAATTTTCGTATCATTGTTGGCGAATCGGATGGCTTTCGTGAAGGCTGGTACTTCGCTGATTCGGACGCCTACAAATGGCTGGACGCCGCCTCGCGGATTCTTGCGATTCACGCAGACCCCAAGCTTGTCTCCGTTGTGGATTCCTTGATCTCGCTGTTAGCTCGCGCTCAAACAGATGATGGTTATATTTTCACCTACAATCAAATCCATTTCCCGAATCAACGTTGGGTGAATCTACAAATAGAGCACGAGCTTTATTGTCACGGACATCTCATCGAAGCAGGCGTGTCACATTATGAGGCCACAGGTCGTCGGGACTTGCTCGACATCTGCACCAAAGCCGCGGACTTGCTGGTGCGTGATTTTCTCAACACCTCCAACGACAAAACCTGCGGACATGAAGAGATCGAACTCGCGCTGATTCGTCTATATCGTGTGACTCGCAAAGAGGAATATCTTGAACTTACACGCCAATTCATCGAGCGGCGCGGACGGACTCCGCTCTATGGCATTCGGTGGTGGCTGGAACGTAACAATTTCCTGAAACGCAAAGCCCATGTCGATCAATTGCGACAGGGCTATATTGCCAAACATCCTGAATATTCTGCCTTTCGCTTGCCTGGGGGGAACTTTACGAAGACACCTCCTTTCAGCACACTGCGCCACCACATCAACGCCCTGCGTGGGTGCTATGGTCAGCAGCATACACCCATTCGTAAACAAACCTCACCTGTTGGTCATTCCGTTCGTTTCGGATATTTGGAAACAGCGGTCGCGATGTTGTGCCGCGAAAAACCCGATGAGTCGCTTCTCTCCACGCTGGAGCAAGCCTGGGAACGGATGGTCACCCGCCGCATGTACATCACCGGTGGCCTCGGCGCGGTCCCTGGCATCGAAGGCTTTGGCAGTGATTACGAGCTCGACCCCGAATATGCCTACAACGAAACCTGCGCTTCGTTGGCGAGTCTCTTTTGGAATTGGGAAATGGCGCTGCTGACGCAAAATGCCCGTTACAGTGACTTGTTCGAATGGCAACTCTATAACGCGACCAACGTCGGCATGGGACGAAACGGAGATACCTATCTCTACAACAATCCACTGGCTGTGCATCAGGGCGTGACACGTCAGGGCTGGTATGTTGTGCCGTGCTGCCCGTCGAATCTCGCGCGCACCTTTGCAGACTTGGGGAAATATATTTATTCATATGATGAAAATGATATTTGGATTCACCAATATATCGGTAGTGAGACCACAATCAATGGCGTGCATGTGAAAGTCGAATCGGGATTGCCGTGGACTGGAAAGGTGGTGTTCCATATCGATCCGACAGAGCCGAGAAAATTCATACTTCGTTTGCGCACCCCATCCTGGTATTCCGATGCAACAGTTGGGATGTATGAAGAAATTAAAGAGCAAATGGAAAACAATTCATTTGAACATTTCTCGCATACTATCAGCCCGGAAGGGTTAATGGAAACTATGCAGTATTACAAACAAGAGACTGCTTCTGGCTATGACCCACGACGGGGTTGGTTTCAATCTATTAATAGAACATGGTCGCCTGGTGATGCTGTGGAGCTTAACTTTGAAATACCCATCAAACTACGCCGCGCCCATCCCAAAGTGCAGGGACATGCCAGCAAAGTCACCGTCACGCGCGGACCGCTTGTCTATTGCCTGGAAAGTGTGGATAACCCACATGTGGATATTTTCACCGCTCAACTTGACCCTTCATCCTTGCGCGATGAATTTAGCCACGATTTGCTCGGTGGATGTGTTGCCATTCACGGCAAAACAACTGATGGCAAGCCATTGAAATTTATCCCCTATTTCTTGTGGGCGAATCGTGGCGAGTCGCGGATGACGGTGTGGGTGAATTCGGAATAGTAGACTCTGGTTGGGCGCATATGAACTAAAGACTCGCTGGCTAAAAAGGACGCTACTACCAACACGACAAAATTTTCACACATAACTTATTCATCGGCAATCAAAAAAGCAGACAACGTATAAAAAAACAGACTTGCATTACTCATTTATCTGTTTCTTAAGGTCTTCCAAAGAATCGATTTCAAGAATATATCCTTCACGGTCTTGCCTTCTATAAAAATCAAGAGCGCCATCAATCACTGGCAATGCTGGTTTTCCTATTTTCAAAAGTGCATCAAGCGAGATTTCACAAGTCGATGAATTGACGTTTGACACATCAGAAACCATGAAATCCAAAGCCTTTGAATTGGCAGGATACCCGACACGTGCAAAAACACGAGCACCAATAATATTTAATCGGGCTGTCACCAATTTTGGCATTTTCTCTAGAAGAGCGTCCACTGCGAGTTCGCCAAGATTTACAAGCGCACCAGTTAAAGACTCTAGTTCTTGCCGAGATTTAGCGTTTTCTACTTGTTCAATAAGAACATACGGATTTTCTTGTTCTTTGTCAACCATTGTTATCTCAACTTATCGGTGTTCTTGTCTAGCGCCCAACTAGAGATTATATGGCGGCAGTTAAACAGCTTTTAGACGGTCACCATACAATGTTCTAAATTGATGTATTAGACGGCGATTGATAAAAAGTAGTTTACCAAAATGTCTTTTGTAATCATCAGCTTGAATAAAATTCACTCGTAAGCCGTAGCAGAAACGGGGGAGATCGAAGCGGGCAGCTTATTTTTTCAGGTATTGTTATTTCATCCCACCGTAAGTATGATATTCCCTTTTTTCCGATCAGTCTCTGCATAGCGATGCGCTTCGGCAGCCTGCTCCAAGGGGTATGTTCTATCTATAATTGATTTTATTTTCCCCGCTGCGATCAGATCTCTGAGGGCAAGAAAATCTTCATTCCTTTGGCTGATAGAAGCAGGCACTGTTTGTGTGCGGCGAGTGATCAATTCCCAGGCTGTTCGAATTTGATCGGATGCACCAGGGTTGGCGGAAAGAAATTGCCCGTTCAGCTTTAGTAATTTTTTGCAGCGTGAATAAGAACTCTTGCCCGGTGCGTCAAAAATCACATCATAGGTTTGACCGCTCCTGGTGAAGTCTTCTTGAGTGTAATCAATCACATGAGTAGCGCCGATCGAGCGCAGCATGTCAAACTTCGCGGCGCTATCCACCGCCGTCACCTCAGCCCCAAGGTGTTTCGCAATCTGTACGCCAAACGTTCCGATAGTGCCACCAGCGCCAATAACCAAAACCTGCTGCCCAAATTGGATATTTTCTTTCAGATAACGCCATGCTTCATATCCTCCAACCGAGATGACCGCAGCTTCTGCATAGGTGATATTGGCTGGCTTGATCGCCATCATCGCCGTTTCACTCAAACAGATATATTCCGCGTAACTACTCAAATGCAGAGCGGACCATGCAAACACAGGGTCGCCTACTTTGAATTTGGTCACAGCTTTTCCGACCCCCTCAATATCCCCGGACAGCTCCTGCCCTAATATTTTTATTCTGGTCGGTTTGAAGAGACCGATATAGATTCGCAAAGGGAGCCAGAACGCGGTGAAGGTTTTGAAACTTCGTATTTCACAATCTGCAGCGGTTACGCTCGCAGCCTGTATTCTGATCAGCACCTCATTATCTTTGGGAGTCGGCTTTTCAACCTCTTGCAGTTGAAGTCCATCCGGTGATCCGTATTTCGTCCACACGATCGCTTTCATAAGTATTCCTCCAACTCGATAGGCTTTGTAATACTAGGCGATGGTGATGACGACTTTGGCGCGAGCGTGGCCATCTTCCAAATAGCGGATCGCCTCAGCCGTCTCGCTCAACGGGTAAGTTCGTTCAATGGCTGGTTTTACTTTCCCAGCTTCGATAAGCCCTTTCAAAACGAGCAGATCTTCTTTGGTAACTGACGCATCAAATGCGACCATCTTATGACTCACGAACCGTGCTACGATGGCTACTTTGAATCGATCAGCCAGGGGACCAAGCAACCGACCCTGCGATGCGCTTAACGGACCGCCATTGTTGAACACAAGTATTCCATTGGGGGTTAGGACGCGTCGTAGATCGGATAGCGAACGGTTGCCCGCGTTTACGAAGATGAGATCGTAACGTGGCCCAGTCTGAGTGAAATCATCCTTAGTGTAATCAATGACATAATCCGCGCTGAGCGATCGAACCATATCGACATTCCTCGTGCTGCATACAGCGGTCACCTCCGCGCCGAATACCTTGGCAATCTGCACAGCGAACGTTCCCACGCCTCCGGCTGCGCCGTTGATCAAGACCTTCTGACCGGACTGAATCTTCCCCGCATCGCGCAAGCCTTGCAATGCAGTGCAAGCCGCCACTGGGACAGCCGCCGCCTGCTCGAACGTAAGGTTGGCTGGCTTTAGCGCCAATGTCTTTTCAACCTTGCAGATATATTCGGCGAAGGCGCCGGTGCGTGCGCCGAAGACTTCATCACCGGGTTTGAACTCCGTCACATCTTTTCCAGTTGCTTCAACTTGCCCTGAGAAGTCGGCTCCAATACGAGACTCTTTGGGCTTGCCTAATCCGAGTCCCATGCGGGCGATGAGCGGCATACCGCGCACATAATGCCAATCCAGTGCATTGACCGAAGCCGCGTGGATATTTATCAAGACTTCATTGTCCTTGGGCGTAGGCTTTTCGATTTCTTTCAATTCAAGAACATCAGGTGATCCGTATCGTGTGTATTCAATTGCTTTCATGTTTACTCATTCTTATTAAAGTCTTGTGATTCTACACCACAGTGATGACGACTTTTCCCCTGGCATGCCCCTCTCCCAGATACCGGAGCGCCTCAGCAGTCTCACGAAACGAGAAATATCTATCAATGACAGGCACGACTTTTCCAGCTTCAAAAAGCTCATTCATAATAACCAGATCCTTCTGATTTATTTTCGCTATCTCCATGAAACCCATTTTCTGTCCACCAGTCCTTGAAATCAATGGCCCTAGGAGCATGGCTTGGAACAAGGCCTGCAATAAATGAGCGCTGGAAGCTCCGACCAAGACATACACCCCTGTGGGGCTTAATGCGCGCTGATAAGCCAAAATTGGATGATACCCGTTAACTGCCAGAATCAGATCATACCGTTGCCCATTTCGGGTGAAATCTTCTTGAGTGTAATCAATGACATGATCTGCACCCATCGAGCGTGCTTGGTCCATATTCTTGGAACTGCATACAGCTGTCACGTCAGCCCCGAACGATTTGGCAATCTGTACTGCAAATGTACCCACACCACCTGACGCCCCATAGATCAAAACCTTTTGCCCAGGATGAATGTGTCCGCTATCGCGCAGACCTTGCAGTGCAGTGAGCGCTGCAACAGGTATGGCTGCGGCTGCCTCAAATGTCATAGCAATCGGCTTCAACACCAGCCTATCTTCACGCGCAATTGCATACTCGGCAAAGCTACCATCAGCTCCCCCATAAACCTCATCCCCTGGCTGAAACTGCATTACGTTGCTGCCAATAGCTTCCACCCGTCCGGCGATATCGATTCCGAGTCTTGGGTCTTTTGGTTTGCGCAATCCCCCGCCCATCAGACGAACAAGGAATATATCGGCGCTTAGTGCATGCCAGTCGGCCGCATTTACGGATGCCGCATGAACTTTAACCAGCACTTCATTGTCCTTGGGGGCAGGTTTTTCCACCTCTTTTATTTCAAGAACGTCCGGTGATCCGTATTCTGTAAACAGGATTGCTTTCATAAGTTTTCTCCAGGTTTGGTTTGATCCGGGCACAGCATCATAGCTGCGCTAGCTCGAAAGTCCTTCGGCATCAGGCAGATTCAATGGCACGTTTTTCCCACTGTTCAACGTTTACACCCTTAATCAAAAGCCATAAAAGGAAAAAGATTTCTGACAAACCCGTAAACATGCCAATATTCAGGTTGCTGCCGGGAAAAAGAAATCCCGCAAAAACGTCTATGAGATAGCCAAAACCGCCAATGATCAATAAGACACCCAGAATTTTGGGAAGGAAACCCGACTTGAAAACCAAATATCCCAAGGGAAACAGCCAAAGGCCCGAGAAAATAAAAGCAAGACTAATTCCATACGAGTGCAAACGAACAAACAAGTACGCCAGAGCTTGTAACTGCGCTGTTGTGAAGACTTTCAAGTAATCAGCGCCGCTCAAGAGTTGTAGGACACCCAATTGGATAAACTCGTTGAACACCCCAATAGGAACACCGAGCAGAGCGAGTACAACCATCAGTACCGCAATGTCTTTGCTAACCGGTTTGAGTAACTTGTATAAAACTAGAACATACAATATCCCGACTGTCGGAACGAGTATATTGCTCACAATGCCAAGGCGGAATAGCGATTCAGAAGCCATGATATTGTGGGTGGTTGCTGCGACATCTCCGGACACAATCAGCTTGGAAGAAACATACAGTAAGCTAAAGATACCGAGTATGGCCTGTATTAGATACAGAAACCCTGCGACTCTTGCGATAATAAGAGGTGATATTTGGGCGGTACGGGTTGTCATTTGATTTTCTCCTAAAGGGTGTGACGGTTGACTTGATTGAGTAGCT
>Ga0209131_1001149_pt1 | contig 18360 bp, 8 predicted proteins | sample GraSoi_2013_40cm_FD_185826 | JGI IMG/M metagenome (GOLD analysis project Ga0209131, IMG submission 185826) | Grasslands soil microbial communities from the Angelo Coastal Reserve, California, USA - Sample 9_17_2013_40cm (SPAdes) (version 2) | ecosystem: Environmental > Terrestrial > Soil >... | reverse complement strand
AACTATTCGCAAGAATACCGATCAGGACTGGCTCAAGACAAACATCGCGAAGTTTACCGGCATGATGCAGGGCCAACGCGATTTGCTGACGGTGGCCAAGTTGCTGCTGTCGGAATTGACGCCGCTGGTTGGTGCGCAACACGGCGCCTTTTATCTGACGGAAAGCAGCGAAACGGAAACGACGCTGAAGTTTTTGTCGGGGTATGCGTTCACGGAAGAAAACGGCGTGCCCAAGCAGTTCCGTATCGGGCAAGGGCTTGTGGGCCAATGCGCTCTGGAGAAGGAGCGAATCCTGGTCACCAGCGTTCCCAACGACTACATTCGCGTCAGCTCGAGCTTGGGCGCAGCGGCTCCAGCCAGCATCGTGGTTTTACCGGTGCTATTCGAAGGCGAGGCGCGCGCAGTTATCGAGCTCGCTTCCTTCAGCCAGTTTAGCGAAGCCCATCTTGCATTCCTTGACCTGCTAACCGAATCCATCGGCATCGTGCTCAACACCATCGCGGCAACGATGCGTACGGAAGAATTGCTGAAGCAATCCCAAGCGTTGGCGGAAAAGCTGCAAAGCCAGCAATTGCAGTTGCAGCAGACCAACGCGGAGCTGCAAGAGAAAGCGCAGCTCCTTGCCGAACAGAAAACGGAAGTCGAGACCAAGAATCGCGAAGTCGAGCAGGCCAAGCAGCAGTTGGAAGAGAAGGCGGAACAGCTCGCGCTCACGTCCAAGTACAAGAGCGAATTCCTTGCCAATATGAGTCACGAGCTGCGCACACCGCTCAACAACCTTTTGATTCTGGCCAAAATGCTGGCCGAAAACTCTGAGAAAAACCTGCTTGCCAAGCAAGTGAAATTCGCGGAGACGATTCATTCGTCCGGAACGGACCTGCTCGCGCTCATCAACGACATTCTTGACCTGTCGAAGATTGAGTCCGGCAAGATGGACGTCGAGCTTGGCCCAGTGCAATTGATACAGCTTCAGGACTACTGCTCGCGGACGTTCCGCCACGTGGCCGAGGGCAAAGGGCTCGACTTCACGATCGAGCTGGATCCGACGCTCGGCGATACCATTCACACAGACACGAAGCGCTTGCAGCAGGTACTGAAGAATCTTTTGTCGAACGCGCTGAAGTTTACCGAGCACGGCGCAGTACGGCTGAAGGTCTCGCGGCCGGCCGCGGGATGGCGCACTACGCATCCGGTTCTTAGCCGTGTGAAAAGCGTTGTGGCCTTCTCGGTGACCGACACGGGAATCGGCATCCCGCAAGAAAAACAGCGCATCATCTTTGAGGCATTTCAGCAGGCGGACGGAACCACGAGCCGCAAATACGGCGGAACGGGCCTGGGCCTTTCCATCAGTCGCGAACTGGCCCGATTGCTGGGAGGCGAAATCCGGTTGGAGAGCGCCCCTGGGGTTGGCAGCACGTTTACTCTCTATCTGCCACAGGTGTACGTCAGCACCATGCAAGCGAAGGTTGCGGAGCTGCCACGTTTGCCAGCTTCGAGCGACACGTTGGCTCCTGTGCCAAGCGTCGAAGAAAACGCGGTTGCGAGCCTCTCGCCACCGCGCATAGGCGTGACAGAAATACTTGCGGAGGACCTGGTCGTTGAAGATGACCGGGGCAATATCAAGCCGGGTGATCCGGTACTGCTGATCATCGAGGACGACGTCACCTTTGCGCGCATCCTCGTTGATATGGCGCGTAGCAACAATTTGAAGGCGGTTGTTGCCTTGCGGGGTGCAACGGCACTCTCTCTCGCGAGGGAATTCAAACCCGGCGCCGTGACGCTGGACATTGCTCTGCCAGACATGGTGGGTTGGACCATTCTGGATCGCCTAAAACACGATCCAGCCACTCGTCACATTCCTGTTCACATAATTTCTGGCGACGACAACCGGCGGCGTGGATTAGCTTTGGGAGCGATGACCTACTTGCAAAAATCAGTGGGCGGCGGATCGATCGATGAAGCTTTCAGTGCGATTCATCACTCCATGGATCGGGGCACTAAGAAGTTGCTGATTGTTGGGGGCGAAGCCCTTAGCGACGATTTGAAGGCGATAGTCGGCGGCGACGACATTCAAATCATCACCGCGGCCAATCCAGACAAGGCTTTGTCGCTTCTCGAAGACGAGCGCGCGGATGCCATCATTTTGGAAATGCCTTTGCAAGATATGGGAGTCCTGCAGTTCGTGCAGGAGGTGCACAAGAAAGGCAAGCCTCCCATCATTCTTTTCGGCGAAACAACAAATAACGGCGACGAAGTGGATCTAAGCGATGTGTCTGAGTCCGGCATCATCCGGCACGCGTCTTCGTTGGAACGGTTGCTCGATGAAACCGTGCTCTTGCTGCATAGGCCGGAATCAGTGCTCTCTGAGCAGCAGCGCCAAGTCCTTGCAGAGATGCGCAAGAACGATTCGGCGCTGGCAAACAAGAAGGTGCTGGTCATCGACGACGACTTGCGAAACATTTTCGCCTTGACCAGTCTCCTCGAGCATCATGACATCAAGGTGCTGCATGCGGAAAATGGCCGCGCGGGCATTGAGTTGCTGCGCAAGACGCCGGACGTTGACATCATCCTGATGGACATCATGATGCCCGAAATGGACGGATATGAGACCACGCAGGCCATTCGGCAGGTTCCTGCGTTCCAGAACCTGCCGATCATCGCGCTGACCGCTAAGGCGATGAAGGGCGATCGCGACAAGTGCCTGGAGGCCGGGGCATCTGATTACGTCACGAAGCCAGTGGACCTCGAGCAGCTCTTTGCGGTCATGCGTGTTTGGATTTCGCGCCGCTCGGAACGCATACCCCACCACATTTCCTCGGGAGCCACGGTATGAGCACTCCGTCACGTCAAATGCCCGGTCGTGTTGGTGCAGGTGCGGCCAGTGCGGGCGGTCAACGAGAAGAAGCGGTGGCGCGCGAGAAGGTAAAGATTCTTCTCGTGGATGATAATGCGGACAACCTGGTATCGATCGAGGCGGCGCTGGACACACTGAATGAAGAACTCGTGTCGGCGCGATCCGGGACCGAAGCTTTGCGCTACCTGCTTGAGAATGATTTCGCAGCCATCTTGCTGGACGTCAAAATGCCCGACATGGATGGCTTCGAAACAGCCGAGCTGATCCGCTCTCGCAAACGCAGCCAGCATACGCCCATTCTGTTTTTGACCGCGTACCGCAACGAAGAGCATCTGTTTCGCGGCTATGACCTTGGAGCAGTGGATTTCTTGTTCAAGCCCATCGTGCCGGAAATACTTCGCTCCAAAGTGGCTGTTTTCGTGGAGCTCAGCCGCAGCGCGCAGCGGCAACGCAGGCAATCGGAGATTTTGGCCAAGGCAGAGCTGAAATTTCGATCTCTGCTTGAGGCTGCGCCGGACGCGATGCTGATGACCACCGCGGAAGGCGAAATCGTTCTGGCGAATTCCCGTGCCGATGACATGTTTGGCTACAGCCGGCAAGAGTTGCTCGGAAAAAACATCCGCGTTGTGGTTCCGTCCTGGACCCTGAGCAGTTATCACGTGGGAGAGCTGTCGTCCGTTTGTAAGGACGGATCGACGTTCCCTTCCGAAATCAATTCGAGTCCGTTGCAGACCGAGGAAGGACTTTTGATAACGAGCGCCATCCGCGATATCAGCGAACGGAAGCGAGCCGAGCAGCGTATCGCCGAGCAGACGCAGCAGTTGCACGAGGCCAACCGCGAGCTGCGCCATTTGTCCTCTCGCATCGTCGCGATTCGAGATGAAGAACGCAGAAGGCTAGGTCGAGAGTTGCACGACAGCCAGGGGCAGTACTTGGCGGCCATCAAAATGAATCTGGAAATGATCGAGACGACGGACGCAGCGCTCTCGACTCTCCAAAAATCGGCGTTGACGGAGGCGATTACTCTGCTGGAGCGGTCGATGCGCGAAATTCGCGTGATTTCGCACCTGCTCCATCCTCCATTGCTCGACGAGATTGGACTGCAAGCTGTCGTTCCGTGGTACCTGAATAGTTTTTCCGAGCGCAGCGGCATTCAAATCGATCTCGACATGCCTGCCGATATTTCCAAGCTCCCCGATCAAGTGGAGCTCGCGGTGTTTCGCGTTCTTCAGGAGTGCCTGACCAACGTGCATCGGCATTCTGGAAGCAAGGTTGCGAAGGTAAAGATTCTTCCTGAAGATACCAGCGTCATTTTGGAAGTCAGCGATCGCGGCCGGGGAGTGACTTCTCAGAACGGCTCCGATCCGGTGATGGGTGTGGGCATCACGGGAATGCGGGAACGCGTTAGAGAACTGGGCGGACAATTCGAGATTAGTTCAACTCCCGAAGGCACAATCGTGCGCGCCGTTTTGCCGATTGGCGAACAGATTGGGAATCATGCGGTGAAGCTTCAGTCTGATCTCGTCTGATCCGCGGCAGAGCAACCCTGCAGCAGATCCATTCACGCTTGTTCGCGCGGTAAAGCAGAGTGGAGTACTTCTGCGAGGTGCATTGCGGTTCGGCCCGTGCTTTGCCGAATCTGCTCGCGGCAACTGAAGCCATCCGCCACGATTACTGTTTCAGGCGTGGCGCTTCGCACTGCGGGGAGCAAGACGCGCTCGCCTACAGCTTGCGCGATGGGGTATTTGTCTCGTTCAAATCCAAAGGGTCCGGCCATTCCGCAGCAGCCGGTATCCGGACATTGCACTTCCGCTCCCATGCGGCGCAGCAATAGTTCTTCATCGCCCATTTTCATTAGCGCTTTGTGATGACAATGGCCGTGCAGGAGAATCTTCGCGGGGAGTTTTGGAGGCGCGTATCCGGGCGATCGATTTTGCAGGAATTCGCTAAGCAAAAATGTTTGCTCGCGCAACCGGTTCGCTCGCGCGTCACGCGGAAACAAGTTGCGCAACTCGTCCCGAAAAACGGAGGCACAACTCGGCTCGAGCACAACGATTGGCAAGCCGGCGTCAATCTCTGCACTGAGGGCATTCATGATTTTTTCAAGGTATCGCTTTGCTTCGGTCAACATTCCGAAGTCATACAAAGGCCGTCCGCAACACAAAACATCAGATGGGCATCTCACCGTCAAACCAGCTTGCTCGAGCACTTCCAGAGCGGCGCGGCTTGTTTCTGGATGAAAATAATTGTTGAACGTGTCGATCCACAGTAAGACTTCGCCCTTTTCAGGGTTATTCTTTTTTTCAAACAGCGTGGGCCGTTGACGTCCTGTCCAATCTCGAAAACTTGGGCGTGCAAATGAAGGCAGCTGACGTTGCGGCGCGAGCCCTAGAATTAATCCCAGTAAATGTCGCGATCCCGGTGCATGACTGAAGAAATTGGCGATGCGCGGCGCGGTAGATGCAACTCGCGCCCAACGATCGATTTTTCCAAACGCAACCGCTCGCAGCGGCCGCCGGTCGCCCTCATAGTAGTGCGAAAGAAACTCCGCTTTTTACATGGCCACGTCGAGGTTCGCGGGGCACTCGGATTTGCACGCTTTACACGAGAGACACAAATCGAGCGATTTTTTGACGTGCTCGTCCTTCCAGCCGCCGCGCAGCACTTCGCCCTGCAACAGTTCGAAGAGAAGATGCGCGCGGCCACGCGTACTGTGCTCCTCTTCTCGCGTGGCCATGTAACTTGGGCACATGGTGCCGCCATCGCCCTTTCGGCAGGCTCCAAGCCCGATGCACCGCAGGGTGGCGTTTGCGAGCGAGCCGGCATCATCGGGAAACTGGAAATGTGTCTCCGGTTTCAGCGGGCGATAGTCGGCGCCGAGCCGCAGATTTTCTGTGGGCAGATATGCATCCACTACCTTGTGCGGGTTAAGTTTGTTGTCCGCGTCCCAAGCACGCTTAAACTTCGCAAACGCCTGCACCAGTTCCGGGCCAAACATTTTCGGCAGGAGAGCGGCCCGCGACTGTCCGTCGCCATGCTCGCCGGAAAGCGAGCCTCCGTATGAGACAACTAAATCGGCGGCGCGCTCGATGAACTCGCCATACTTGCGAATGCCCAGTTCGCTTTCGAGATCAAACGTGACGCGCATGTGCACACAGCCGTGCCCGAAGTGCCCGTAGAACGCTCCCCGGTATTGGTATTCGTTCATCAGCTTGCGAATGTCGCGCAAGTAGCCGCCTAATTTTTCCGGTGCCACTGCGGCATCGTCCCAGCCTTCCCATTCCGCAGGGGCGCCGGGAGCAAATGCGGCTGCGCGCGGCCCGGCCTCGCGGATCTGCCACACGGCCTTGGCCTCGGTCGGCGAATATAAACGGGTGCTGGGCGGGGCGCTAACATTTCTGAGGCGCTGCAGCAGTTTCCTTGCGGCATGGTCTGCTTCCCCTGCGTCATCCGCGCCGAATTCCACGAGCAAGAATCCGCCGCCCGCCGGCAGCAGCTCCAGATTTGACGCTCCCTTTTTGCGGAGCCCATCGACGATGCATCCTTCAAAGCCTTCGAGGCCGATCGGTCCGAACTGGAGAATTTCCGGAACATGGTCCGCGGCGTGGAATGCGTCTTCGTATCCCAATCCTACGAGCACGCGATGCTGCGGGCTGTGGATCAGCTTTACTTTTGCTTCCAGCACGATGGCGCACGTACCCTCTGTGCCGACGAGCGCGTGCGCGACGTGGAAACCGCGTTCCGGCAGCAGCTCGTCGAGGTTGTAGCCGGAAACGCGTCTGGGAATTTTCGGAAAGCGAGCGCGGATCAGGTCCGCGTGTTCGTCTCGGATGCTGCGGAGCGTATTGTAAATTTCTCCGCGTCTTCCACCATGCGCGATGGTCGATTGTAGTTCGCTGTCGCTCGTTGCGCCCACGGTCATCTGCGAACCGTCGTAGAGCAAAATGCGAAGCTCTTCGACGTTGTCGACAGTCTTTCCGCCCATCAGCGAATGCGTGCCGCACGAATTGTTTCCGATCATTCCGCCGATTGTGCAACGGTTGTGCGTGGAAGGGTCCGGCGCAAATGTAAGCTGGTGGACTTCCGTGCGATTGCGCAGCGTATCCAAAACCACTCCGGGCTGAACGCGGGCGAATTGTTGCGCTGGATTGATCTCCAGAATTCGGTTCATGTACTTGGTAAAATCCAGCACGACAGCAACGTTGCAGCATTGGCCGGCGAGGCTCGTGCCCGCGCCGCGGGGGAGCACCGGCGCTCCAAACTTGCGGCACGCCGCCACCGTCGCCACAACGTCTTGGTCGTCGCGCGGCACGACCAATCCGATGGGAATTTGGCGGTAATTTGACGCGTCTGTGGCGTACAGGGCGCGGCTGCCGCGGTCGAAGCGCACCTCTCCCTGCACCGTGCGCTTCAACTCAAATTCGAGCTCCGCGGCGGCCGCGAACGAGTCCGCAGGTTTTCCGTGAGAACTCAGGGGCAATGGCAGGTGATGGTCCAAGGCCTGCCTACTTTAGAACAAGTCGCCAAAGCATGGCGAATCGATTTAGTGCGCCTCGCCTCAGCTCCGCGAACGGTCTCAGGAAGCCTCGTATCGACCGCAGGGTATGCGTTCAGCGCGTATCCGTCGCTGGTTTCACAATTAAGGCCGGAATTTCCTGCTGCTTTACCAAGTCGTCGTAGGACTTCACGTCGTTGGAAACGATGGCTTTCCACTTCGTCAGTTGTTCATCGATCGCCTTGCTTAGCATGTCAAAAACTTCGTAGGACTGCTTTGTAGGGGCCGTATCGGCACTACCGACAACACCGCCCAGCGCCACCAAATGGTTGTTCAAGCGGACCGGGAAATTCAAAACATCCTGCCCGCTTTTTGCCTTAGTCTGAATCAGCGCCTCTTCGACCTCGGTCATCTTCTTGTCCAGCGACTTGCCGGCATCGGCGATCGACTTCTCTCGCGGATCGTTTTTCAATCGTTTGTTGATGGCGGTCATTTGCTCGCGCAAATCGCGGATCTGATTGATAGCGTCATCGGTTTCTGTAACCTTGTCGCGTATCTTAATCAAGAGCGCGAACTGCTTTTCTAGATCCGCTTGTGTGACCGCCAGACGCGGGTCAGCTTTGATTTCAAGCGGCGCAGTGTAGCTCTTGCCCAGCACAGTGAGCTTCACTTGATAGTTTCCAGGTAGCGCCCGTGGCCCGCTGGTGCTGCCGCCCCAAAGCGGCGCGTGCGGCACCTTGGTGGCACCTTCGTAGTCGAGGTCCCAGACGAACCGGTTCAGTCCGGCTTCGGCAGGAAGCTTGCCGGCATTGCGATCGGGCGCACCAAAACCTTCATCCTGTTCGCCCTCCTCCTCTTTCTTGGGGAAATGACGAACAACTTTGCCGGAGGCGTCGAGAATGTCGAGCGTAATCTTGGGAGGCTCGCTTTCGTCGGATTTGGCATCGGATTTTACGGCGCCTTCCTTTACTTCGGCGCTTTGCGCCTCCTCTTTCAAGGCGCCATCTTTCTTCTCGGACTCTTTCTTGTCATCGGGCTTCTTTAATGAAGTTTTCAGCCAATAATCGATCACCGCGCCGGCAGGAGGATTTTGTCCGGTGTTGGCGCTCCGGCCGAAGAAGGAGCCGCGGAAAAGCGTGTGATTCGCGGCAGCCGGCGTAAACAAATGTGCGGCATCTTGCGTCACGCCGTTACTGTACTGTTCAAGCGGCGTGATGTCGTCGAGCACCCAAAAGCTGCGGCCGTGCGTGGCGACAATCAAGTCATTATTTTTCACAACGAGATCGTTCACCGGCGAAAGCGGCAGATTCAACTGCAGCAGCTGCCATTGTTGGCCGTCGTTGAACGAAACGAACACGCCGGCTTCAGTGCCCGCAAAGAGCAAGCCATCACGCCTGGGATCGACACGCACGGCATGGACATAAGCGTTCGCGGGAAGGCCGTTCACCAGTTTGGTCCACGTTTTCCCGAAGTCGGTGGTTTTGAAAACGTAGGGTGCGAAATCATCCATTTTGTGGCGTTCAACGGCAATGTACGCTGTGCCGGCATCCTTCGCGGAAGCTTCGATCATGCTCACGGTGCCCCAGTCCGGCATGGCTTTAGGCGTGATGTTTTCCCAGTGTTGACCGCCGTCGCGCGTTACGTGCATCAGACCGTCATCGGTTCCGGCCCAGATCAGATCTTTTTGCGCGGGCGATTCCACCACGGAAAAAATCGTGTCGTACACCTCGACGCCGGTGTTGTCTTTTGTTATCGGTCCGCCGGAGGCTAGCTGTTTTTGCTTATCGTTCTTCGTCAAATCGGGGCTGATAATGCTCCAGCTCATGCCGGCGTCCGTGGTCTTGAAGAGAACCTCTCCGGCGAAATAGAGAGTCTTCGGATCACGCGGAGAAAACACAATCGGCTCGGTCCACTGAAAGCGATGCTTCACATCGGCAGCCGCCCAGCCGATTGGATTGACTGGCCAGGGATTAACGGCCTGCATCTCACCAGTGCGGTGATCGTATCGCGTAATTTCACCACCGTAAGATCCTGCATACACGATTTGTGCATCGTTTGGGTCGGGAGCGATATAGCCGCTCTCGCCACCTCCGACGTCGTACCAATCCGGGCGGTCAATGCCGCCGTCTGCGCTGGCGCTGGCGATGCCAACGGTGGAATTATCCTGCTGGGCCCCGTAAATGTAGTAAGGGAACCGATTGTCGGTGGTCACGTGATAGAACTGCGCGGTCGGCTGGTTATAAACAGTGCTCCAGCTCTGCGCTCCGTCGGTGGATATGGTGGCGCCTCCGTCGTTGCCGTTGATGAGGCGCTTCGGATTGGTCGGATCGATCCACAGGCCGTGATTGTCGCCATGGGGAACGCGCAAAACATTAAATGTCTTGCCGCCGTCATTCGAGCGGTAGACGCCAGTATTTAAGATATAGACGGTGTCTGCGGATTTCGGATCAGCAAAGATGTGCGAGTAATACCAAGCGCGCTGGCGAAAGCGATGATCATCCGTGAGAAGTTGCCAGTTTTCGCCGCCGTCATCGGAGCGGTAAATGCCGCCCTTCTCCGCTTCCACGACAGCCCAGATGCGGTTCGGGTTTGCTCCGGAAACCGTTACGCCGATTCGGCCCAAAACTGTTTCGGGCAGGCCGTGCGCTTTGATTTCTTTCCAGGTCGTGCCTCCGTCTGCGGAGCGATAGAGGCCGCTTCCGGGACCGCCGCTATCCATGCTCCAGGGAGTGCGCCTGGCTTGCCAAAGAGCCGCCAACAAAATATTGGGATTGCTGGGATCGAACGTGATGTCAATTGCGCCTGTTTTGGCGTCCTTGTATAAGACTTTCTCCCATGTTTTGCCGCCGTCGCGCGTGCGAAAAACGCCACGCTCTTCGTTATCACCGAAAGGATGTCCCAGAGCGGCAACAAACGCGATGTCCGGATTCTTCGGGTTCACGATCAGGCGGCCGATCGCGTGCGTGTCGCCAAGTCCAGCGAACTTCCAGGTCTTGCCGGCGTCAATGGACTTATACACGCCGTTTCCGCCGACGATGTTGCCGCGGATGCAAGCTTCCCCTGTACCCACATAAATGACGTTAGGATCAGATTCGGCAACGGCGAGCGCGCCGATCGAAGGCGAGGCGTCCTTCTCCTTGTCAAAAATAGGCTTCCAATTGAGGCCACCGTCCGTGGTCTTCCAAACGCCACCCGCAACGCCGCCGAAGTAATAGGTGTTTTCCTGGCCGACGACGCCGGAGACGGCGAGGACGCGTCCGCCGCGAAACGGCCCGATGAGGCGGTAGGTGAGCGCCTTCCATGGGCCTTTATCTTCTTCTTCCTCTTTCTGGGCGGCCGGCGCCTGCTGTGAACTCTCCTGTTTCTTTTCTGTCCCACTTTCGGCTGATTTCTTAGGCTTCTTCTGAGCGAATGCAGGAGTGAACACCAAAGTGACAAGGGCTAGCAGGGCAACTATTCGCAATGTTTCCTCCACAGTCTTTGATCGGGCTTGCATCCTAAACGCTCCCGGCATTCCAGCAAAGGAAAAAAATCGTCGCGAAATCGGGAGGCGTTTTTGAATGGAGCGGTGAGAGCTTTCGAGTTCTGATCGGAGATCAATCGGAGCCAGAGTCGCGCTCGACTACTTGTTTTGTCCGTAATAGGCGTCGCCACCGTGTTTGCGACGGAAATGTTTATCATGCAGGTGCTGCGAGATGCAGCGCGCCTTGGGATTGGCAGCGATCGTCTGGGATGCCATCGCTGCAATTTCTTCGACGATAACTGCAATATGCGCGGCTTCTGTGGGCGTGGCTCCCCAGCAAAACGGGGCATGTCCCGCGACAAGCACGGCCGGCGAATGCAACGGGTCGAGCTTCGCTAAGCGCCGTACGATGGCGTGGCCCGTGTTTGCCTCGTAGTCCGCGCGAATCTGTGCCGGCGTCAGCGGTTTGGTCACTGGGATAGGCCCGTGGAAGTAGTCGGCATGCGTCGTCCCAAAGCAAGGAATGTCGCGCTGGGCCTGGGCCCAGGAAGTGGCCGCTCGCGAGTGCGTGTGCGCGATTCCCCCGATCGACGTGAACTCGCGATAAAGAATTAAATGCGTTGGGAGATCGGAAGAAGGGCGCAGCGAGCCTTCCACGATTTTTCCGTTCAGATCAGTGACAACCAGGTCCTCGGCTTTCATGTTGTCGTACGGTACGCCGCTTGGCTTTATCACAACGAGTCCTTCGTCCCGCGCGATTCCACTGGCATTCCCGAAGGTGTAAAGCACCAACCCGCGGCGCACCAATTCCAGATTGGCTTCCAGGACTTCTTCGCGCAGCGCTTTCAGGCTCATGCATTGCCTCGAGCCGCCGCAGCGACGCGGCGCAAAGCCGGCAGGATTTTACCGACGGAGATCGCAGGCGCGTTGAAGCTGCCCAAACCAAAGTAGAGCTCACGATAGATAGCATAAAGCTCTTGATACGTCTGAGCGGCCTGCGCGTCCGGTTCAACCACGCGATACTCGGGGCAAAGCGCCGTCTGTGCTTCTTCCAGCGAGCGGAATGCGCCGGCCGCCAGCGCCGCGAAAATCGCCGAGCCCAGGCTGGTGACATCCGTCTTGGGAATGAGCACCGGCTTGTTCAGCACGTTCGCATAAACGCGGTTGAGCACTTCATTTTTCTGTGGGATGCCACCGGCATTGATGACGCGTCGTATCGGAACGCCGTGCTCTTCCATTCGTTCCAGGATAACTCGGGTGTGAAAGGCCGTGCCCTCAATCGCCGCGAACAATTCATCTTGCGCGCTATGCGTCAGATGCCAGCCAAGCGTGATTCCGCCGAGTTCGGGATTGACGAGCACTGTGCGATCGCCGTTGTCCCAGGTCAGCCGCAGCAAGCCAGTTCGTCCGGCTCGGTACGAATCGAGGTCCTGCGACAGCGAGGCCACGCTGCTGTTGGCCCGCCGCGCGATCGCGTCAAAAATATCGCCGGTCGCGGAGAGTCCAGCTTCAACCCCGGTCTTTTGCGGATGCACGGAGCCGGGCACAACGCCGCATACGCCCGGGATAAGGCGCGTGCCGTCGCTCATCGCGATGATGCAGGTCGAAGTTCCGACAACGTTCACTACGTCGCCGGTGCGTGCGCCCGCGCCCACCGCATCCCAATGCGCGTCGAATGCGCCCACCGGGATAGGAATCCCGGCGCGCAGCCCGAGCTTCTGTGCCCACTCTGGCGCAAGCTGCCCTGCTAGCTTGTCGCTCGTCGCGTATTGCCCTTGCAACTTCGCGCGAACACCTTTAAGCAGCGGGTCAACTTGCACCAAGAAGTCTTCCGCAGGCAGACCTCCAAGCGAATCGTTCCACATCCACTTGTGGCCCATCGCGCAAATCGAGCGCGGCGCCTCGGCAGGATCATCGATTCCGCAAAGGACAGCCGCGATCATGTCGCAATGCTCAAACGCGCTCGCAAAACGCGGGCGCTTCTCGGGATTGTGGCGCAGCCAGTGCAGCAGCTTGGAAAATCCCCACTCGGAGGAATAAGTTCCCCCGCACCAATCGATGGCTTGCAGTTTTTGCCGATGCGCGGTCTCAGTGATCAGCGCGGCTTCGCGCCAGGACCGATGGTCGCACCACAAATAATATTCATCAAGCGGCCGTAGCTTTGCGTCAACCGGAATGACGCTGGAGCCGGTCGTATCGATTGCGAGCGCGGCAATCTGCGCGCCCGATATGCGCGAAGCAGCAGTCGCCTTGCAGGTGGCTTCCGCGAGGGCACGCGTGTGATCACCATGGCTCTGCGTCGCGTGGTCGGGGTCGTCTTTCTTACGCTGCAGCGGATACTCGGCAATGCCTGAGCCGAGCCGCCCGCGCTCCGTGTCAACGATGGTGACGCGGACGCTCAACGTGCCAAAATCCACGCCCGCCACTATGGCCATGAAGTCTTGTCCAAGTTGGATCGCACTCGCAAGTGCGCCATCACGTGCTCACGCGTGCGCGTACATGTCCCAGCCGAGATACCGCGTCGTCGCCTCATGAATCACAGGCGCGATGGTTGAAAAATTCGCCGCCACGTGGTGCTCGAATCCATTTTCACAAATGTAGTGCAGAAGCTTCTGCATATTGGGAATCTCCACCACGCCCGCCCCGCCGAAGGTTTCGAGTGGATCATCCGTGAAGCGTCCTTCCCCCGCATAGCCGCGAATCTTGCCGGTCAAGTCATCCGTGGAGAAGCGTGCGTAGCTCATCGCGCCGGATTTAACGCGTCCCACGCAAGTCCCAAACGTATTTTCTTTCCCCACCGTGCCGGCGATGATCGCCTGAAAATCCATCTGCACATCCTTGAAAAAATGTTTGGGCAGATTGCTGCAGTGGAAGCAAACGGCTTTATTCGGATCGCTGCCGTAGTTGTTGTTCCAATCGAGCAAAGCGCTCGGTGTCTGCGAAGCAAGTTGCAACGCGTGCATACCCAACACGCCGCAGACGTCGACCTCGCAAGCGCTCGAGACCAGCGAATCGCTCATCATGCTCATCACGGTGCACGGCACCACGCCCAAATTTTCCTCGAGCGACGTCCAACATTGGACCGCGCTGATTTGCACCTGCGCGCTCTGCATCCAGTCATCGATGACCGCGCCGAGCTTGGCCATTTTGAGCAGCGCGGGCTGCGGGATGCCGCTGGTTGTGACGTAGCGTTCGATATTCTTCAGCTTTTTCACCGCGCGATCGTCAGTATCTTTCATGCGACCGATGCGCCCGATAACCTCGGAAAGGTCCAGCGTTTCCACAGTAATGCCGTTAGATTCTAGAAGTTTTTCGCTGTATCGCACAGTATTGAAAGCCGCCGGTCGCGCACCAATCGCCCCAACGCGGAGATTGCGCAATCCCTTCACCACACGGCACACCCCAGAAAACCATTCGAGATCTTTCTTAAACTCCGCCGAGCTCGGCGCCACGGTGTGCAATGTCGTCAGAGAGTAAGGAATTCCATATTGCTTCAGGTTGTTACATGCGGACATTTTCCCGCAAAAGCTGTCGCGACGATGGGCAATGGTCATTTTCCCGGGCGCGTCCGGAGTAGCCTGCACTAGCACAGGAACCCCCAGACGTGCGAGTCGCAGCGTATCGGCAATGGCGCGCTCGTCCCCGAAATTCGGAAGGGACACAACTACACCATCAATTTCATCGCTGTGAGATCGGAACAGGTCAGCGCAGCGGCGCGCGTCAGCAAACGTTTCCACCGACCCGAACTTGCTTTCTTCCGGCGTGAGACAGAACGCCTTATGACCCTGCTCGGCCAGTACACACAAAATCTCTTCGCGGCCGTCGCGCGCCAGCACGTCGGGGAAAAATCCCCGGTTGCCGATGATCACGCCGAACGTGCTCATGAACTCCTCCGTGGCCGGAAAGCAATAATATATCCGCCGCCCAGCACCACCATAAGACTGCCCCACCAAACGGGCGCGTGCAAATCTGCAAGTACGGTCGGCGGGGGGGCCTGCCACTCCGCGATTCCGCTGGCCACAATCAGCGCTCCGTAGGTGAGCAGAAGCAAGCCTACGAAGAACCACACGGGAATAATGTGATGTTTGTCGCTCATGGCCCTACCAGAAAATAATTTGCAGAATCGCAAACAGTACCAGCGCAACGCCCGCCCAAAAAATCGGCTTGTGCAACAACGGCACGTTTTTTTCCTTCGGTATCGGCGTGACGCCGTACACGAGTCCGGTCAACTCCGCCACCGGCTTCGGCGTGGTGGCGAGGCTCACAAACACGGTAACTAGCACACACACCGAGCAAGACCAAAGTGCTTGATACATATCTTGCGCTAGTCCCTTAGCCAATGGCGAGAGTGCAAATACAGCCACCAGGTTGTGATCGATTTTCATCGAGACGAAAATACCAATGGCGGTCAACGTTCCGGCAAGCAGTCCCAAAAATCCGCCCAGTGGTGTCGCACGTTTCCACAGCATGCCGAGCAGCACGGTTCCGAAAAGTGGCGCTATGAAAAAACTGAAGAGCGCTTGCACATAATCCATGATGCTTGCAAAGCCCATCGCTAAATACGCTGTCCCAATGCTGATAAACAATCCAATGATTGTGCACCAGCGCCCCATCGAGACGTAATGTCGATCCGGGGCCGTTTTGCGGATGAAAGGCCGATAGATGTCGTAGGTCCAAACGGTCGCGAACGCGCTCACGTTGCCCGCCATGCCTGCCATGAATCCAGCCACCAGCGCGGTCACGCCGAGTCCCATCAAACCCGGGCCGCAGTAGCGCGCCAGCATCAGCGGCAGCACGTCGTTGTAACTGTGCTGCCCAGGCTGCAGCGCGCTCTCCGGCACAAGTTTGTCCGGCAGCACCGCCAAGCCGATCAAGCCGGGGAGAATCACAATCATCGGCACGGCCATCTTGAAAAACGAGCCGATAATCGGGGCCATTTTTGCGGAACGTAAATCCTTGGCCGCGAGCACGCGCTGCACCACAAGAAAGTCCGTGGTCCAATAGCCCATCGAAATCACGGCGCCCAGCCCGAAGACGATTCCCGTCCAGTGCATGCCCATGGGATTGTCTTCAAAATGTCCCAGTGTGCTCCAGGCATGCGTGAAATTTTGCCCCGGGAAATTATGCTGGATTCGCGCCACCAGCCCGCTCCATCCGCCCGCCTCAATCAGCCCCAGAATCGGGATCAGCAGCGCGCCGAACCAAATCATAAAAAATTGCAGGACTTCATTGAATATCGCGGAGAACAGCCCACCCGAGGCTACGTAAATTCCCACCGTAAGCGACGAAACCCAGATGCTGAAGTGGATGTTCCAGCCCAGCACCACCTGCATCACCTTGGCCATCGCAAACATATTCACGCCGGACATCAGAATCGTCATGAAGCCGAACGACACCGCGCTCAACCCGCTCGCCGCTTTTCCATAGCGCAGTTGCAGATACCCCGGCACCGAATGCGTCTTTGAAATGTAATAAAAGGGCATCATCACGATGCCAAGGAACAGCATCGCGGGAATCGCACCTATCCAATACCAGTGCGCCGCAAGGATTCCATATTGGTACGAAGAGCCCGCCCAGCCAAGCAGTTCGAGCGAACCCAGGTTGGCCGATAGAAAGCTCAGCCCCGCCACCCACGCGGTCATCTCGCGCCCAGCCAGGAAAAAATCTTCGCCGCTTTGCGCAAAACGCTTCAGGTAAAAACCGATACACAGAACAGCGAGGAAGTAGATTGCGATGATGGCCAGGTCAACGGAAGAGAGACGCACCAGCCTCTGAGGCACTAGCATGGCCAGAGCGAAGTTCATCGTCAGGAGTTCACCGCCTAGCGAATTCCTTTCACAACAGTTCGATATGGTTGTCTTTGCGCGGAACTATAGCGCGTGTAATTCGCATTGTCGAACGATATTAGGCATATTTTGGCGAAGGCGGAATTTCTGAGATTGCCTTCTATTGCTCGAGACGCGCCTACTGCTGCTTCTTCTCTAGCAGGGCGCCTAGCAGGTTCACGATGCGCGCTTCCTTGCCAACGAGACTTTCATCATGCTTCGCGGCAGCGTCGCTCCCCGCCATCTCTGCAAGTTGCGCGGACAGCACCCGCACTGCTCCGTCTCGACCCACAAAGGCGCGCTCCGCCGGAGCAATTGCGATCCAGCCCGACGCATCCCGGCGAAGCTCCCAGCGCACTTTTTCGCGTCGCCGCTTGAAATCCACTCCTTCTTCCGCGATGCGCACGTGCGACTCAATTTGCAGGTGCACCCATCCGTGGTCGCGCTTGGTTTCGATCCGCTCAACGCGCAGCTCATCAAAAATTACAATTGGAATCGTCACCTGAAGCGGCTCCACAGTGCGGAGAGCGTTAGCGGCAGCGCCGGTGAGTTCAGAGATTCCGTCAAGAGCTTCAGCGGCAGTCGGACGGCGCTGCTCCGGCGTGATCAGAACGCTGGAACCGATGGGGGCCGTGACTGCGTCACTCGCAGGAAGCCTGGGAGGAGCCGCGATCACCTTCGAACGCAGGGAAGCTTCTTCTGCTGTATCTTGAGCGTTGGCATTTTCCGTCTGCGTCCGGACTTCTGCATTTGCCGAGCTGCCTTTGCGCAAAGAGCCGCTGCCACTGGCACTGCGCTGAGCCTGCCGGGTCGCCTTCGCAGTCTCCACATCCGAGCCGCCATCGACCACATAGCGATAAAAGCGCGGCCTTCCCCGCGATCGCCAATACGGTCCCAAATAATCTTCGGTCTGTAAACCAGAGCGCACCAGGCTGTGAAAGCTGTGTCGTCTGGGATCGATCACAATGCCCACATGTCCCGGCCAAGTGATTAAGTCCCCCGCTTGAGGGTGCTGCACCCGCCGAAAATTTTCATTGCCGGCATACAAGTCGAACGAGCTCGCATAAGCGTACTCGTATCCTGCAGTGGAATAGATTTGATGAACCAGATGCGAGCAGTCTTGCGTACCGCGAACCGGTTCGTCCTGCTCCAGCGCGGCAGCGGCGATCTGTCGTCCTTGCTCGGGAGTTACCAGCCGTGCCGCGGAGCCGCTTTCCTGCGGTTGCGCAGCCGCACGGCCGCTCTGAGCCATTGCGCCAAAAGCCAGCGCGTGGAGGACACAAACTCGCCCAGCCGCTCGCAGCAAGCGTTGCGCTTCCGTCCAATGTTGGTTGCCGTCAGTCCGCACCATAACCTAACCAGGAGCCCCGGGATGCCCTGTAATAGGATGCCTGACGCCCTCGCGCGGACAATAGGACTTGCCCTGAACGTCAAGCCTGCACGAAACGCAGTGCGATGGCGCTGCAGAAATGCTCTGCATTGCAGGGAGCGCACAAAGAATCCTGTTTAGCCGCATCTCAATCAAAGGCGATCTGCGACTTTTTCCGCAGCAAAGAATTGAACATCAACGGCTTCTTTAGACAGACCCATTTACGGGCCCGATCGCATCTTAGAACTGCATTGCGAAGAACCAACTCCCTGGCAGGCCCTCTGCCCGAAGAGGGCTCGTGTCCGAAGCGACTATCTTCCAGCTACGGTGCAGTTACGCATCTAGATCGAAATA
>Ga0209131_1001148_pt1 | contig 18361 bp, 11 predicted proteins | sample GraSoi_2013_40cm_FD_185826 | JGI IMG/M metagenome (GOLD analysis project Ga0209131, IMG submission 185826) | Grasslands soil microbial communities from the Angelo Coastal Reserve, California, USA - Sample 9_17_2013_40cm (SPAdes) (version 2) | ecosystem: Environmental > Terrestrial > Soil >... | reverse complement strand
AATCGGTTCCGGAACACGCCACTCCCAGCAGCTCCCATGGCTCGCGAAGCCCTGCCCGCAGCAACGCTTTACGCATTACTTGATCAGGAATTCAAGAAAGCGCGCAATCCGGAATGCACGCACTGCATGATGCCGCTGCCCTTTTTTCGCCGGCCGGTAGATGAATTCACCGCCAACTGGCACATCGGGATGCCCAGGCGATGTCCTCATGGATGCCTGCTCGCAATCGCGGAGACCATGGCCAGGCTGTGGACTCGTTACGATCTGCAAGAAGGGGCCTAGCCCCGCCCGCGCGCATCAGGCCGGCAGTTTCTCCCCCATGACCACGCGGTCGCGCCCGGCTCGCTTGGCGCGATAGAGCGCCATGTCGGCGGCACGCAGTGCCGCCCTCCCCGATTCGCCGTGATCGGGGAAGATTCCGATGCCCACCGAGAGCGTCATTCCCTCGATTCGCCGTCCGTCGTATTCGATCTCGAGGTCCTGCACGCCACGGCGGAGCGCTTCGGCGCGTTCCTTCAGGATCGTCAGGGGCACGTGCGCCATGACCACGAGGAATTCGTCTCCGCCGTAGCGGCATACGATGTCCTCGCTGCGCGCGAGCGAATTCATGTGCTGCGCGATCGCGCGCAATACCGAGTCGCCTGCCGCGTGCCCCAGCGTGTCGTTGCAGTCCTTGAAGCGGTCCACATCCAGCATCATCAGACCCAGGGGATAGCCGCTGCGCCTGGCGCGGCTCTCCTCGCGGTCGAGCGATTCCTCCAGGTAGCGGCGGTTGTAGAGGCCCGTCAGCCCGTCGCGCAGGGCCAGGTCGCGCAAACGCAGATTTGTCTGCGTAAGCCCGAGCTCGGCCCACAAGCGCTTCCTGATTTCCTGGTCCATCGCCGAACGCGCGACCTTGACTTGTTCGGTGCTGTCTATCACGCGTCGCTCCAGCTGCGCGTTGAGCCTTTCCAGCTTCGCGGCCAGCTGGCAAAGCTTTCTCACCGCCGCGCGCCAAAGGGATTCGACCTCCTCCCCCCGGCGATGCGCTTCGCCCGGCTGCATCAATTCCTGGGCGTCCCCCCGGCCCGCGGCCGCGAGCAGGACATCCGGACTATCGTGCCTGGCGAGAAACGAGGCGCCCAGCGCCCGCGCCAGGGCGTGGCCCTGGTCCTCGATGTACGCAGGCGCGCGAAACACGATGCGCGGCTGGACCACGTCGCGCTCCTCGCGCAAGTCGAGGAGAAAGCGGCCCAGCTCGATGTCGGGCATGAGGATGTCGATGAGGACCATGTCGGGGCGTTCGTTGCGGATGACGGCGAGAGCTTCCTCGCCGCTGCAAGCCTCGAGCACGCAGTGGCCATGTTCCCGGAGCAGCGTCGCCACGAAGTGGCGGTCGATGGGTCCTTCGTCGACGACGAGGATCGTGGCCATTGCCTTGCCGGTGTCTTCTTGCGTTCCGCGTTGAGTCAACCTGCGCTTGCTCCGAGATATTCCAGGCCGTCATGCAACCTGATACCTGCGATACAAGAAGACGCGATGACACGACAGGGAGGCCGAAAGACGGATCACGCTGCCGATGCGAGTCCCGGCGTAACCGGGCGTCGACAGTCCCAGGCGTAATCACGACGTGACATTCGAGGTCCGGCGACAGCGCCGTGCGTAATCGGCGCCGGCGAGACTCGCGAGCTGCGTCTCCAGGTTGCGCACTTCCTGCTCGAGATCCGCGTGAATCGATCGGGCCTCGCCCTGCTGCGTTTCCAGATCGAGCGATTCCAGCCTTTCGGCGAGATCGTGCGCGGCATCGGCCGCGAGGCTGCGGAACATCCCTCGCAAGGTATGCGTCCCGTAGGTGAATTCGCCCGCGTCCCGCCGCGCGATGGCCTCACGCGTGCCCGCGAGGAGTCCCGGGCAATTGCGTTGGAAGAGCTCGATGATCTCGCCAAGCAATTCCGGGCTGCCGTCGACCTGGCCCAGGAGCACGGCCCGGTCGAGCGTGGCTCTCGCGGCCCGTTTCGGCACCTGCCGTTCCCGGGGAGCGATCCTCAGCCGGGCAATCGCATCCAGCAGCATCGCCGGCCGGATGGGCTTGGTCAGGTAACCGTCCATGCCGGCGCTCATGCAGCGCTCGCGGTCGCCAGCCATCGCATGGGCGGTGACGGCAACGATCGGAACATGCCCTCCCGTGGTTGCCTCGCTCCTGCGGATCGCAACGGTCGTTTCGATTCCGTCAAGCTTGGGCATTTGCACGTCCATGAGGACGAGGTCGAAGCTCTCGCGCTCGAGCGCCTCGAGCGCCGCCACGCCGTTCTCCGCCACCGTCACGTCATGGCCCTCCCGCTCCAACACGCTCTGGGCCAGCCGCCGATTGATCGGATTGTCCTCCACCAGGAGCAGATGCAACGCGCTGGCGCCTTGCGTCGATTGTGGCGGCGCCGGATCGTGCGCAGCTTCGCTCCGGCTCGGGCCGGACACCGCGCGTACCGCCCCCATCAGCTCCGATTCCTTCAAGGGCTTCATGAGCCGGGGAAAGGCGTCCGAACGGGCTGCCGTTGCGCCGTCCCCGGAACGCGCCAGCGGGCCGGCCATCATCACGACGCTCGCGCCCGCTGCCAGGTGCTCTCGCATCCGCGCGGCGACCGCGTAGCTGTCTTCCCCGGGCAGGGTGTCGTCGAGCAACACCAGGGAAAAGGGGCGGCTCGCGTTCCTCCTGCGATCGGCAAGCTGCACCGCGGAATCGCCTGTCGCGGCCTCGAGAACGTCGGCATTCAACCACGTGAGCAAAGCGACGAGCGCGCGACGGCTCGCCGGATGGTCGTCGAGCACCAGGATCGGGAGTCCTTTTAGATCGATCGGCACTCGCCGCGTCGAGACTCCTGCCTGCAACCTGAGGCGCGCGGTAAAGTGAAAGCAGCTGCCCTTGCCGGGCTCGCTCTCGACCCAGATCCTGCCTCCCATCATTTCCGCGAGGCGCGCCGAGATCGTGAGGCCCAGGCCGGTGCCGCCGTGGGTTCGAGTGGTCGAAGTATCGGCTTGCAGGAACGAGGCGAAGATGGTCGCCTGCTTTTCCTTCGCGATGCCGATCCCCGTATCGCTCACGTCGAAATGAAAGGTGGGTTCGCGCCCCTCGCCCGCCTCCACGCGAACCTGAATGACGATCTCGCCTCGCTCGGTAAACTTGATCGCGTTCCCCACCAGGTTGACCAAGACCTGGCGCAGCCTCACCGGGTCCGCGAAGAGCGCATCGGGCGCCTCCGGGGAAATGTCGCACGCGAGCTCAAGTCCCTTCTTGTGGGCTTGCGGCGCCAGCGACTTCAGCGCGTCGAGCAGGACTTCGCGCAGGGAAAAGGCGGTGGTCTCGACCTCGAGCCGGCCCGCCTCGATCTTGGAGAAATCCAGGACATCGTTGATGATGGTCAGAAGCGACTCGCTCGAGTCCCTCACCAATTCCAGGTACTCGCGTTGCTCGCGCGTGAGATCGGTCTGAATCGCGAGGTCGGTCATTCCGATGATGGCGTTCATGGGGGTGCGGATTTCGTGGCTCATGTTGGCCAGGAACTCCGACTTGGCGAGGTTTGCCGCATCCGCGGCGAGCTTCGCCCTCTGCAGATCCCGCTCCGCCTGCCGGCGCAGCTCGACTTCCCGGTGCAGCGCCGCGTTGGCCACGAGCAGGCTCGCGGTGCGCTCGCGGATCTTGGTCTCGAGGCTCTCGTTCACCTTGGACAGCTCGCGTTCGGCGATGCGGCGCTGGGTGACCTGCTGCGCCAGTTCCGCGCTCTTCGTGTTCAGGTCGATGAAGACCCCCACCTTCGATTTCAGGACGTCGGGATTCACCGGCTTCAGGATGTAGTCGACGGCGCCGACTTCGTAGCCCCGGAACATCGATTTCATGTCCTCCCAGGCCGCGGTGAGAAATATGATGGGGGTCCCGTGGGAGCGCTTGCGCTCGCGAATCAGGGTCGCCGTATCGAAGCCGTCCATTCCGGGCATCCGGACGTCGAGCAGGATGAGGGCGAAATCCGTTTTCAGGATCTCCCGAAGAGCGTCCCTTCCGGAGGCGACGGCGACGATATGGCGGTGCTCGCCGCCCAGCAGCTGCTGCATCGCGAGCCGGCTGCGCGGATCGTCATCGACGATGAGGAGGTTCGCCTTCGATGAGGTCGCCACCGGATTCCCCGTCTACCTCGGCAGCCACACGCGCAGCAGCGACATGAGCTGCTCGACGTTGACCGGCTTGGCGATGTAGTCCGTGGCGCCGGCCTCGATGCATTTTTCGCGGTCCCCCTTCATCGCTTTCGCGGTCACCGCGATGATCGGCAGGCTGCGGAACCGCTCGATGCCGCGGATCATGCGCATCGTCTCGTAGCCGTCGACCTCGGGCATCATGATGTCCATGAGGACCGCGTCGACCTGCGGATTCTCCTTCAGGATCGCCACACCGTCAGGCCCGTTCTCCGCGTTGAGGACGGTCATTCCGTGTTGCTCGAGCGCGCCCGACAGGGCGAATATGTTTCGAATGTCGTCGTCGACGATCAGGACTTCCCTGCCCGACAAGGCACGGGCCGCCCTTTGCGCGTCCGACAGCGTCTGGCGCTTGCCGGACGGCAGGTTGCCGATCGCGTGGTGCAGGAACCAGGTGGTCTCGGCCAGGACGGCTTCGACCGTCGCCGCCTTCTTCAGGACGACGATTTCGGCAAGTCTCCCGGCCTCGTCCTGCTCGCGGGGATTCGACTCGTCGATTCCGTACATCACGATCGGCATCCCGGAGGCCACTTCGGATTCGACGATTTTCCGGATCAGGTCGAGGCCCGTCATCTCGGCGAGCTGCTCGTCGATCACCATGCAATCGAACCGCTGGCCGCGCAAGGCATCGAGAACCTGGTCGGGCGTCTCGACGATCGTGACTTGCAGGTCCGTCTCGCCCAGCATTTCGCAGATGCCGGAACGCTGCGCATCGCCGCCGGCGACCAGCAGCGTGCGCACGTCGCGCTCGGTGATCATCCGCGCCTTGGCCAGCGCCTCCTGCAGCGTCTCGCGCGCGGCGGGCTTTCGCACGATCTCCAGCGCCCCCAGGTGAAGGCACTTGTGCAGGTGCTCATCGACCGAGATCACGCTGACGGGAATGTGCCGCGTTTGCGGATCGCGCTTCAGCAGGTCCAGGGCCGCCCATCCGTCCATGTCAGGCAACTCCAGATCGAGCGCGATCGCATCGGGTCTTACTTCGTTCACGAGAGCGAGCGCGGCACGCGCGTGCGTCGCGACCACGCCCTTGAAACCCGCCTCATGGGCGAGATCGAGGAGCATGGCCGCGAACCTGGCGTCGTCCTCGGCGATCAGCAGGACGCAGTCGTCGGGCTGAATGCTCTCGCGGTCGTCTTTCACATGCTGGAGCGTGCCCGGCGAGCCCTGCGCTTGCACGGCACTCGCCGCCTTCGGCCGCGCCGCGGTGGCCTCACCCTGGACGGCCGGTGTCGAGGCCGCATTCGGTGCCGCCGGTTCAAGGTCGGCGGTTTCGCTCGGGCGCGACAGGGGAAGGTAGAGCGTGAACGTGCTGCCTTTTCCGGGGGTGCTCTCGACCCGGATCTCACCGCCCAGAAGGCGCGTGATTTCGCGGCTGATCGACAAGCCCAACCCGGTTCCGCCGAACTTGCGGCTCGTCGTTCCGTCGGCCTGCTGAAACGCCTCGAAGATGACTTTCCTCTTGTTTTCGGGTATGCCGATTCCCGTGTCCGACACGGCGAACGCCACGACCTTGTCCGCGGCGTCCAGCAGCGGGTGACCGGGAGTCCAACCCGATTCCGCCCGGGAAATGTGCAATGACACCTCGCCGCGTTGCGTGAACTTGAACGCGTTGGACAACAGGTTCTTCAGGATCTGTTGCAGGCGCTTGCCGTCGGTGTTGATGGCGTCCGAGAGCGCGGGGTTCACGTAGACCGTGAACTCCAGGCCATTGGTGTTCGCCACCTGGCGAAACGTGCGTTCGACGAAGTCCTGCAGGTCGGAGAACCGCGCCGGCGCGATGTCGAGCGTGATGGTGCCGGATTCGACCTTGGCCAGGTCGAGGATGTCGTTGATCAGCGAGAGCAGGTCCGTGCCGGCCGCGTAGATGGTTTGCGCGTAGTCGATCTGCTTCGGCGTGAGGTTCTCGCCGGAATTGTCGGACATCAGCTTGGCGAGGATCAGCAGGCTGTTCAACGGCGTGCGAAGCTCGTGCGACATGTTGGCGAGGAATTCGGACTTGTAGCGCGAGCTCAACGCGAGCTGCTCGGCTTTCTCCTCGATGGCGGACCTCGCCTGCTCGATTTCCTGGTTCTTGTATTCCACCTGCGTCATCTGCTCCGAGAGCTGCTTCGCCTTTTCCTGCAGCTGCTCGTTGGTGAGCTGCAGCTCCTCCTGCTGCCTCTTCAGCATCTTTTCCGAGTTCTGCAGGTTCTCGGCCTGCTGCTCCAGGCGGTCGTTGGTCTTCTTGAGCTCTTCCTGCTGGCTTTGCAGCTCCTTCGTGAGCAGCTGCGATTGCTCGAGGAGGTCCTTGGTGCGCATGTTCGCCTCGATCGTGTTGAACACGACGCCGATGCTCTCGGTCAGCTGATCGAGAAACGACAAGTGGGCATCGCTGAACTTCCTGAAGGTCGCCAGCTCGATGACCGCCTTCACTTCCCCTTCGAACAAGACCGGGAGGACGATGAGGTTCGAGGGCGCGGCCGAGCCGAGGACCGACCCGATGCGCACGTAGTCCCGCGGCACGTCTTCGAGCAGGATGCGCTTCTTCTCGTAAGCGCACTGCCCCACCAGGCCCTCCCCGATGCGCAGCGTCTTCACCAGGCTCTTGTTCAGCCGCGGGGCGTACCCGGCAAGCAGCTCGAGGCGCGGTTCGTTCCCGTGCCGCGTTTGCGTATACAACACCCCTTGCTGGGCATTCACCAGGGGTGCGAGCTCCGAGAGCACCAGCTTCGAGACCGTGGCGAGATCGCTGTGCCCCTGCAGCATGCGGGTGAACTTCGCCAGGTTCGTCTTGAGCCAGTCCTGCTCGGTGTTCTTGCGCGTCGTGTCCTTCAGGTTGCGGATCATTTCATTGATGTTGTCCTTGAGGGCCGCCACCTCTCCCATCGCTTCGACCATGATCGAGCGCGTGAGGTCGCCCTTGGTCACCGCGGTGGCCACTTCCGTGATGGCTCGCACCTGATTGGTCAGGTTGGCGGCGAGCTGGTTGACGTTGTCGGTGAGGTCGCGCCACAGCCCCGCGGCGCCGGGCACCTTGGCCTGGCCTCCGAGCTTGCCGTCGATGCCCACCTCGCGCGCCACGTTCGTGACCTGGTCGCCGAAGGTCGCCAGGGTGTCGATCATCCCGTTGATGGTGTCGGCGAGCGTGGCGATTTCACCCTTCGCCTCGAACACCACCTTGCGCTTCAGGTCTCCCTTGGCCACCGCCGTCACCACCTGGGCGATCCCGCGCACCTGGCCGGTCAGGTTCGCCGCCATCGCGTTCACGTTGTCGGTGAGGTCCTTCCACGTCCCGGCCACGCCGGGCACTTGCGCTTGTCCGCCCAGCTTGCCGTCCGTGCCCACCTCGCGCGCCACCCGCGACACTTCCGAGGCGAACGCGTTGAGCTGGTCCACCATCGTGTTGACGGTGCTCTTCAGCTCGAGGATCTCGCCCTTCACATCGACCGTGATCTTCTTGGACAGATCGCCCTTCGCGACCGCCGTGGTCACGTCCGCGATGTTGCGCACCTGGCCGGTCAGGTTCGCCGCCATCGCATTCACGTTGTCGGTGAGGTCCTTCCACGTCCCGGCCACGCCGGGCACCCGCGCCTGGCCGCCCAGCTTGCCGTCCGTGCCCACCTCGCGCGCCACCCGCGACACTTCCGAGGCGAACGCGTTGAGCTGGTCCACCATCGTGTTGACGGTGCTCTTCAGCTCGAGGATCTCGCCCTTCACGTCCACCGTGATCTTCTTGGACAGATCGCCCTTCGCGACCGCCGTGGTCACATCGGCGATGTTGCGCACCTGGCCGGTCAGGTTCGCCGCCATCAGGTTCACGTTGTCGGTGAGGTCCTTCCACGTCCCGGCGACGCCGGGCACCTGGGCCTGGCCGCCCAGCTTGCCGTCCGTGCCCACCTCGCGCGCCACCCGCGATACCTCCGAGGCAAACCCGGCCAGTTGGTCGACCATCGTGTTGACGACCTTGCCGATGCGTAGAAACTCCCCCCGGAGAGGACTTCCGTCCATCTCGAGCACCATTCCCTTGGACAGGTCCCCCTTGGCGACCGAATCGATGACGCGCGCGATTTCGGATGTCGGCCGGACAAGATCCCCGATCAGCATGTTCACCGACTCGACGCCGTCGGCCCAGGATCCCGCCGCGGCGGGCACCCTGATTCTCTGACTGATCTGTCCTTCCTTGCCGACTTCGATCCGGATCCTGGCGAACTCGCGGGTGAAGGTCTCGTTCATTTCCACGACGTCGTTGAAGGCCTCGGCGATCTCCGCGTCCATTCCGACGAGGTCCAGCGGCAAGCGAACGGAAAAATCTCCTTTCCTGAAAGCACGAAGCGCACCCAGCAGCGCCTTTCGCTCGATGGTTTCCGGCGGGAATCTCAGGTCGGTCATTTTTGTGAACCCCTCGCGTGCGCTGCGTACAGATGGGCCGAACGGATCACGAATCGACAGCGTGTGGGGGAATCAGTTCGCATCTTCCGGCGGTTAGATGGAATTTTTGCGGCGAGGGACTACGACATGAAGGTCTTCTCCACCTGCCCGCCCTCCAAACTCGCCCAACCCGCAACCTACTTGCGCCAGGTCGAGGAGATCGCGCGCTGGAGCGAGGATGCCGGATGCGAAGGCATCCTGGTCTATACCGACAATGGCCTCATCGATCCCTGGCTGGTCTCCCAGGTCATCATCGGGGCCACCGAGCGTCTGTGCCCGCTGGTGGCCGTCCAACCCGTCTACATGCACCCGTACAGCGTGGCGAAGATGGTCGCCTCGATCGCGTTTCTTCATGGCCGGCGCGTGCACCTCAACATGGTCGCGGGCGGATTCGCGAATGACCTCGCGGCGCTCAACGACCCCACGCCCCACGATGAGCGTTACGCCCGGCTGGTGGAATACACCGAAGTGATTCAGCGCCTGCTGCAAACGGCGGGCCCGGTCACCTACGAAGGGCGCTATTACCGTGTGAGCAACCTGAAGCTCACTCCGGCGCTCCCGCCCGAGCTGATGCCGGAGGTGTTGATCTCCGGATCGTCGGAAGCGGGGATTCATGCCGCCCGGCAACTCGGGGCGACCGCCGTCGAATATCCAAAACCTGCTGCCGAGTACGACGGCGCACGACCGGCCGACGTCGCGTCGAGCGGCATCCGGATCGGCATCATCGCGCGCTCCGATGGGGCCGAGGCCTGGTCGATCGCCCGGGCCCGGTTTCCGGAGGATCGCAAGGGCCAGCTGACCCACCAGCTCGCGATGAAGGTTTCGGATTCGGCGTGGCACCGCCAGCTGTCCGATCTCGGCGAGGCCGAATCGCCCGGGAGCCCGTACTGGCTGGTGCCATTCCAGAACTACAAGACGTTCTGCCCTTATCTCGTGGGCAGCTACGATCAGGTGGGCGACGAATTGGCGCGCTATGTCGGCGCCGGCTACGGAACCTTCATCCTGGATGTGCCGGAAAGTCCCGAGGAATTGCGGCACATCGGCGCCGTGTTCGAGCACGCCGCGCATTGCCACGCTTGATGGCGATGCTGCTGCAGCAGGGAATCTCGGCGCACGCGCAGGGGCGCCCGGACGCTGTCGCCATTTCGTTCGGGAGCGAGCGCGTGACCTATGGCGAGCTCGAGCAAGCGAGCAACCAGCTCGCGCGTGCGCTCATCGACGCCGGCTGCGGGCGAGGCGATCGCGTCGCACTCCTCATGCCGAAGATGCCCGCGGCGATCGTGGCCATGCTCGGCGTGCTGAAGGCGGGCGCCGCCTATGTGCCGCTGGATCCTGCGGGCCCGCCGGCGCGCCTGGCACGCATGCTCGAGGTAAGCGACTGCCGCTGCCTTCTCGCAGCCGGCCCGGTAGGCGGGATGCTGAGCGGCATCCTGGAGATCGCGAGGCTCGGGCAACGTCCGGTGATCGGGTGGCTCGACGCCGCAGATGACGCCGATCTGGCACCGGCATTCACGTTCGGCGATCTGGACACCTACGCGGCCACTCCGCCGCCGTGCGATGGCACCGACAGCGACCTCGCCCACATCCTGTTCACGTCGGGATCGACCGGATTGCCCAAGGGCGTGATGATCACTCACGCGAACGTCGTGCACTTCATCCGCTGGGCAGCGACCTATTTCGCAACGGCGCCCTCGGATCGGGTCTCCCAGCATCCGCCATTGCATTTCGATCTTTCGACCTTCGACATCTACGGCACGCTCTGGGCCGGGGCGCAGCTGCACCTGGTGCCCCCCGAGTTGAATCTCCTGCCGCACAAGCTGGCGCAGTTCATCCGCGAGAACCGCCTCACGCAGTGGTTTTCGGCGCCGTCGGTGCTCAACCTGATGGCGAAATTCGACGTGATCGCCCCGGGCGATTTTCCGTCGCTGCGCCGCGTGCTGTGGTGCGGCGAAGTGATCCCCACGCCCACGCTCATCCATTGGATGCGGCGCCTGCCGCACGCGCGCTTTACCAACCTGTACGGGCCCACGGAAGCGACGATCGCGAGCAGCCATTACACGGTCCCGCGCTGCCCGGCTGACGAGCGGGAGCCGATTCCCATCGGCAGCGCTTGCGACGGCGAGGAGCTGCTGGTCCTCGACGGGCAATTGCAGCCCGTGGGCTCGGGCGATATCGGTGACCTCTACATCCGTGGCGTGGGCCTGAGCCCGGGCTACTGGCGCGATAGAGAGAAGACCCGCGGCGCGTTTTTCCCGTATCCCGGCGCGGCGGATCCCCAGGACCGCATCTACAAGACCGGCGACCTGGCGCGTCGCGGGACCGACGGGCTGTTCTACTTCCTGGGCCGCGCCGACACGCAGATCAAGAGCCGGGGTTACCGCATCGAGCTGGGTGAAATCGAGGCGGGACTTCACTCGCTTCCGGGCTTGCAGGAGAGCGCGGTGGTCGCGATTCAATCCGAAGGCTTCGAGGGATGGCAGATCTGCTGCGCCTATGTTCCCGCGCCCGACGACGAGGTCTCTGCGGAAAGCCTGCGCAAGAGCCTGGCGGCCCTGTTACCCGCATACATGCTGCCGTCGCGCTGGATGCGCCATGACGTCCTGCCCAAGAACGGCAACGGCAAGATCGACCGCCCCCGGTTGAGGAGTGAATTTCTCGGCGCCGGTAAACCTCGTCCACCGCCGGCCGGGGCGCCCGCGTTGAATCACGTCATCGACGGGACCAATCGCTTGACCAATGCGGCCCTGCCGCTGGACGCAAGGGGAATAGAGTGACCGACGCGATCATCGAGCGCCTCCGCGCCTTGTTCATCGAGGACCTTCACATCGAGGTGCCCTCCGCGGACACCGATCTCTTCGAGACCGGCATGCTCGACTCGCTCCAGGTCGTCGAGCTGCTCCTGCAGCTCGAGCAGCGGTTCAGCTTCCAGATCAGGATCGAGGAGATCGATCTCGACGATCTGCGAACGCTCGCGCGGATTGCCCGATTACTGGCTGCGCACCCCGCTGCAGCGGACAGCTCGCCGCCGCCGTCTTTCCGGACTCCCGGGCGAGACGTATGGGCTGCGGACGGTTGAGACCGCCGCGTGGCCGGCTTTGCAGCAATGGCGCCGCGGAGCTCGTTGCCGAGCACTGAGGGTTTCGCCCTGACCGCACGGGGGCTGGCGCTGCCGGTCGCAGTCTCGATGACGGCCGCGCTTGCGGGAATGGCCACGGCATTGGCTGGGAGCCTGGCCGGCTATCGCGCGCTTTACTACGTTGCCGTCTTCGCACTCATCATCGTCGCCGGCATGGTGGCGATGACGCGTAGGGAGCCGCTGCGATTTGCCTTTCTGGCCCTGATTGTCTGTTTTCCGATTGCGGCGGCCGAAATGCCACCGGGACGCCTCGGACTTACGATCTTCGATGCGGTCATGATCGCGCTTGCGATCGGGCTGATCGGGAAAAGGATGTTTGCCTCCCGCACGGCGAGCGCGCCACTCTTCCCGACGAAGTCGTTGCTGATCGCGTGGCTGCTCTGCATTCCCAGTGTCGTGTTTTCCCAGTTTCCGTTGTATTCCTTGCAGATCCTCTGCATGAGCTTTGGGGCTTATGCATTCTTTCTGCTCGCGCTCGAGGAGTTGAAGCGGAAAGGAGGGTTCGAGCGCCTCGTCGTCCTGTTGTCCGGCGTGTCGCTGGTCATGGCCATCGGCCTGTTCGTCGACCATTTCTTGCAGCTGAACCTGAGCCTGCGAGGCAGCAACCTGAACCAGTTGAGCTACGTCGCCGGCAAGGAAACGTGGCGGGCGGGCGGTTTCTTTCAGGACCCGCAAAAGGCCGGCGCTTTTCTCGCGTGCATGATCACGTTTTTGCTGCTGCTATCCATCCGGGGCCGGTTTTCCGGCATGAAGATGCGCTTCGCTGTCCGGGCGGCATGGGTGGTCGGCCTGGCTGCGCTGGTAACGACGATTTCCCGCAGCGCCATCCTGGCCTGCGTAGCGGTGTCCGGATTAGCCGTCTTTGCATTCAACGGGTGGAATCCTGCCGCCAAACTGCTGGTCGCAGCGGCGGCGGCATTGCTTGCGCTGCTTGCAGCGCTGACGCCCATGGAAACATGGCTGAACGTCGTTCCCGCGGCGGTCATGGATCGCTTTCTCGAGTCACGCTCGGGATTCGAAGACCGCTACTTCATCTGGGTCGATACATGGAACATGTTCGTCGATCATCCGTTTGCCGGCATCGGGCTTGGCAGCTTCCAGTCGTACCTCGCCGAAACACGGCCGACGGTTTTCAACTTCTACGGCATCGGCTCCGCGGAGGGCGTCGTTTACATTCCTGATCAGCCGGAAAGCGGTTATCTCAAGATACTTTACGAAGGTGGAATCGTCGGGTCCCTCGCCGCGCTGCTGGTGGCCGGCGACGCGATCAGGCGAGCGATTGCCGTCATTGCGGGCAACAGCGCAAATCCGGATGCCCGCACCGAAGGCATCGCCGCGCTTGCAGCACTCCTCGCCTTCGCCGTGACGTTCGTGACACTCTTTACCGTGAGCGACGGAAGGATTGCGGGAATTTTCGCCTTCTTTCTCGCCGTGATCTGGCATCGCTCGCTGCAAGACACGCAGGCGGCATCGAAGACATGATGGCTGCGATAGAAAGCGGAGCAGACCAGGCCGGATCGCGCAAACTGATCGGTCGCGCTTCGATCGTGGCTGCCGGCGGCGTATATCGTCAAGGCATCTCGTTTGTTTCCGGGCTGATCATAGCCCGGGTCATCGGCGCGTCGGATTACGGAATCTTCAATCTGGCCCGTAGCCTTGTGGAGGCAGTGGGGATCTTCACTCGGTTGGGGCTCGATCTTGGGCTTCAACGATACTTCGGCGAGACCCACGCGGATCGGTACCGTAGCTCGCGAGCCCTGGTGCTCCGGCGGGTCCGCCTGCTGGCCATCACCTTCTCCATGCTGCCGGTGATCGCAGTTGCCCTCGGCCTGGGCCGGTTTCTCGGGGAAAACGTCTATCACTACCCTGGCTTTGCCGAGGTGCTTCTGTGCCTGGCGTTGGTCCTCCCATTTACAACCGACCTTGCGGTCCTGGGAGGCGCGTACCGCGGAATTCTCAAACTGGCTCCCAGTGTGATCGCAGAGAGCGTCTTGTTGCCGACCATCCGGCTCGCGGCCATCGTCGTTCTCTTTGTGGCTGGATGGCGCCTCTGGGCCGTCGTCGGGGGGACAGCGTTGGCGTCGGTATTGGCCGCGGCGTTCCTTGCAATGCGCGCGCGCTCGGATTTCGGCGACGGCGCCGCCGCCGCCGCCGAGCCGCGTTCGTGGCAGGACGCGATCGGGGTTGTTCGCTACTCGACGGTCTTGGCAGGATCCATGGTGGCAACTTCACTGACAACGAACATGGATACGTTCATGTTGGGTCATTTCGCGACCTCGCAGGACCTGGGGCAGTATTCCCTGGTGAAGACGCTCCTGATCCTCACGGGAGTGTTCGGCCTGGCATTCGGTCAGGGCCTCGAGGCTCTGGTGGCGGACCGGTATTTTCGCGCAGACCTCGACGGCATGGTGCGCGTGATGTCTTTGACCGCCAGGCTGATCGCCCTTGTTACGGTGCCCATCTTTGCGGTCTTCATGTTCTGGGGCGCGCAGCTCGCGCTTCTCTTCGGTCCATCGTTTGCAGCCCCCCAGGCCGTAGTGAGCTGGCTGGCGGCTTGTCCGCTTGTCTCCATGGTTTTCTGGCCTTCGGCCTGCGGCCTGTCGATGACGGGCAAACACGTCCTCGAGCTGAAGATCCTTTCGGCAGGCCTCGTGATCGCCACAATTCTGTGCTGGGTCGCGGTACCCGCGTTCGGCCAGCTTGGGGCGGCGATCGCGATGTTTGTCTCCGTGGCAATCACGAATCTCGCGCGCGTTCTGTTCGTCCGCCGCTACATAGGGAGGTTTCCGTTTGGATTGGACATTTTCCTCATCACGGCGGCGGGAGTCGCCCTGGCGGCGGGCAGCAGCGTAATCGTGAGCCATCTTTCCCTGCCTGCACTCTGGAACACAGTCGTCGGAAGCGGATGCTTCGTTCTTGCATACGCAGTCACCTGCTGGATGCGCCTGCTGAGCGACTCGGAGAAGAGCGGCATCCGCGCGTTGGTCGCAAATGCGGCACCCATTCTATTCGGCAGGAGGACTTGAGTGATGTTGCGCACTCACATGTCGGGCGACATGACGCCCCGACTCATGGTCGTAGGCTGCGGGGCCGTGGTGGACCAATACTACCGGGGCGCGCTGAGGAAGCTCGAGTCGCGCGGCATCGCGCGGGTCGTCGCCCTGGTCGATCCCGACCCGCTCCGGACCGCCGCCTTGGCGCAGCACTTCCGGTCGGCCGGAGCGTTTGCCACGCAGGCCGAGGCGCTCGCGCGGGCGGCGCCGGATCTCACGATCGTCGCATCTCCACCCAGCTCGCACGCCGAGCACGCGGTCGCGGCCTTCGGCGCCGGCAGCCACGTGCTCTGCGAGAAGCCGATGGCCGCCAGCGTTGACGACGCGCAGCGCATGGTGGCGGCCGCCCGCGCAGCGCAGCGCGTCCTCGCCATCGGGATGACTCGGCGGATGTATTCGAGCCTGGCCGAGGCGCGGGCACTTCTCGCGGCGGGGGCCCTCGGCAACCGACTCCGCTTTGTGTACCGCGAGGGCGGCGTGTATGGCTGGCCGGTAACCACCGATTTCCCTTTCCGCCGATCCACTGCCGGCGGCGGCGTGCTCATCGACAAGGGCACACACGTGCTGGATTTCCTGGTCGCCCTCTTCGGCGAGCCCTTCGTCGCCACTTATGCGGACGATGGTCACGCCGAAGGCGTCGAGACGAATTGTCGGATCGGCCTCGATTTTCCCGGCGCCAGCGGCATGGTGCAGCTGTCGTGGAGTCAGCCGCTGGCCAATGGTCTGCGCATCACCGGATCTGCCGGGCAGCTCACGCTGCACCCGTGGCGGCTCGATGCCGTACGCTGGCGGCGAAATGGCGGCGCTTGGGAGACCCGAGTGAGTCCGGCGACATGGCCGCGCGACCTCCGGCGAGGAGGCCCGCGGGGGACACCCTGGACTTACGAAGAGTGCGTCTACTACCAGATCGTGCAAGCACTAAGAGCGGTGGTCCACGGAGAGCCGGTTCCGGTCGATGGTGAACAGGAGCTGGCGGTCGTGCGAGCGATCCACGCGTGCTACCGGCAGGCGACCTCGCTGCGGCTTTCATGGCTGACGCAGTCCGAGCAGGCGCGGGCCGACGCGCGTCACTGGAGCCTGCAGCCATGAACGGCCCGCTGGCGATCCTCGGTGCCGGCGGATTCGTCGGCACGCGGATGCTCGAGATAGCAGCCCTCCGCGGCCGGACGGACATCGTTCCGATCGTCCGCGCCTTTCGCAGCATCGCCCGGATCGCGAACCTCGGCATGTCATACCGGCTCGGCGACGCTTCCCGTCCCGACTCGCTCGAGCGGGCGCTGGCGGGCTGCGAGGCCGTAGTGAACCTCACGACAGGAGATCCGGCGGAAATCCTACGTACGACCCGGAGCATTTACTCCGCGGCCGTCGCCGCCGGGGTGCGCCGGTTGATTCATCTGAGCTCGGCCGCCGTCTATGGCCAGGTCGAGCGTCCCGGTCTCTCCGACGACGCGCCGCCGCAGCTCGACCACTGGATGCCCTACGCGCGGGAGAAGGGCCACGCGGAGAACTTCCTTCGTGAACGGATGGCCGAGGGGCGCCTTGCGATCGTCGTGCTGCGACCCGGTTTGATCTGGGGTCCCCGCTCGCCTTGGGTGCTCAGGCCCGCCAGCGAGCTCGTCAGCGGCACCGCGTATCTGGTGGGGGGCGGAGGAGGAGTCTGCAACCTCATGTACGTGGACAACCTCGTGCGCAGCATCAACGCGGTAGTCGCACATCCCGAGCAAGTCTCGGGCTTCTACAACGTCGCCGATGACGGCACGACGACGTGGCGCGAGTACTACGGAGCGCTCGCCGCCGGTCTCGGCGTGGAAATGGCGACGATCGGCACCCTGCCTGGAGACCGTTATCGCGCCGGCCTCTCCGGATTGCTGGAGGAGATCAAGAACAACCTGCCCCCCTATCAGTGGCTCAAGCGCGGCTTGTCGACCGAAACGAAAAACGCCATCAAGCTCCGACTCAAGCGTGCCGTCTCGCGCGACCGGCCGCCACCGTGGAACGGCAGTCCGCAGCCGGTTGCGACACGCGACATGTGGCACTTGCAGGCCACGCGCAACCCGTTGCCGACTGCCAGGTTCCAGGCGACGTTTGGCCACCGGAACCTGACCTCATTTGCTTCGGGACTGGCCGCGTCGCTGGCGTGGCTGCGCTTCATCGGGCTCGACGAGCGTGAAGCGGTGGAAGGCGCGGTCGCGAGCGCGGCCGGCGTCGCCACGCTTGCCGCCGAACGGGAACGCTGAGCAACGGCTTGCGGAAGAGCGCGTGAGAATCGCACTCCTGGCGCTGCATTTCGCGGAGTATGCCAGCCGCCTCGCCCTCGCGCTTTCGGCCCAGCACGAGGTATTGCTGGTGTTGCGCTCGGGCAATGCCCAAGACGAGTTGACGGATGATCTGCGCGCACGCCTGCATCGCAACGTTACGGTGCGCTCCATCGAGCTTCGCAGGATGCGAGATCCGCGCGTCCTGGGCACCAGTCTTTCGATAAACCGGATCCTCCGGAGTTTCTCTCCCGAGATACTGCATATCCAGGAGACGCACCCCGTGTTGGGCGGGTGGACATTTCTCGCGTTTCGCAGACACATTCCGGTCGTTCTGACCGTGCACGATCCGGTCCAACACTCCGGGGGGCTTTCCAAGCACGGATGGCAATGGAAGATCGTTACATGGTTCCGACGCAAGGCAAGCCGGGTGATAGTTCACGGACCCCGGATGCGAGCCGAGCTCGAGGAATTGGATGCACGCATTGCAGGGCGAATCGACGCGATCCCTCACGGGATACTAGGCCGGGCAGGCATCGACGATGACATTTCGGGATGCGAGCCGGGGACGTTTTTGTTCTTCGGCCGCATCGAGGCGTACAAAGGGCTGCGTTATCTTCTGGACGCCGGAGACGTTTTGCACGGTAGAGGGCACGTCTTCCGGCTGGTCGTGGCCGGAACGGGCAGCGACCTCGAACGTCATCGGAAACGAATCGCATCGACCGCCTGGATCGAATTGATCGACCGGTACATTTCCGCTGCCGAAGTGCCCGCCTTATTCCGCCGCGCCACGGCCGCGGTCTTGCCGTACACGGACGCCACCCAAAGCGGCGTTAGCGCCATGGCATTTGCCCATTCACGGCCGGTCATTGCGAGCCGCGTAGGCGACGTGCCGGACGTCGTGGTCGACGGCCAGACGGGTTTGATTGTCCCTCCGCGAGACGGCGAGGCGCTCGCGGATGCCATGGAAAAGCTCCTGGTCGACCGCGGATTGCGCGACCGCCTTGCGACAAACGCCGCCCGATTCGCGATGGAGAAATTGTCCTGGCCGCGCATCGCCGATGTGACGCACGGCGCCTATCGGCGCGCTTTCGATTCGCATTGACCCGCGGTCGAATCAAGATGAATCCGGACCGACGGGAGGCACCCCCCTCGCATCCGCTCAAGCTGGGCGTCCTGCTGGATGGGACGATCCAGGAGAGCTGGGTGCTCGAGTCGTTGAGACGATCCCTGGCCGTGCCCGGCGTGAGACTGGCCGCCGTGGCAGTCGCCCGCGGAAATTCCCGCAA
>Ga0209131_1001147_pt1 | contig 18364 bp, 17 predicted proteins | sample GraSoi_2013_40cm_FD_185826 | JGI IMG/M metagenome (GOLD analysis project Ga0209131, IMG submission 185826) | Grasslands soil microbial communities from the Angelo Coastal Reserve, California, USA - Sample 9_17_2013_40cm (SPAdes) (version 2) | ecosystem: Environmental > Terrestrial > Soil >... | reverse complement strand
CATCATTAGCGCATCGCCTGTCGCATGAGAACGTTCTTTAGGACCGGCAGCCGGTCGGTGAGGTTCAATCCTGCGTTGCGCAGCCGGCCTGCGAAGCCGCCGCGTGCGCCGTAGAGCGCGAACAGGCCGGCAACCACTGCATCCATGGCCAGTATAGGCTCTGCGCGCCGCCGCTCATAACGCCGCAGCAGCCGGTAGTCGCCGGGATCGCGCCCCGGCTCGCGGCCAGCGATGATTTCCGCGAGCACGCGCGCATCCTGCAACCCGAGATTGAGTCCCTGTCCGGCGAGCGGATGGATCACGTGCGCTGCGTCGCCCGCCAAGGCCACGCGCGGCGCCACCAGCTTGCGCGCCGCAATCCGGCGCAGCGGAAAACTGCGCACGACGGATGCAAGCGCCAGCGCGCCGAGCACGCCGTGCGATGCTTGCTCGACTTCGGCGGCGAGCGCTTCTGCATCGAGGGCGGCGATGCGCTGCGCATCGGCGGCCGGCAAAGACCACACGATCGACACCTGCTCGCCGGGTAGTGGCAGCAAAGCGAGCACCGGCCCGCCCTGGAACCACTGATACGCCACGTTGCGATGCGGTTTCTCGCAGCGGAAATTGGCCACCAGCGCCGCGTGCTGGTAATCGCGCTCGCGCGCGGCGATGCCCGCTGCATTGCGCACGAACGAATTTGCGCCATCGGCACCGACCACCAGCTGCGCCGCGATTGCCGTCGCGTCGGTGAACGTGATGACCGCCTGCTGCGCATCAACTGTCAGGCGCTCGCAGCGCTGCGGCAGCGCGCTCAAACCCGACCAGAGCGCGCGCTGCAGCTCGCTGTCCTCGACGATCCAGGCGAGCTCGGCGGCTCCGGCCTGCAAGGCATCGAACTCCAGTGCCGCGCGCCGATCGTCGCCATAGATACGCATCGCATACACCGGCGCGAGGCGCTCGGCCGGCAGCGCATCCCAGACGCGCAAGCACCGCAGGAAATCGACGTTGCCGGGACTGAGCGCGTAGACGCGCGGATCGAAGCCCGCGCTCGGCGCTTGATCCGGTGTCGGCGCGATGAGCGCGACCGCAAGCCCGGGCAGCGCCCGCGCCAGGCTCGCGCCGACCGGGCCGCCGCCGACGACGGCGAGATCGTACGGCTGCGGGCTTATAATGCCGTCCCTTGACGTGGCGAATTAGCTCAGCTGGTTAGAGCAGCGGAATCATAATCCGTGTGTCCGGGGTTCGAGTCCCTGATTCGCCACCATTTCCCTTGATCGCGTCGCCCATATGAGAGCTGGCTGGCTGATCGCCGTGTTATTCGCAAGTGCCGCGGCGGCGCAGATGCGCCCGATTCCGAGCGACGCGCAGCGCGCCAAGATGCGCCACGTCGAAGGCGGCGTCGTCGAGCTCGACGGCAAGCGCGCGCAGCTCGCGCCGGGCGCGCAGATCCGCGACGAATCGAACCGCGTGATCATGCCGAGCGCGCTGCCGCCGGGTTCCGTCGTGAAGTACCGCCGCGACACCGCCGGCCAGGTGCGCGACGTGTGGGTGCTCTCGACGCAGGAAGCCGCGAAGCAGCCCTGATGGGGAAGCTCTACCTGCGCACCTTCGGCTGCCAGATGAACGAGTACGACTCGGACAAGATCGCCGACGTGCTGCGCGCCGCTGACGGCATGGAGCGCACCGGGCATCCCGAGGAGGCGGACCTGATCGTGTTCAACACCTGCTCGGTGCGCGAGAAGGCGCAGGAGAAGGTGTTCGCCGATCTCGGGCGCGTGCGTCACCTGAAGCGCGCCAAACCCGGGCTGATGATCGCGGTCGGCGGCTGCGTCGCGAGCCAGGAGGGCGGCGCGATCGTCGAGCGCTCGCCTTTCGTCGACGTCGTCTTCGGACCGCAGACGCTGCACCGCCTGCCGCAACTTCTCGAGCAGCGCCGCGCCACGGGCAAGCCGCAGGTCGACATCAGCTTTCCGCTGATCGAGAAGTTCGACCACCTGCCCGCGCCGCGCGTCGAGCGCGCCCGCGCCTACGTCTCGATCATGGAAGGCTGCAGCAAGTACTGCAGCTTCTGCGTGGTGCCTTACACGCGCGGCGAGGAAGTGTCGCGCCCGTTTGCCGATGTCATGGCCGAGATTACGCTGCTGGTGGGTCAGGGCGTGAAGGAGGTGACGCTGCTCGGCCAGAACGTGAACGCCTGGCGCCACACCATTGGTGGAAGCACGGCCGATTTCGCCGAGCTGCTGGCGTTCATAGCCGAAATCGACGGCGTCGAGCGCATCCGCTACACCACCTCGCACCCGCGCGACTTCACCCAGCGCCTGATCGATGCGCACGCCGCGCTGCCAAAGCTCGCGCCGCACGTGCACCTGCCGGTGCAATCGGGCTCCGATCGCATCCTCGCCGCGATGAAGCGCGGCTATACCGCGCTCGAATACCGCTCGATCGTGCGCCGCCTGCGCCGCGCGCGTCCCGAGATCAGCGTGAGCTCGGACTTCATCGTCGGCTTCCCGGGCGAGAGCGAGGCCGATTGCGAGGCGACGCTCAAGCTCGCCCAGGAGCTCGAGTTCGACGACTCGTTCTGTTTTCTCTACAGCCCGCGGCCCGGGACGCCCGCCGCGGAGTTGCCGGACGAAATTCCAGACGAGGCAAAGCGCGCGCGGCTGCGGCGGCTGCAGGCGCAGATCCAGTCGCAGGCCACGGCCATCGCCGAGCGCATGGTGGGCTCGAACGAACGCGTGCTGGTGGAGGGTTTGTCCAAAAAAACCCCCAATGAGCTCGCCGGGCGCACCGGCAATAACCGTATCGTGAACTTTCCGGGCGCGGCCGAGCTGGTCGATCGCTTTGTCGACGTGCGCATCACCGGCTGCCGGCCGCATTCGTTGCGAGGCCAGTTAGTAAAATGAGCCTCGGATGAGGGCGAAGCCGGTCGAGCTCAAGCTCGACCCCGTCGACAACCAGCGCCTGGCGCGCCTTTGCGGCACGCTCGACGAGAACCTGCGGCAGATCGAATCGGCGCTCGACGTGACGATTGCGCGGCGCGGCGCGCGCTTCACGCTGCGCGGCGAGCAGGCGCAGCAGGCGGCGCAGGCGCTCGAGCACTTCTACGATCGCGCCTCCGGCGAGCTGTCGCTCGACGACGTGCAGCTCGGCCTGACCGAGCTGCTGCAGGGCAAGCCGGGCGTCGCGCCGACGACCGAAGGCCCGCAGCTCCTCACGCGCCGCACCGACCTTCACGGCCGCACGCCGCACCAGATCGAGTACCTCGAGAAGATCCTGGCGCACGATCTCACCTTCGGCATCGGTCCGGCAGGCACCGGCAAGACCTATCTCGCCGTCGCCTGCGCGGTCGACGCGCTCGAGCGCGACAAGGTGAAGCGCATCGTGCTGGTGCGGCCCGCGGTGGAGGCCGGCGAGCGGCTCGGATTCCTGCCGGGCGATCTGGCGCAGAAGGTCGATCCGTACCTGCGGCCGCTGTACGACGCCCTGTTCGACCTGGCGGGCTTCGAGAAGACCGGCAAGCTCCTCGAGCGCGGCACCATCGAGCTCGCGCCGCTCGCCTACATGCGCGGCCGCACGCTGAACCATGCCTTCATCATCCTCGATGAGGCGCAGAACACCACGCCCGAGCAGATGAAGATGTTCCTCACGCGCATCGGCTTCGGCGCCAAGGCAGTGGTGAACGGCGACGTCACGCAGATCGACCTCGCACGCGGCCAGAAGAGCGGGCTGATCGAGGCGCGCCGCATCCTCAACGACGTGCGCGGCATCGCCTTCACCCAGTTCGGCGCGCAGGACGTGGTGCGCCATCCGCTGGTGGCGCGCATCATCGATGCGTACGAAGCCAACAGCCCGCAGGAATAGCATCGCGATCCAATATGCAGTGCCGCGCCGCGGCGTGCCGGCTGCCGCGGCATTGCGCAAGTGGGCGCGCAGCGCCGCGCCGGCGGGCGACATCACGCTGCGCATCGTCGGCAGCCGCGAGGGCCGACTCCTCAACCAGCGCTTCCGCAAGCGCGCACGCGCGACCAACGTGCTGAGCTTCGCCTACGGCCGGGTCGGCGACATCGTGCTGTGCCATCCGGTGATCGCGCGCGAGGCGCGTGCACAGGACAAAAGCCTCCTGGCGCACTACGCGCACCTGGTGGTGCACGGCGTGCTGCACCTGCGCGGCTACGGGCATCATGACAAAGCAAGCGCGCGCAAGATGGAGGCGCGCGAAATCCGCATCCTGCGGCGCATCGGCTTCGCCGATCCCTACACGGTAGAATGAGCCTGCACGGATGAACGATCCCGCGCGTCCCAGCCTGCTCGAGCGCCTCTCGGCGCTCCTGATGCGCGAGCCCAGCGATCGCGAGCAGCTGGTCGAGCTCTTGCGCTCGGCCTACTCCCGCAACCTGCTCGATGCCGATGCGCTGTCGATCATCGAGGGCGCGCTCAACGTTTCCGAGATGCAGGTGCGCGACATCATGATCCCGCGCGCCCAGGTCGACTTCATCGATATCAACGAGCCGGTGGAGAGCTTCATCCCGCAGGTCATGGCCACGGCGCACTCGCGCTTTCCGGTGATCGACCAGAACCGCGACGACGTGATCGGCGTCCTGCTCGCCAAGGATCTCCTGCGGCACTATGCCGGCGAGGAGGAGTTCAACGTGCGCGAGATGCTGCGCCCGGCGGTGTTCGTGCCGGAGGCGAAGCGCCTCAACGTGCTGCTGCGCGAGTTCCGCGCCAGCCGCAACCACATGGCGATCGTGGTCGACGAATACGGCGGCGTCTCTGGCCTGGTCACCATCGAGGACGTGCTCGAGCAGATCGTCGGCGAGATCGAGGACGAGTACGACTTCGACGAGGCCTCCGACAACATCATTCCCGAGCCCGGCGGGCGTTTCCGCGTCAAGGCGCTGACGCAGATCGCGGACTTCAACGCTGCCTTTGGCACCAAGTTCTCCGACGAGACCGCGGACACGGTAGGCGGCCTGGTGATTGCGCACCTCGGCCGCCTGCCCAAGCGCGGCGAGACGATCCTCATCGAAGGACTGCGCTTCCAGGTGCTGCGCGCCGACAGCCGCCGCGTCTACACGCTGCTGGTCGACAAGCCCAAGGACGCCAAGTAGAAACGCCGCAGTCCGCGGACCTGATGCTCGACGTTGAAAACGCGCTCGGCCTTGAGGCGCGCATTGCGGCCGAGCTCGGCCAGCGCGGCTGCGTCTCGCTCCAGGAACCAGCCGATCGCCTCGGCGACCGCCTCGACATCGCCGCACTCGACCAGCCGGCCGTTGAGCTCGTCGTCGACGTTTTCCACCAGGCCCGCATAGTTCGTGCTGATGAGCGGCTTGCCCATCGCCATCAACTCGCGCGCAGCAAACGACACGGCTTCGATGGCTTCGCTGAGCAGGAAGCCGACGTCGATCAGCGAGAGGTAGCCGCGCGGATCGGGCTCGTGGCCGACGTAAAGCAGGTTCTGCAGGCCGAGCTCGGCGGCGAGCGCCCGGCTCTTGCGCACCTCCGCGTCATTGCCACGCAGCAGGATCTTGAACGGCCGGGCGCCGCGCGCCAGCTGCAGCGCGGCCGCCCGCAGGAAAAGATCCGTGCGCTTGTGGCCGCCCATGCCGGCGTGCGAGCCGAACACGAAGTCCGCCGGCGTCAGGCCGAGCTTGGCGAGATAGGCGGGATCCTTCGGCCTCGGCGTCCAGAATTTGACGTCGACGCCATTCGGCACCACGAGCGCGTTGGGCGGCTTGAGCGAGTCGCCGGCCCAGGAGATGTTCTTCGCGCTGTGGCTGACGTAGAGGTGTCCCTGCAGCACCTTGCGATACGCCCAGCGGTTATAGGCGTTGTCGGGAATATTGCGGACCGCATGGTGCGTGCGCACGCACGGCACGCTGCGGCCGTAGAGCGTCTTCCACAACACCACGATGCTCTGGTCCCTAGAGCCATTCGCGTGGATCAGCTCGGGCGCCCATTCGCGCGAGATGCGCTCGAACCGGCGCACGGCGCCGACCATCTGCGGGATCTCCTTCACGTGTCCCGGAAACGCGCAGGCGAACGTCGGCACGCCGAGCGCGCGGCCCGCGGCCCACACCGCCGAGCCTTCCGGCGCCGCCACGCCGAACTCGAAGTCCTTGCGCAGATCGCTCTGCAGGATGGTGAGAATGTAGCGGGCATGCCCGCCGCCGCCGCCCTGGTGCGGATGAAAGTTCGTGAGCAGAATCCTCTTCATCGGACCGGGATTGTAGGTTCTTGATCAACCTGATCGCATTTTTGCTCGGCGGCGCGAGCGTAGCCGCGTTCGCGCCGCTGGGCGTTTACCCGCTGTTGCTGGCGAGTTTCGCCTGGCTGATCCACGCCTGGCACGACGCGTCGCCCAGGCGCTCGTTCGTCCTCGGCTTCTGGTTCGGGCTCGGACTGTTCGGCGCCGGTGTCTCCTGGGTCTACGTCAGCATGCACGATATCGGCGGCATGCCGGCCGCGCTCGCCGGCTTTGCCACGCTCGCTTTCTGCGCATTTCTCGCGCTGTTTCCCGCCGCTGCCGGCTGGTTGCAGGCGCGCATCCCCGCACCCGCCGCAATACGCGCGTGCCTGCTCATCCCCGCGGCGTGGGTCTTGTTCGAATGGCTGCGCTCATGGATCCTGAGCGGCTTCCCTTGGCTCTCGCTTGGCTACGCCGCCGTGGGCTCGCCGCTGCAAGGGTACGCGCCGCTCGGCGGCGTGTTGGCGCTCTCCTTTCTCACGCTCTCGGCTGCGGGTCTGGTCTGGCTCATCGCGATGCATCGGGCCGCGCGTATTCGCTGGCTCATCGTTTTCGTTGTGATCGTCACCACGGGCCAGGCGCTGCGTTATGTCGAATGGAGCGCACCCCACGGCGAGCCGCTGAGCGTTGCGCTGCTACAGGGAAACATCGAGCAGTCGCTCAAGTTCGATCCGCGGCGCTATGCGCGCACCCTCGAGACCTATGCGCTGCTCGCCGAGGGCACACGCGCGCGGCTGATCGTTTTTCCCGAGACCGCGGTGCCGCGCTTCCTGGACAACGTCGAGCCCTCGTATCTTCGGCGCCTGGAATCGATCGCCCTGCGAAACCAGGGCGACATCCTGCTCGGTGTGCCCATGCGCCGCACGCCGGACGAGTTCTACAACAGCGTGATCACGCTCGGCTCATCGCCGCCGCAGGCCTACCATAAGGTGCACCTGGTGCCGCTGGGAGAGTTCGTGCCGCCGGGCTTCGGGTGGGTGCTGCAGTTGGTTAATATCCCGATGTCGGATTTCTCGCGCGGCGCCGCCCGCCAGCGGCCGCTTGCCGTCGCCGGCCAACGCGTCGCCGTCAATATCTGCTACGAGGACGCGTTCGGCGACGAGATCGCCGCGCAGCTCCCCGAGGCGACGCTGCTGGTCAACGTGTCGAACGTCGCGTGGTTCGGCGACTCGCTCGCGCCGGCGCAACATCTGCAGATCGCGCAGCTGCGCGCCATCGAAACCGCGCGCACGCATCTCACCGCGACCAACACCGGCATCACCGCGGCCATCGAGCGCGATGGCCGCGTGCGCGCACGGCTGCCGCAGTTCAGCGAAGGCCGGCTCGAGCTCACCGCGCAGGGCCATGCCGGCGCCACACCTTACGTTCTTTGGCGCGACTGGCCCATTGTTCTGCTTTCCGTCGGCGTGCTCGGTGCGGCCACACTCGTCGCCCGGCGCAAACGCAGCCGGTAGAATCCGCTGGCTTCATGCTGAGCTTCCAACAACTGATCCTGCGGCTGAACGAGTTCTGGGATCGCCAAGGTTGCGTGCTGCTGCAGCCCTATGACATGGAGATGGGCGCGGGCACGTTCCACACCGCGACGTTCCTGCGTGCCATCGGGCCCGAGCCGTGGAACGCCGCCTACGTGCAGCCCTCGCGCCGTCCCAAGGACGGCCGTTATGGCGAGAACCCGAACCGCCTGCAGCACTATTACCAGTACCAGGTAGTGCTCAAGCCCTCGCCCGCCGACATCCAGGAACGGTATCTGCAATCGCTGGTGGCGCTCGGCGTCGATCCCAAGGAGCACGACATCCGTTTCGTCGAGGACGACTGGGAGTCGCCCACGCTCGGCGCCTGGGGCCTGGGCTGGGAAGTCTGGCTCGACGGCATGGAGATCACGCAGTTCACCTATTTCCAGGAGGTCGGCAGCCTCGCCTGCAAGCCGGTGCTCGGCGAGATTACCTATGGCCTGGAGCGCCTCGCGATGTACCTGCAGGGCAAGGAAAGCGTGTTCGATCTGGTCTGGGTCGATGGCGTGCGCTATGGCGACGTCTATCATCAGAACGAAGTTGAGCAGTCGCGCTACAACTTCGAGCTGGCGAATGCCGAGATGCTGTTCCGGCACTTCGGCGAGTACGAAGCCGAAGCGAAGCGCCTGATCGACGCGCAGTGCGTGCTGCCGGGCTACGAGATGGTGCTGCGCTGCTCGCACAGCTTCAACCTGCTGGATGCGCGCGGCGCGATCTCGGTCACCGAGCGCGCGGCGTACATCGGCCGCGTCCGCGCGCTCGCGCGCGCTGTTGCGCAGGCCTATTACGAATCGCGCGAAAAACTCGGTTTCCCAATGCTTCGCAAAGGCGGCAAGGCGGCTTAGATGACAGCCTCCCTGCTGGTTGAGATTCGCACCGAGGAGCTGCCGCCGAAATCGCTGCGCGCGCTTTCGGAGGTGTTTGCCGAGCGCGTGCTCGAGGCGCTGGCGAGAGCCCGGCTCGCGGGCGCCGATGCTCCGCTCAAGGTCTACGCCACGCCGCGCCGGCTCGCGTTTTCGATCGCCGAGGTGGCGCCGAGCGCTGCTGGGCGCGAAACCGAGGTCACCGGTCCCTCGGCAGCCGCAGCCGCACAAGCGATCGCCGGCTTCGCGCGCAAGCACGGCCTTTCTCCAGAGCAGCTCGAGCGGCGCGATACACCGAAGGGGCCGGTGATGCTTGCTCGGGTCAAGCTCAAAGGCGCGGTGCTGGACGAGATGCTGGCCGGCGCGCTCGAGGACGCCCTGAAGGCGCTGCCGATTCCGAAGCTGATGCGCTGGGGCAGCGGCGATGCGCAATTCGTGCGGCCGGTGCATGGACTGATCCTGCTGCACGGCGAACGCGTCGTTCCCGGAAGCGTGCTGGGCATTGCCTCCGGGCGCAGCACGGCGGGCCATCGCTTCATGGGCAGCGACGACATCGGGCTGCGCAGCGCCGATGAGTACGCGACGCGCCTCGAAGGCGACGGCAAGGTGATCGCCAGCTTTGCCGCGCGCCGCGCCGAGATCGACCGGCAGCTCAAGGCCGCGGCGGTGAAGGAATCGGCCGACCTCGGCGGTTACGCCGACCTGCTCGATGAGGTCACTGCCCTGGTGGAGTTCCCACAGGTATATGCCGGCGGCTTCGACCGCGCCTTCCTCGAGGTGCCGGCCGAATGCCTGATCCTTACGATGCGGCAGAACCAGAAGTACTTCCCGCTGTTCGACGGCAAGGGCCACCTGCTCGCGCGCTTTCTCATCGTCTCCAATATGCGCGTGGACGATCCGCGCCCTATCGTCACGGGCAACGAGCGCGTCGTGCGGCCGCGCCTGGAGGACGCGCGCTTCTTCTACAACCAGGACCGCAAAACCCGCCTGGAGGCGCGCGTGCCGGCGCTGGCGAAGGTCGTGTACCACGGCAAGCTCGGCAGCCAGCTCGAGCGCGTCGAACGCGTGCGCGCCTTAGCCGAGCGCATCGCGCGAGATCTCAAGACCGATGTCGCGCTCACCGGCCGGGCGGCATGGCTTGCAAAGGCAGACCTCCTGACGGGCATGGTCGGCGAGTTTCCGGAGCTGCAGGGCGTGATGGGCCGCTATTACGCGCTGCACGACGGCGAGCCGCGCGAGGTGGCCGACGCCATCGCCGAGCACTACCTGCCGCGCTTCGCCGGCGACATGCTGCCGGCGAGCGCCGCGGGCGCTGCACTCGGGCTAGCCGACAAGCTCGAGGTGCTGGCCGGACTTTTCAGCATCGGGCAGGCGCCCACCGGCGAGCGCGACCCCTATGGCCTGCGGCGCGCAGCGCTCGGCGTGATCCGCATCCTCGTCGAGCGCCAGTTGCCGCTCGCGCTCGATGCGCTGCTGGAAGCAGCGTCCGCGCCATTCGGTGGGAAGGCGACGGCAGAGCTGCAGACGTTCATCCACGAGCGGGCGCGCGGCTACTTCCGCGAGCACGGCTACACGGCGAACGAGGTCGAGGCGGTGCTGTGCCTTGCGCCGACGCGCCTCGACCTGATCCCGAAGCAGCTGGAGGCGGTGCGCGCCTTCTCGGCGCTGCCTGAAGCCGAGAGCCTGGCCGCGGCGAACAAGCGCATCGCCAACATATTGAAGCAGGCGGGCACCGTGCCGGCGGAATTTGATCCAAGCCTGATGCTGTTGCCCGAGGAGAAAAGTCTGGCGAGCACTTTCGGACGCCTGCAGCCCGATGTCGACCGCGCCTTCCGTGCGCTCGACTACACCGGCGCGCTGAAAGCGCTGGCGAGCCTGAAAGCACCCGTGGATGCGTTCTTCGACAAGGTCATGGTGATGGACAAGGATCCGCGGGTGCGCGCCAACCGCATCGGCTTTCTCGGCAAGCTGCACGGCACCATGAACCGCATCGCCGATCTCTCCAAGCTCGCGGCATGAAGCTCGTCATCCTCGATCGCGACGGCACGATCAACCACGACAGCGACCATTACATCAAGTCGCTCGACGAGCTGCGCCCGATCAAGGGCAGCCTCGAGGCGATCGCGCGCCTGACGCAGGCTGGCTACCGCGTGGTGGTGGCGACCAATCAGTCGGGCATCGCGCGCGGGCTCTTCACCACCCGCACGCTGTTCGAGATCCACGACAGCCTGCAGCGCTCCGCAGCGCAGGTGGGCGGCCGCATCGATGCCTTTTTCTTCTGCCCGCATGCCGCCGAGGCCGCGTGCCAGTGCCGCAAGCCCGAGCCGGGAATGCTGCTCGAGGTGGCGCGGCGCTTCAACGTCTCGCTCAAGGACACCTACATGGTGGGCGATGCGCTGCGCGACGTGCAGGCGGCCGCCGCGGCAGGCGCGCGGCCGGTGCTGGTGCTCACCGGCAAAGGCAAGCAGACCAACGCGGAGGGCAACCTGCCGCCCGGCACGCAGGTGTTCGCGGACCTGGCGGCGTTCGCCGAACAGCTGGCTCCATGACGTGGCTGCGCTCGGCGCTGTTCGCGGCTGCGCTCGTCTTGATCACGCCACCGTACACGCTGCTCGCCTTGGCGACGTTTCCGCTGCCGCGCATGCTGCGCTACAAGATCATTTCCGGCTGGTCGCGCCTGGTCGTCTGGCTCGCCGCTGCGCTGCTCGGCATCCGCTGGCGCGTCGAAGGGCGCGAGCATCTGCCGGCGCGCCCGGCGGTGATTCTCTCCAAGCACCAGTCGGCGTGGGAGACGCTGGCGTTCCAGCTGATCTTTCCGCCGCAGGTGCATGTGCTCAAGCGCGAGCTCCTGTGGATCCCGTTCTTCGGCTGGGGCCTCGCGCTGATGAGCCCGATCGCCATCGACCGCTCGCGCGGCGTCGCGGCTTTGCGTGCCATCGCGCGGCGCGGCCGCGAACGGCTCGAGCAGGGCTTCTGGATCGTGGTATTTCCGGAGGGCACCCGCATGCGTCCGGGCGAGCGCCGTCCCTATCAGCTCGGCGGCGCGTGGCTCGCGGCGGCGAGCGGCGCGCCGATCGTGCCGGTGGCGCACAACGCGGGCCTGTTCTGGCCGCGCAACGCGTTTCTCAAGCGTCCCGGCACGGTCACGGTGCGCATCGGGCCGAGCATCGATCCCGCCAACCGCGATCCCAAAACGCTTAACCAACTGGCAGAGGCATGGATAGAGGAACAACAGAAGGCGCTTTGCTGATCGAGCTCGGCGGGCGCAGCGTCGAGTACCGCTTCGCGCGCCGCCGCCGGCGCACCCTCGGCATCACGGTCGACGCGGCGGGCTTGCGCGTCGCCGCGCCGCTGCGCGCGCCGTGGCGCGAGATCGAGGCCTTCCTGCGCGACAAGGAGCGCTGGATCCTGCGCAAGCTCGACGAGTGGGCCGCCACGCCGCGCGGCGCGGCGCTCGCGGGCGTGAGCGGCGAGACGCTGCCGCTTTTCGGCGCGCCCTACGTGCTGGAAGTCGGCAAAGGCCGCCGCGGCGTCGAGGCGCGCGATGGCCGCCTTGTCGTCACCGTGCCGCAGCGCTCGCGGCCGCTCGATGTGCTCATCGCATGGCTCAAGCATGAAGCCTTGCAGGCGCTCAGGCCCAGGGTCGGCCACTATGCCGCGGTGCTGAACGTCCGGGCGCCGCGCGTCACGCTGTCCAACGCGCGCACGCAGTGGGGCGTGTGCTCGGCCGACGGCGCGATCCGCCTCTCCTGGCGCCTGGTGCACCTCGATGCGGCGCTCGCCGACTACGTCGTCGCGCACGAGGTCGCTCACCTGGTCGAGATGAATCACTCGCGGCGCTTCTGGGCGCTGCTCGAGCAGCTTTATCCCGGCTGGCGCGAGGCGCGCGAGCGCCTCGAGCTGGCCAACGCTACGCTGCCCCTCCTGAAAGGCAAACGATGAGACTCCTGCACACCATGCTGCGCGTCGGCGACCTGCAGCGCTCGGTCAAGTTCTACACCGATGTCCTCGGCATGAAGCTGCTGCGCACCACCGATCGTCCCGAGCAGAAGTATTCGCTCGCCTTCGTCGGCTACGACGACGAGCAGCGCAGCGCGGTGCTCGAGCTCACCTACAACTATGGTGTCGAGCGCTACGATCTGGGCGGCGGCTTCGGCCACGTGGCGATCGGCGTGCCCGACGTGAAGCAGGCCTGCGAGCGCGTGCGATCAAACGGCGGAAGAGTGACGCGCGAGCCCGGACCGGTAAAGGGTGGCAGCTCGGTGATCGCCTTCGTCGAGGACCCCGACGGCTACAAGATCGAGTTCATCGAGAGCCGCGCGTAATCCTGGGAAAAGTGTTTTCCGTTACCATCGAACTGGCGAACGGTCGATCATGCAACTGGAAAACCGCGGGCTCACGCTCGTCGAGCTGAACGAATTCAACGTGCCACTGCTCGAGCGCGCAGCGAGTGAGCTCGCGTTGCCCAATCTGCAGACGCTGCTCACTCTGCCCAGGGCGCAGCTGTGGACGGCCGACCGCGACGATTCCGGATTCCTGGAGCCGTGGGCGCAATGGGTCTCGATTCACACCGGGCAACCCGCGTCGCAGCATCTAATAGAGCACCTGGGCGACGTGCCCGACCTGGCGTTCTCGCAAATCTGGGAGACCTTGGGTCGCAGCGGCGTTACCACCGGCGTGTGGGGCGTCATGAACGGAGCCCGGCGCGAAGCGCCGGGCTGTCGTTATTTCCTGCCGGACCCCTGGACCTTTTCGGAGCACGCGCATCCGGCCACGCTCACGGACCTGCTCGCCCTGCCCCGCTACCTGGCGACGCACTATCTAAAGATCTCAAAACGGCAAGTGGCGCGTCTCGGCATGCGCTTTATCCGCTGCCTGGCGCAGCAGATCGGGTGGGGGACCGTCGTTCGCAACCTGGCCGCGCTGCTACCGGAGATCATGCGGCACGGGCCCCAGCACTTCCTGTTTATCGCCTCCTTCGAGTACCTCTCGGTGCGCGCCATGTTGCGCCAGGAGCAGGCTGCGGTCACGGACGTCAGGATCGTATTCCTGAACAGCCTGGCGCATCTGCAGCACCACTACTGGACGCAGGGCGCGGTGGGCATCACCCCGCAGCTTGCCCATGGATTCAGGCTGGTCGACAAGATGATCGGGCTGCTCATGGGCGCCGCGGGCCCGGGCGGAGCGCTGCTGGTCACCAACGGCCTGAGTCAGCGCAATACCAACGACGAGCCGCCCTGGATTCTTTATCGGCCGATCGATCCGGTTGAATTTCTGCGAGCCGCGGGAATTATCTTCGAGCAGCTCCAGCCGCTCATGAGCTACGACGCCCACGTATTCTTCGCCGATGCGGCCCGGGCTGACGCCGCCGAGCGCGCGTTGCGCGAGGCACGCACTGGCGATCGCCCCTTACTGTGGGTGCAGCGCACCCACCCGACGAAGCTCTTCTACCGGATCGACTTTTCAGATGTGGCCCTGCCGCAGCAGAGCGTCAAGATCAACGGCCGCGCGCTGCAGTTCGCGCGCTACTTCGAAAAGATCGTTCAGCGAACGGGGAGGCACGACCCGAACGGCGTGGCCTTTGCGCGCGGACTGGCGCTGCCGGACCGGCTGATGAACCATGAGCTCTATGACCATATCGTTCGCCACGCAACCGCGAGTCAGTAAGACGATGGGACCAGTGGCGTTCCCGCGGCCTTGGACGTCGTAGTCCTCGTACCGGCCTACAAGCCGCCGGCAGCGCTGCCGGAGTTCGTTGCGCAGCTAATCGCCGCGGGTTTTGGGCACGTTATCGTCGTCGATGACGGTAGCGGACCGGCTTTTGCAGCGCTTTTCGATCGCATTGCAGGAGTGGCAGGCGCCACGCTACTGCGTCATGGCGTCAACCTCGGCAAAGGTGCCGCGCTGAAAACCGGCCTCAATCACGCCTACTGCGGACCGCCCATGCTCGGCGTCGTGACGGCCGACGCCGACGGGCAGCACGCTGTGAAGGACATCGTCGCCGTCGCGCAACGGCTGCGCGACACCCCGGATGCCCTGGTGATCGGCACGCGGCGCTTCGTCGGCGAAGTGCCATGGCGCAGCAGGCTCGGCAATAGCGCAACGCGCCTGGTGTTCCGTCTGCTCGTCGGAAAGAAACTGCAGGACACGCAAAGCGGGCTGCGCGGCATTCCGCGCGACTACATCCCGCGACTCCTCAGGATCGAGGCGACCGGCTACGAGTTCGAGCTCGACATGCTGATCACGTGCAAGCACGGCCAATGGCCCATTGCCGAGCAGCCCATCGAAACGATCTACCTGGAGGGCAACAAGTCGTCCCACTTCGACCCGCTGTGGGACTCGATGAAAATCTACTTCGTCCTCCTGCGCTTCATGGCCGCGTCGCTCGCCACCGGCGCGATCGACTACACGGTGTTCATCATCGCATTCGGCAGCGGCCTGCCACTCTTTGCAAGCCAGTACGCCGCACGCGGGGTAGCCCTCACCTTCAACTACCTGGCCGTCAAGCGCTTCGTGTTCTATTCGGGGCAGAAGCATGCGCAGGTTTTTCCCAAGTACCTCCTGCTGGTGGCGGGCGCGGGCCTCGTCTCGTACTACATCACGGTATTCCTGGTCGGGGCCTTCGCCATCAGCGTGATTGCCGCCAAGCTTTTTTCCGAGCTGCTGCTTTACCTCGCGAATTTCGCCATCCAGCGCGATCTCATCTTCACCGCGCCTGCCGGGCGGCCCGCCATGACCGACTGGAACCGCTACTACAGCCGCCCTTTCAAGGCGAGTTCGGTGACCCGGCGCATCACCCAGCGTGTGCTGATCGAGGCGATCAAACGCTATGCCGTCGATGCCGGCCGCGGCAAGCGGCTGCTCGAGCTGGGTGGCGCCAACAGCTTCTTCTTTGAGCGCATCCGGGCCGAAGTGGCGCCGGCCGAGTATCACGTGCTCGACAACAATGCGACCGGCCTGGCGAAGTTCCGTGAACGGATCGGGGCGGATCTTGGCGTCTCCATGCACCACGACGATCTCTTCCAAAGCCGCCTGCAGCCGGTCTTCCCCGTGGTTTTCAGTGTCGGTCTGATCGAGCACTTCGACGTTGAACGCACGCGCAGGGCCATCGAGCGGCATTTCGCGCTCGCCGAGGCTGGCGGCTTGGTGCTCATAAGCTATCCGACGCCGACCTGGCTCTACCGGCTGGCGCGCTCGATCGCCGAGGGCCTGAACCTCTGGATATTCCACGACGAGCGGCCGCTGCGCCGGGAAGAAGTGGCGGGGGTAGCCGCAGCCTTTGGCGAGATCCTTTACGAAAAGATCATCTGGCCGATCGTTTTCACGCAGCGCCTCATGGTCGTCAGAAAGCACGTCTGATGGGGCTGCTGGCGGTTCTGTTGTCCATCGCCGGCTACGTGCTGCTGCTCGGGCGATTCACGCGCTGGCCGCCGGCGGCGCTGCCGGCGGTGGTCGTCAGCAGCATGGTTCTTGCCCTTTATGCGAGCGCTCTGGTGGGCGCACTGAAGCCCGGCGCGTGGATCATTTTTTCGGGCGGCCTCGGCGCGCTCGTCGCAACGATGGTCCCCTTGCGTGCCGGGTTGGCGGCAGCCCGGCGCACGGCCGCAGATCCAGGCATAGCGATCCTCGTCGTGTGCGCGCTCCTCTTCTGGATCCGCATGCACAATGCCGCGTACCACAACTGGGACGAGTTCTCCCATTGGGGCGTCGTCACGAAGGAGATCCTGCGGCTCGACGGCTTGCCCATCTCCTCGAGCCCGCTCATGTTCCTCTCCTATCCTCCGGGCGCCGCGCTGTTCCAGTATTACTTCGCCCTGTTCGCAGGCTACTCCGAAGGCCTGACCATCTTCGCCCAGGCCATCGTTACGTTATCCATGCTTGCGCTGCTGCTGCAGGGCCTCGATTGGAGCCGGCCAGTGGCCATCGTGGCAACCTCGCTGGCCGGCGTGCTTCTGGTTTTGGTCCTCGGCAACGGCCTCAAAAACATCCTCATCGACCATCTGGTCGGCGTGTGTTTCGGTGGCGCGATCGCCATGTACATCGTTGCTCCTGGCCGGGATCTTGGGGCCGCGGCTCGTGCGCTGCCAATAATCATGATGCTGCCGCTCCTAAAGGCGGTCGGCATGTTCCTCGCTGTGATTGCCGGAGCAACGATCTTTCTGATGATGCTGCGCGACTGGCGGCCGGTGCTTTCCATGCGTCGCAGCGCCCCGTGGGCCCTCGCAGGGCTCGCGCTGTTCATCGCGCCGTATCTCGTCAACAAAACCTGGTCCGTGCATGTGCGCGACGCCCGATTCGTCGAAGTGTTCGACCAACAGAAATTTTCCGCCTTGGATCTTGTGCGAACGCTGCAGAAGGAAAATCGCACTGACCGGGAGAACAAGATCATCTCGAGCTTCCTCGCTGCGTCTTGGCAGCACACGGTCCAGAAATCGGGCTGGTCTGCGACAGTCTGGATCATCGTCCTCGCAGCGGCATTCCTCATCGCCTACTGGCGTGCTCCCGGTCCGACCCTGCGCGCGCGCATCCTGATTTGCAGCGCTGCCATGTCTGTCGGGCTGGCCTTGTACGGTGGCGGAATGCTGATGCTCTATTTGTACAACTTCAGTGATTACGCGGCGACACGGTCGTTGCAATTCGGCCGTTATGCGTCGATCTATCTGCTGGGCTGGGCATGGGTGGCCGTTGCATTGCTTCGAAGCATGCCGGGAAGGCCTGCCGGTTTGGGCATGCGCGTAGTCGCATTCGCCGCAGGTTCGATAGCATTAGTCGCGTTAATCGGCATCGCGCCGATTCCTTCGATCGAACAGAGCCGGCCGCCGGAGCGTGCGGAGATCCGTCAGCAGGCTCTCGAGATCACGCGCCGGGTCCCGGCGGACAAGTCCGTATTCATCATCTGGCAGAACAGCAAGGGCTTTCAGTACTGGGTGCTTCGCTCGGAACTCGTGCCGCGCCGCGTCAATCCCGACTGCTGGGCGATCGGTACCCCTGCGGACGCCGATGACCTCTGGACCTGCAACTGGGCCGCGCCGGAGATCGCCCGCAACCTCGCAAGCTTCGACTACGTGCTCGTGGCCAAGGGTGACAAGCCCCTGGAGGACGTCCTAGCGCCGTTCGTGCAGGGTGGCAACGTGGGCGCGAGCTGGACACTTTACGCTGCCGAGAAAACCGAAACCGGCGGTATTCGTTTGCGACCGCTGCCGACGTCAGCAAGCAGCCGCTGACCGTTTATCGAGATCCCATGAACGCTGTAATGCGCGCATAGTCCGGCGGGCTGAGGTTCTCCGGCCGCAGCGTCGAGTCGATGCCGAGCGCCGCCAGGTCGATCCCCGGGAGCGCATTGCGCAATTGCTTACGCCGGGCGGAAAAGGCCCGCCGCAGCAGGTCCTCGTCGACGCGCAGCGGGTGTTCCAGCGGTCTTAGCCGCACCATCGCCGACTTGACCTTCGGCGGTGGACGGAAGGCGCCTTTTGCGACATTGAACAATTTCTCCATCGCAAAGCGGGCCTGCAGGGCGACCGATAAGCGGCCATAGGCTGCGGTCGAGGGCGCGGCGACCATGCGCTCGACGACTTCGAGCTGCAGCATGAAATGCAGGTCGCGCACGCGCTCGGCATAGCGCGCGACGTGAAACAAGAGCGGCGTCGAAATGTTGTACGGCAGATTGCCGACGATGCGCATGCCGGCCGGAAAGCGCGCGAAATCGAAATCCAGCGCATCGGCGCAGTGCACCGTGAGCTTGAAAGGCGGGAAGCGCGCCGCCA
>Ga0209131_1001145_pt1 | contig 18382 bp, 16 predicted proteins | sample GraSoi_2013_40cm_FD_185826 | JGI IMG/M metagenome (GOLD analysis project Ga0209131, IMG submission 185826) | Grasslands soil microbial communities from the Angelo Coastal Reserve, California, USA - Sample 9_17_2013_40cm (SPAdes) (version 2) | ecosystem: Environmental > Terrestrial > Soil >... | reverse complement strand
ATGGGGACTGGGTGGCTGGAGCTATTATGTTTTTGATCGTGACGTCCCCGCTTATCCTCACAACCTTGTGCTCGAGATAGCCGCCGAAGAAGGCGTGATGGGCCTAGCCGCGCTCGGAAGCCTGTTGTTCGCAGTGTCTCTCGCCTTGCGACGCATCTGGCGAAGTTCTCCTGACTTGAGCTTCATCGTTCCGGTTTTTGCCTTCTCGCTGCTTGCCACCATGACCAGTGGCGATATCAACGTCAACCGGCCATTGTGGCTGTGGTGCGGCATGGCCTTCGCCCTTGCGGGAATCGCGCACCGACAGTTACATGGGAGCAAAACAGCGGAGTGGCACGCGTCTCCAACTAACACTTTCGGACTCGTCCGTCCGCCTCTCGGGGATTACTCACTTTACTCTTGACGCATCTGACAGATGTTGCTCACGGAAGACTCATCACATGGAAGATGCAAACCCAACAGCTTTAGTACTTCCGAAGGCAGCCCCATGGTCGCTCTCTGGAAGCAAACGATTGTTTGATGTTGCCGCTGCGATTCTGCTTGTAACAGCGGCCGCACCCCTTATGGTCATCCTCGCACTAGTGGTAAAAGCCAGTTCCAGAGGCCCCTTTTTGTTCCGCCAGAATCGGGTCGGAAGGAATGGCAAGGATTTTGCGGTTTTGAAATTTCGAACCATGTATTCCTACAACGGAAGCAGCCCCGGACCCCTCGTCACACGCTCCGGAGATTCCCGCGTCACCTCAGCGGGCAGATGGTTGCGAAAATGGAAGCTCGATGAACTTCCCCAATTCCTCAACGTTCTTCGGGGCGAGATGAGCCTGGTGGGCCCTCGGCCGGATATGCGCGATTACATGAAAAGCCTTACTGGACGGGATCGCGACATTCTGTACTTTCGCCCGGGAATCACGAGTCTTGCCAGCTTGACATTTCTTAACGAGGAACAACAGCTAGCCAAAATACCGGCTGAAGAATTGGACCAGTTCTATATCAACAATCTGCTGCCGCAAAAGGTTCGAATGGATCTGGACTATGCAGAGCGTGCGACTTTTTCGACCGACTGCGTCGTTCTGCTCCAAACAGCCCTGTCGGTTTTCTGGCGCCACAGAGGTCAACATTGAAAGTTTTGTTTCTGACCCAGTACTTCGCGCCTGAGACCGGCGCCGCTCCCATACGACTGGCGGCGATTATTCGACAATTGCGGCGTCTCGGTCATGACGTCGAGGTTGTGACCGCAATGCCCAACTATCCCGTTGGACGCATCTTCGATGCGTATCGAGGAAAATTCTATACCTGCGAGATTTGGGAAGGCGTGCGGGTACACCGCGTGTGGCTCTACGCTGCGGTCGGCAAAGGATGGCGGCGGTATCTCAACTACTTTACGTTTACATTGATGTCGCTCCTCGGCATTTTCAACGCTGGCAAGGCGGATTGCCTGTTTGTCGAATCCCCTCCACTCTCGTTGTCGGTGCCTGCGTTCTTTTATTCAAGATTACGAAACGTTCCGTTCGTTTTCTATGTCGCAGACCTTTGGCCGGATGCAGTACGCGACAACCTTGGGCTCAACGGGGGGGGATCTGCCTTGAGATTTGTTCGCGCGCTGGAACGCTGGTCATACCGCAAGGCCGACTATGTTTGCGCTGTGACCGAAGGAATCCTCTCTGAACTAAAGCGTCGGAACGTGCCGCAAGGCAAGCTGCTCTTCTTGCCCAATGGAGTGGATCTCAACCAGTTCGCTCCAATGGCCCCCGATGACGTTCTCAGACACGAATTGGGTTTGCAAAACAAGGAGATCGTTCTTTACGCCGGCACACATGGCTACGCGCATGGCATGGAGCGAATCCTGCGGGCGGCGAAAGTACTGCAGCAGCAGCGTCCACAATGCCATTTCGTCTTTGTTGGCGATGGTTCCGCCAAACGGGCGATGATCCGTCACGCCAATGAGCTCGGGATTCACAATGTGAGTTTTCTTGATCCGGTGCCCCCTGACGAGGTCAGAAGACTCTTCTCGATAGCCTTGTGCGGTATTGTCAGCCTGAATGAGAGTTCGATTTCCCAACACACCCGTCCGGTAAAGAGCTTGACCGCAATGAGCTGTGGCAAGCCAGTCGTGTACATAGGACCCGGAGAAGGTGGCCGGTTAGTGAAGAACGCCAATGCAGGATTCGTGCTTGAACGGGGGGACCCGAATGCTATTGCAGAAGCTATTTGTCAGCTGGCGACTGACCCAGAGCTGGCGGCGACCCTGGGGCAGAATGGCCGCAAATTTATCGAAGAGAACCTGCCCTGGCCGTTACTGGTGAGCCGCTGGTTTCAGGACCTCAGCGGCCGGATACGCTTGAGCCAAACAGAAGTACAACATCAATTAGAGGCTGCGAAATCGTGAATACGGCATTGGCACTCGAAGTCCCCTTCCTTGACTTGAAGGCGCAGTATCGCGCCCTCGCGCCCGAAATTAATCGTGCAGTTGCAGACGTATTGGAATCCGCGCAATTCGTCGGCGGACCGTTCGTCGAGAACTTCGAACAGGACTTTGCCTCGTATATTGGGGCGAGGTACGCGGTCGGGGTCTCATCAGGAACATCGGCCCTGGAACTGGCATTGAGGGTCTCCGATATCGGTCCAGGAGACGAAGTTCTGGTGCCCGCAAACACTTTCTTCGCTACGGCGGAAGCAGTTAGTAACGTGGGCGCCAAGCCAGTCTTTACGGATGTCGATCCAGCCACGTTCCACCTCGAAGTTAAATCCGCGGAAAGGATGATCACCTCTCGCACGAGGGCGATTATTCCGGTGCACCTTTATGGTCGAGCGATGGATCTCGAGCAAGTCGCCGAATTGGCGGCCGCCTACCGTCTGCGGATTATCGAAGATGCTGCCCAAGCTCACGGAAGCGCATACAACGGCGCCAAGATTGGAGCCTCAGGACGGCTCACATGCTTTAGTTTCTATCCGGGCAAAAACCTGGGAGCGTACGGAGATGCTGGCGCCGTGACCACGAACGATTATGAGGAAGCGAGCAAATTGCGTCTCCTTCGCGATCATGGAAGTCCGGCAAAGTATCAGCATTCTGTGATTGGGACAAATGCGCGCCTGGACAGTATCCAGGCAGCGATACTTTCCATCAAGCTGTGCCAGCTTGATCAGTGGAATCAACTCCGCCGCAAACACGCGGCACTGATGGCGTCAGCGCTGGCAGATTCACCCGTCATGCCACCAGAAGTACCGGCCGGTGGCGAACATGTGTTCCATCTGTTTGTGGTGCGGACAGCGCGGCGCAACGCGCTACGCAACTACCTCCGTGCCAATGGAATTGGAACCGGGATCCACTATCCTGTTCCTCTACATCTGACGGAGGCCTATCAGCAACTCGGCTATCCGGGGAAGGGCTCCCTGCCCGCGGCGGAACAACTTGCCGGCGAAATTCTCAGCCTTCCCATGTACGCGGAGCTTACCGACGAGCAAATCGAACATACGATCGATGCCATCTTGAACTTTGCGGGATGAATATCGGATACGTTGCAGCCTGCATCCATGCATCAGCAACCTAAAGTGGTCCACCTCACTTCGGTGCACACGGCGTTCGACGTCCGCGTGTTCCACAAGGAGTGCAAGTCTTTGGCGCGGTCGGGCAAGCACGTGGTTCTTATTGCTCCACACCCGCGGGATGAGGTAGTGGACTCCGTCGAAGTCAAAGGAATCCAGATCAACGGCGGGCGCCTCGTTCGAATGACCCGTACCGTGTGGTCCTTATATAGAGAAGCGTTACGACAAAACGGAGACGTGTACCACTTCCACGATCCCGAACTTATACCTCTGGGGTTGTTGCTGACGGCGCGCGGAAAGAGCGTGGTTTATGACATCCATGAGGATGCACCCGCCGATATATTGCACAAGGACTATATTCCCCGACCTCTCCGCCGCCCGCTGACGTGGTCTGTGCGGAAATTGGAAGATGCCGCCTGCCGCCGCTTTTCCGGGCTGATTGCGGCTACTCCCACAATTGCCAGGCGCTTTCGCTCGATTAACCCAAACACGGTTGTGGTACACAACTTTCCGATGCTCGATGAGATCGCGCCCAATGGGGCGTTGCCTTGGAACGAGCGCCCTCCGGCACTGGCTTACATTGGCTCGATCAGCGAGAGACGGGGTGTTCGCGAAATATTACAGGCACTCGCTCTCCTTGCCTCTGATAATCCGGCTCATATGATGCTAGCGGGGCCGTTTTCTCCCGAAGAACTGCGCACTGAGCTTGTGGGACTGCCAGGCTGGGCCCGTGTGAAATATCTGGGCGTCCTTGACCGGCCCGCAGTTGCAAGCCTGCTCTCCCACGTTCGCCTGGGCCTTCTCCTGCTACGACCGGAGCCAAACTTCTGGGATGCAATGCCCATCAAGTTATTCGAGTACATGGCTGCGGGCATCCCCGTGATCGCGTCAGACTTTCCCTTGTGGAGGCAAATTATCGGGGAAGCCCGGTGTGGCCTTCTGGTAGATCCGCGGGATCCGCAGGCGATTGCGCGCGCCATGGAATACTTGCTCAGGCACGACGCTGAGGCTCAAGCTATGGGACTCCGCGGACGGCAGGCGGCTTGCCAACTCTACAACTGGAATAGTGAAGAGCGCGTACTCTTCAAGTTCTACTCTGAGTTGCTCGAGCCGGGTGCTCCTGAAAGAAAAGAGAGCCCGCAGACGTTGACGGCGGCTGTGGGCCCTTAACGTCAGTACCAGGGCCAAATCCCAGAAGCAGCGCCATATTCATAGCATCCGATATCGTAGCCTTTAACCGCAGACCGTATGCCTCCGTTGAAATCAATGCTGGGAACGTTGAGTGTTGTTCCTGAGCGGATGGCGGGACTTGTAGCCTGTAGCTGGTAATTGCCCAGGGCGGTTCCCGTGTAGTTGACAAATCGGGGATCACTGCTAAGGTTGCCGTTGACAGTACCGCCCGAGGCAACATAGTTTCCATAGCCATTGTGGAAGGTCAGGTTGTTGTCGTACTTATTATTTGGGCCGGTCGTGCCGCTGTCGTCACGGAAACCGTAGTCGGTGTTATACGCAAAGATGTTATTGGTGACGACTGTATTATTGTCGGAGCCTCCATTGGAATTGCCCACTACCAATCCACTAGCCCCATTCTTCAGGGACGTGTTGTCTGCAACGACTACATTGGTCGCCGAATGGTAAAGGTGAATACCGTAGTCCCTGGCATGAATGACCAGATTATTGACGATTCGTCCCTGCGGATTCGCATGATAAAGTCCATGAACGGTAGAGTAGCCGGGGCACTGGGCGGAGTTAACCACCCCGATATCATGAACGAAATTCCCAATCATCTCGTCGTGTGCCGCCGAGTAATTGCCATGCATGATTCCGGCTCCACCCAAGTCGCATGTTGCGGAGGTCGGGCCTGCGATATCGTGGACATGGTTTCCGATGTAGCGCACATACGATCCATCGTCGTACAGGCCTATACGCCCAACCGAGGTCAATTCAAATCCCATAATGTCAACGTAATTTCCGTAATTGTGCCAGGTGCTATGGTCCACCCGGTTGCCGATGATCTTGGCTGCCCATTGCACGTCAGATATATAAGTAATTCGCAGCGTCGACGTGCCGTTGGGTCTAGTGGTGATGTAACCCCTGTACGTTCCGGGAGCCACGTGAACGGTTGCACCAGCGCCAATCGCCGTCGCCGCGTGCGTGATGGTCGCCCATGGATGAGCCGCGGATCCATTGTTGGAGTCGCTGCCGGTCGTTGACACGTAATATTGACCGACGGTGATATTTGCACTCTCACTAACGCTCTCAAAGCTGTCGCCCACTCTCTGCGCGGAGATCGTTCCTACGTACGCTAGTAAGAAAATTAGACAAGTTATTTTGCAGGCTTTGGACATTATCGATTCCTTCCCTATTGATTAGTTTTGGGTTTTGGTTCAATCAGAGGACGTGGCGACGGCACGGTCTGCAGATGCGATTGACCAATTATCTATTGCGCGGCGGCTTATTGAAAGAATCGGAAGTACATGCAGTTCCTTGGTGGAGACGTGCTTTTCCTCGGCTGAGGTCTCGCATCTCGCTGTCCCTTAGAACAGTGTGGTTTACGGACCTCAACATGACGCGAAACCCTAACGCGGTGCTTTACGGAATCTCGACCGCAATCCTGTCCAGCATTTTCGCGCTGAACATTGGCGCGAACGGATCGGGGTCTGCGGCTAACCATGCGCCGGCGGGCGGGCGAAACTACTACGTGTCGCCTGATGGAAGCGATCGCAATGAGGGTTCGCTGAAGCATCCCTGGATGACGATCGAGCGCGCGGCATCGTGGTTGCTGCCCGGTGACACCGTGCACGTTCTTCCCGGCGAGTACCGTGGCAGAATCGCGACCGCTGTTTCAGGACTAGCGAATGCCCGCATCACTTACATTTCGGACCAGAAATGGGGAGCCCACATCATCGGCGACGTCATCGATCGCAGCGCCTGGGACAACCGTGGCAATTACGTGGATATCACTGGCTTCGATGTAAGCGGTATCGGGCGAACCGGGATTTACAACGACGGATCTCACGTACGATTCATTGCCAACCATGTCCACGATATTGCTGGACCGACTTCTGCCCTGTGCGACAACGGTGGTGCGGGTATCTTTCACGGCAATTACTCGGGTTTCGATAATGACACGATTGGCAATCGAGTCCACGATGTCGGTTGGACCAACGCTTCCCTGTGTGCGACCTCGGGCAGCCAGGTGCATGGCATCTACCACGCCAATCGGGGTGGCCATATTCTCAACAACATCGTGTACCACAACCGTGCCTACGGCATTCACCTGTGGCACGCCGCATCTGATGTCGTGATTTCCGGCAATACCGTCTTCAACAACGGCTCTTCCGGCTTGGTCGTTGGTGCGGGAGACAAACCGAAGGGAAACCGGGCCGACAATTGCCTCGTCTCCAACAACATCTTCGCGTACAACGCCCGCTATGGCTTCGTGGAATCCGGGAATACCGGTATCCACAATCGATACATCAGGAACTTGACCCACGAGAACAAACTCGGATCTTCGCAGCTTCAAAACGGCAACGTGGCGACCGGCACCGTCAATGCAGACCCGCAGTTCGTAAACTACACAGGCGATTCCCGCGGCGACCACCGCCTGAGGCCCGGTAGCCCCGCCCTCCGCTCAGGAAGTACGGAAGGGGCTCCCCGCGACGACATTGAGGGCCGTGCCAGATCGATTGCGTCTGGAATTGACATCGGAGCCTACCAATCCAGTTCCATCTCGCGTGATTCCTCGGCGGTACGATGAGTCTCTTAAGGCAAATCTCCGACTTTGCGCAGGTCGCAATCCCGCCCGTGCCGTTGTATGACTCCCAAACGTCTGCGCCCGTCACCTCTGGCTTCGCCGAAGAGAAATCCGTTCCGTCTCCCCGAGTCGAACTTCAGCGAGGATTCAGCGTGGATTCGAGATTGTATGCCCTCCGGCAGTTGCTGCTTCGGGCCGCCGTTCCCCAGGAATTACTCAAATCGTGGAAGATGGAAGTCAACGACGATGCCACGGTTTTGACGCTCGGTCGCGATGCCAGAATTCGCTTCAGACATGCGCCTGCAACATTCTGGCGCGACCTTGTTAATTGGGATTATCACGTGATGCGCGCCGCGTGGCCATATCCACCGGTGGGCCCGCTCTCCGTTCTTGTTCCGAACTTTATCGTTCCGTTTGTGGATCGGCCATACGCTGGACCACTTTTTGTTAGGACGAGCGATGACTCCTGGGAATGTCCGATTGATCTGCTTGCGTCCATGCTTCTGACCCTGAGCCGCTTCGAAGAGTTACAGTCGGACGCAAGAGATATGCACGGACGCTTCCTCGCCGCGCAGAGTGTGGCGCTCAGGCATAACTTCCTGCATCGTCCCATCGTGGATGAATACGGCCTCGCCCTCCAGCAGGTGATCGAGTTGTTGCTCCCGGGCTGGCGGCCACCCGAGCGCAGGTTGCGCGTCAAGCTCTCCCACGATGTGGACGAGATAGGTATTCCTCTTAACCTCACCAACTCGCTAGGGCACACGGTAAAACGGCACAAGCCGTTCGCCACCCTGCGTGATTTGCTTGGTCCCGCATTCGGACTCCGGCCAAGCTTGCTGGAAGCGGTCTTTCAGATTACGGAACTTTCAAAGTACTATCGACTGTCCTCGGCGGTGTACTGGAAGAATTCCCCAAAGAGCGACTGGGACAGCGGTTATGACTTATCCCCGAAGCATGTCCACGAGGTTATTTCGCACTTGAAGAATGAAGGGGTGGAACTGGGCGTTCATCCCAGCTATTACACCTTCAATGATCTGCACCGTCTCGGCGATGAGGTGGAACACATTTGCGACGTGATCGACGACAGCAGAATCGGAGGCCGTCAGCACTTCTTACGCTGGCACCCGCGTACCTGGCACGACTGGGAAAAGTGCGGCTTAGCGTACGACAGCACCGTGGGTTTTTCCGATCACATCGGTTTCCGGGCAGGTACTTGTGTGCCGTACCGTCCATGGTCGCTCGAGCTAAATCGCGAGATCGATCTGTTGGAGATTCCGCTATTGGCTATGGATGTCACCTTGGCTTATTACATGAGGCTGGCTCCAGAGGATTCGGTGGCGCTTCTATTGCATTGCGCGCAGCGTTGCAAGATTGTGGGAGGCGTGTTCACTTTGCTCTGGCACAATCGCAGTCTGCTTGATCCGAATTATGGCCGCGCTTACCAGACGGTGTTGGAGGCGCTGGCGTTCACCCCTGCGTTCGATTGGAAACAGGCCTTGAGCAGCGGCCGGTGTTGATTCCGTCGAGATAATCCAGTTCTAAACCAAACGATCCAGCTACAAACCAGGAGAAACTCTCGTGATTGACTCAGTTGTCATTGTCGTGGGCCAAGGGGAAATTGGAAAGCCGCTTCAGAAAATTCTTAGTCGCACTCATCAGTGCGTCGGGGTTGATATTGAGCCCGTCGAAGTTGCCGGGCCGTGCTCGACGATGCACATCTGCTACCCGTACCAGGTCCCCGATTTCGTGGGTACGACTGCGGCCTATATTTACAGGTACAAGCCAGAACTGACGATTATCCATAGCACGGTTATTCCCGGCACGACTCGTCGCGTGTACGAGGCATCGGGCGCCAAGCTTGTCTACAGCCCAGCCCGCGGCAAGCATGTGCGCATGGAAGAGGACCTGCTTCGCTACAAGAAGTTCGTGGCTGGCATCGATAATATCGCCACCACGTTGGCGCTGGAGCACCTTGCGGCCGCCGGTTTCCGAACTGATCTCTTCCGCACGCCAGAGATTGGCGAGCTTGCCAAGCTAGTCGAGACGACGTGGCTGGGCGTACTCATCGGCTGGTCGCAGGAGGTGGAGCGCTTTGCCGAATCCTACGACGCTTCGTTCGACGAGATGAATGCCTTCATCAAGGAGATTGATTTTCTTCCCTCACACATCTTTCCGGGCTGGATCGGCGGTCATTGCGTCATGCCAAACATTGAGTTGCTGCAAGAACGCATTCAGTCGCAGTTCCTGGACGCGATAGTCGTGTCAAACGCAAAGAAAGAGCAAGCCCTCCTCAATTCCCTGGCAAAGGCAGGATAAACATGAGAGTCGGACTGATCGGTTACGGTTACTGGGGGCCCAATCTCGCGCGGACCCTGAACCAGACGGAGAAATGTGAGTTCGTCGCTTGCTGCGATGCCAATCCAAGAAGCCTGGGCAAGGCACTCCGCTCTTATCCTTCGCTGAAGGGATTCACGTCGGCGCACGAGCTTTGGGACAGCGTGGACGCAGTGGTGATTGCAACCCCCATCGCCACGCATTTCGAACTGGCGCGCGAAGCTCTGCGGCGTGGCAAGCATGTGATGGTCGAAAAACCACTTGCCCACAGCTCGCGCCTTGCCGAAGAACTCGTCGAACTGGCGGAACGGCAACGATGCACACTCATGACCGGCCACACCTTTATTTACAGCCCACCCGTAAATGTGGTGAAGAACCTCATTGAGGATGGGACGTTGGGCGACATCCATTACATCAGCTTGTCTCGCGTGAATCTGGGCCTCTACCAGAAAGATGTCGATGTCATCTGGGATCTGGCTGTCCACGACGTCTCAATCCTGTTGCACTGGCTTGACGAAATGCCCGTCTGGGGAAGTTCCTTCGGGCGCGCCTGCGTGCAGAAGGACAAAAATGACGTGGCCTTCATCTGGCTCCAGTTCCCCAGCGGCGTGGTGGCATCCATCGAAATCAGCTGGCTTTCTCCGCAGAAGATGCGCCGCACGTCAATCGTTGGCTCCAAGCGCATGATCGTGTATGACGATACCGAACCCAGCGAAAAGATAAAGATCTATGACCGTGGCGTGGTGGTAAAGCAGCCCGAATCGTTCGGAGAGCACCAACTTACGTACCGACTCGGCGACATGGTGGCTCCCAACCTCAGTAATGTCGAACCCTTGCTGGTCGAAATCGAACACTTTATCGACTGCAGCGCCAGCGGCCGGCGACCGCGTACTGACGGCGCGTTCGGGCTGAAAGTGGTGCGAGTCCTGGAAGACGTTGTCAAGCGTTCCCTAAGCGTGCGGTCGGAGGCGACGACGCCGAAACTGGTGGAACTGGAAGGCGTGGCCTAATGACTCCGACTCCGACGACTGCTGTGCAATCTGACCGGTCCTATATGTCCCATCCCCTCGCATTAGTTGAGTCCGATGAGATCGGCGAAGGCACGCGCATCTGGGCCTTCGCCCACGTAATGAAAGATGCGCGGATTGGGCGAGGCTGCAATATCGGGGAACACTGTTACATCGAGCAAGGCGTCACGCTCGGCAACAACGTCACAGTAAAAAACGGGGTCAACGTATGGACGGGTGTGACGATCGAAGACAATGTGTTTCTCGGTCCCAACTGCGTCCTTACCAACGATCCGAATCCTCGTGCTTATATCAAGAAGTCGGCGGACTCGCTGGTCGAGACCCTGATCCGCAGCAATGCCACCATAGGCGCTAATGCCACCATCGTCTGCGGCGTCATCATTGGCCGGTACGCCTTTATCGGTGCAGGGGCTGTGGTCATTCGTTCGGTCCCAGATTTTGCGCTGGTGGTGGGAAATCCAACGCGGCAGATCGGCTGGATGTGTGCCTGCGCTCAGCGCATCCCGATGACGACAATCCAGGACGTTCTAAGTTGCCCGCATTGCCAATGCGACTATCGACGCGGTGAGAACGGATTAGTGCCGATTTCCGCGCGCACGGATATCAGTATCTCGTGTACGACGGAACGCTTCACATCTACCCAGTGATCCAACCATGCACCCGCGGGAGGTTGACAAGCCATGCTTAGCATATATAAAACCAGCTCCCCGTTATTGATATTGACGACTCTAGCCTTGGTCCATGCAGGTCTGAGCGCACAAGTCGCGAGCGCTCCGCTGACCCGTGACCCTGTTACCGTAACTTCCAAAACAACAAACGGGCTTCTGCAAGATGCTGCCGCAGCAGGGAAACTTCACGACCTTCACATTGGAATCGGGGATCTTCTGCAGATCACCATGTTTGGGACCCAGGATTTCAATGCCGATTTCCGGGTCAGCTCTTCCGGAAATATTTCTCTGCCGCCTCTCGGCCTGGTTCATGTCGCCGGCATGAGTACCTCCGAGGCCGAAAGATCGATTGAGCGCCAGTTGGTCGAAGGCGGCTTCTACCGCGAGCCCCGAGTATCCGTGTTCGAGAAGGAATATGTCACGCAGGGAGTTTCAATCTTAGGGGAGGTGAAAAATCCGGGTGTGTATCCGCTGCTGGCCGATCGCCACTTGTTGGATCTGCTTTCTCAAGCCGGCGGACTCACACCCAATGCCTCCAAGACCGTTTCCGTCACGCATGCAGGCCAGAATACTCCGAGCGTGGTTACACTCTCGCCAGATCCTGAGTTCGCCGCGACATCCAACCCTGCGATTCTGACAGGGGATACGATCGTGGTCGCCACCGCGGGAGTGGTGTATGTCATCGGAAACGTCAACAAGCCCGGTGGGTATCCCATGACTGACAGCCAAATCACTGTGCTTCAGGCCTTAGCGCTCGCGGGTGGCAATAGTCCAATGGCTGCTCTGGATCGAGCCCAAATCGTGCGCCAAGTCAATGGCGCCCGCGAGTCCGTTCCTATTTCGGTCAAGAAAATTCTTGATGGCCGTAGCAAAGATATCCGGCTGCAATCCGAAGACATCCTCTTCATTCCCGGTAGCGCGGGGAAGAGTGCCGCTGCTCGAAGTATGGAGGCCATATTGCAGGCTGCTGTCGGGGTAGCAGTTTACCGGCGCTGATGGCTTTTCGCGCATCCCATGCTTTTCCTTCCGCTTTTCACCGAACCGTGTCACTAGCCACAAACCTTACCGCATTCCCCACGGCGCCAAAGACGCGGTGGTCCCGGATCGCAGGGCTGCTACGGCCTTCGCATGAGCACACACCAATTTCGGCAGCCATGCTCCTGGTGTCGGCTTTGTGTGTCTCGCGACTGCTTGGCTACGTGCGCGAGGCATATATCGCCTCTGTGTTCGGTGCAGGTGCAAACACAGATGCGTATGTTGCCGCCTTCACTCTTCCAGACACGTTTTCCTGCATGCTCGCGGCAGGCTCGGTCGGTGTGACAGTCACGTCAATCATGGCGCGCTATCGTGCCGAAAAGCGGGAGGAGGTGGCACAGCAGGGCATAAACGTGATGATGACCGTGATACTCGTGATCCTGGCCCTGGGCATCACGGTTCTCGAACTGACGGCGTCGAAGATCGAGCCGTACATGTTCCCCCACTTCACGCCGGCGCAGCTCGAGCTTTGCACGAGGATCACGCGCATCTTACTGCCGAGCAAGATCTTTTATTATTTTGGTGGCGTCTTCGCCGCGGTACTGCTCTCGCGTCGCTGGTTTCTCGTCCCGTCTACCGTACCTCTTCTCTATAACGTCTGTATCATTCTGTCGGGCGTAGTGGCGGCGCGACGCTTCGGCATCACCTCATTGGCTTTCGGCGTTGTGGCTGGATTGTTCATCGGTCATTTCTTTCTTAATGCCATTAGCGCCGGCCGCAGTGGTTTCCATTTTCGTCCGTCGTTCGACTTACACAATCCTGCCTTCCGCGAGTGGGTTCGTCTTTCAGTTCCCCTGGGACTTGGCATCAGCATTTTGATGGCTGATTCCTTGTACCAGCGATATTTCGCCTCCGGCAGTCCGGGAGACATCTCGCGCCTCTACTATGCCAGACAGCTTTTCACGGTTCCGCTGGGAATCCTCGGCCAGACTGCCGGGCAAGCGTCCTTACCATTCTTTGCGCGCCTCTTCGGTGAAAAGCGGGGCAAGGAGTTCGGAGCTACCGTAAACAAGGCGGTAACGGGAATCTTCACGCTCTCGATTTTGTGCACAGCGTGGTTCATGGCCGCGGCGCTCCCGGTCGTCGATCTGGTTTATCGCCGGGGCCGATTCCAATTCTCCGACTCACAACAAACCGCCGTCTATCTGTTCTGTTTCTCTCTCGCACTAGGGTTTTGGGCAATAGAGGTACTCTACGCTCGCGCATTCTTTGCGGCCGGAAACTCGCTCACGCCGATGGTTGGGTCGACCATTGTCACCATCATCGCCTTTCCGATCTACGCAGTCATGTTCAGGATGTTTTCGATAGTCGGACTGGTGATCGCGTCAGACATAGCCATCGTGCTGGACACGATCGTTCTCGCTGTGCTGCTACACCGGCGCCATCTAGTCCGCTTGACTGACCTCCGCTGGGGTGAAATCGGAAAGGTTATGGCAGTTGCCAGTTTTGCCGGCCTGACCGCGTGGGGCGCGTCCCAGGCCATTCCGCTGCATGGCAGCCGCAAGGATGATCTCGTCGCATTGGGATTGATATCTCTCGCATGGGGCGGAACCACTCTGTTGGGTATCTGGCTGACAGGCTCGCAGTTGCTGGATTACCTTAAGCCTGCGCGCTGGACCGTTTCATCATTGCGGTCGCCACGCGATTCGGCCCCGCTCAACGAGATTGCCTGATCAATTTCGAATTGCCCGTATTCCAAGAAACAATAAGGAGAGCAACGAACGCTATGGCCGGACCGGCGACCACTCTGCAACGAGAGTTGGCGAACCTTCACCCCATGAAATCGAAAGGATTCGCCCGACGCAAACCTGGGCTTGAGATTGTGCTTCTCGGGGTTGACGGCACGGGAAAAACAAGTGTCGCTAATGCCTTCCGTCATCTTACTCGTCCTGTCAAAGTGATCGCTATGGGGTCGGCGCATTTTCGATGTTTGCCGATGCTGCAAAGGTTCTTTCCCTCACCTGTGGTGCAGTTGGCTGCGCATTGCGAACGGATGTTGCGGCGATGGTTGGGATTCTGCCTTGGATGTCTCGGCTGGATCGTCATCTACGATCGTCATCCGCTGGAGCAGATCAACACCAGGCCGTCATTCCTAAAAGACAGAATCAACAACTATTTCTTCCATCTCTACGATCGGCGAGTTGATCTTACATTTTGGCTCACTGGCGACTACCAGCAAATCTATGAGCGCAAAAGGGAGTTCACAGCTGAACGCCTGCGCAATCTGGACGAAAAGATATCGAATGTGCTGGCCTACTGTCACATCGACCACTTGAAAGTGAATGTAACAGACAACAGCATGGATGATGTCGTGGGCATCATTGTCCGGCAGGTCTCTGCCACGTATGAGGCTGGCTCACAAACGCAAGTCGAAGCTCCCCCTGCAGCATAAAAACAGCGGCATAAAAACCTATGAAAATCCTGGTCGCAAGTCACCTGGAACCGTCAGCTATCAGCCAACTACAGCAACGCCACGACGTAATTTGCACGTTTGATCAGCCAACCGCGGACCTGTCTTCGATGGTCCATGATCGCGAAGTGTTGGTGTTTCGCAGTGGGGTTGAGATTGCGCGGGCAGTTATGGACTGCGCTCCCGATCTAAAGCTCCTGGTGCGTGCTGGATGCGGCCTGGACAATCTAGATTGTGAATACGCTCGTAAACGGGGGATCGTGCTGCGAAGGATCCCCGAACCGGCAGCGCAGGCTGTCGCGGAAATGGCTCTGGCCTTAATGTTTGCACTCGCCCGCAATATTCGACAGGCCGATGCCATGCTGCGGCACGGCCAATGGGCAAAGGATACGTTGGAAGGCCATCTGCTCGCCGGCAAAGTTCTAGGAATTGTGGGTGCGGGCAACATCGGCTCCCGTCTTGGAGTGCTAGCCTCCTCCGTTGGCATGGAGCCGATCGGTTGTATTGGCGACTCAACTCCAGCCGTTGTTCGAGCCCTCCACGACAAGGGCATCACGGTCGCGGACTTTCATACGGTCCTCGCCTCCGCTGATTTCGTTAGTGTTCATGTTCCTCTAAATGACACAACACGGAATCTCATCAACGGGAGAGCTCTGTCATTAATGAAGGAAGGCGGCTATCTGATCAATCTTGCCCGTGGTGGGGTGGTGGATGAAACGGCGCTATATGCCGCCTTGACTGCAGGCCGACTTCGCGGCGCGGCGCTGGACGTCCACGAACACGAAGGTCAAGGCCAGATCTCCCCGCTGGCACAACTGTCCAATGTGGTTCTCACTCCTCACATCGGCGCATCGACGGTCGAGACGCAGCAACAGATCGGAGTGCGTGTTGTCGAGATCGTCGAAGCATTCGCCCAACAATCCGAACAACAATCTATGACGGCGGCGCGCCGCGAGACCGAAATCAGAGTCACGGCAGGCGCGCTCTCCGGTGAAATGGTGCGTATATGACTAAGAAGACTACTCAATTCAAGCGACTTCTGCATTCCGGGAAGCTGGAGTTTCTGATGGAAGCCCATAACGGCCTGACTGCGAAGTTGGTCGAAGAAGCGGGCTTCAAAGGGATCTGGGCCAGTGGTCTTACTTTGTCCGCCGCCATGGGAGTGCGCGACAGCAATGAAGCCAGTTGGACCCAGGTGCTGGAGGTCGTGGAACTGATGAGCGATGCCAGCAGCGTTCCTATTCTTTTGGATGCTGACACTGGATATGGAAACTTCAACAATGTGCGCCGCTTGGTGCACAAGCTCGAGCAACGCAATATCCCGGCCATGTGCATCGAGGACAAGGTTTTTCCCAAGACGAATTCGTTCCTCAATGAGAAACATCAACTCCTTGCCGATGCTGAGGAATTTGCCGGCAAGATCAAGGCTGCCAAGGATACGCAACAGGATTGCGACTTCTGTGTAGTCGCCCGAATTGAAGCTTTCATCCTCGGCTTGGGTCTTAACGAAACCTTGGATCGGGCCCATGCCTACTGCTCCGCGGGAGCCGACGCCATCCTCGTTCACAGCAAGCTCTCTTCTCCCGACCAGATCCTCGCATTCATGAGTCAATGGAAAGAGAACTGTCCCGTAGTTATCGTCCCGACCACTTACTACCAGACGCCGGCCGAGGTCTTCGATCGCGCGGGAGTAAGTATCGTGATCTGGGCCAATCATCTCTTGCGAGCCTCTACCGCAGCGATGCAGAGCGTGGCTTCAATCATCTACCAGACTCGATCAGTCGCGGCTGTCCAGGAACACATCGTGCCCGTCAAGGAGATCTTCCGCTTACAGAATGCCGCTGAGCTTGAGGCCGCGGAGTTGCGATATCTGCCCGTCCGGCCACCGGCTTTGACGTGTCCCGTCCCATCCAGCAAGCCAGATGTTTCCGCATATCCAATCGCGGGGGATCTTATTCCCCTAAATTCTCGCCCTCTATGAGAAAGACAAAATCTACTGCCACGCCAGGCCTAGATCAGGCGCGAGGCCAACGCGCCCCCGCCGTAATCATCGGTTTGGACTGTCTGCCCGGTATCCAGACCGCGCGCATTTTGGCGGAGAATGGCGTCCCGGTCATCGGAATCGCCCGCGATCCAAACCATCCGTTTTCTCACACCAACATGTGCGACGCGATTCTATTCACCAAGCTTGGTCAGAACGAATTGACGTCAGTGCTTGAGGTCATAAGCTCGCAGCTCGATCAAAAAGCGGTGCTCTATCCTTGCACTGACGCCAGTGTGCTGCTTGTTTCGCGTAATAGAGAAGTGCTTCGCCAGCATTATCACATCGCGCTCCCGGAGCCTGAAACGCTTGAGATGTTGATGGACAAGACCAGCTTCTTTCGCTTTGCGCGAGAACATGGTCTGCCCGTGCCGGCTACGTTCTTTTTGCGAACCCGAGCCGAAGCAATCGCCGCTTCCAAGCAGATTCCATTTCCTTGCATCATGAAACCGGGGTTCAAGACCCCGAACTGGGAAAGAAATGCGGCGGGAGCGAAGGCCTATTTGCTGTCCTCTTCCCAGGAGTTCCTGGCCGCCTATGACCGCTGCAGTTCATGGGCGGAATCGATTGTGGCCCAGGAATGGGTCCGGGGCAAGGACTCCGACTTGTACTCCTGTAATTGCTACTTCGACGCAAACTCCAGGCCCGTCACTACGTTTGTTGCCCGCAAACTTCGACAGAATCCACCCATTCTCGGTGTGAGTGCTTCTGGCGAGGAGTGCCGGAATGACACTGTGCTGAAGCAAACCGTCAAGCTGTTCGCGAGCGTGCGCCTGCGTGGCCTGGGCTATCTGGAAGTGAAGCGGGACGCGCGTTCCGGCCAATATCGCATCATCGAACCCAACATCGGCCGCCCGACGGGCCGTTCCGCTATTGCCGAAGCTGGCGGAGTACCGCTGATCTACTCGATGTACTGTGACCTTGCCGGTCTCCCGCTTCCCGCCCAACGAGAACAGACATACCAGGGAGCAAAATGGATTTACTTCAAGAAGGATCTTGCGTCTTCATGGTACTACTGGCAAAAAGGCGAACTTACGCTCGGGCAGTGGGCGCGCTCGCTGCGAGGCCACAAACGTGATGCCGTGTTCTCCTGGAGCGATCCCATGCCTTTTCTGCTGGACTGGTGGACGCCCATTCGGGACCTGATGCGTCGCGGTTGGCGGCTGTTAAGACAAAGCGATGTTCAGCCTCTTGTAAGTGATTCCCAAACGCGGAGTCCGCTTCCGTGAAACAGGTTCTCGAATCCTGCAATTCAGGCTCCGGCGAAATGAAGATTCGAGGTCCTGTCCCGGTCGAAAAATTCGGGAACTCATTACCCGCAGAACAGAGTGAGGGGCTGCGCTATTTGTTGGGAGAGGAATACCAGCAATGGGACGAACTCGTCGAAGCTTCCTCTCAGGGCTCGCTGTTCTGTCGTTCATGGTGGCTCAATGTGGTTGCTCCTGACGCGCGCGTTTTGGGATATTTCTATCACGGCCGACTTATCGCGGGCATCCCCCTGTTTTTCAAGAAGCGACTGGGCGTCAAGTTTTGCGCGATGCCGAGTCTGACCCAAACGTGGGGCGTAGT
>Ga0209131_1001143_pt1 | contig 18385 bp, 15 predicted proteins | sample GraSoi_2013_40cm_FD_185826 | JGI IMG/M metagenome (GOLD analysis project Ga0209131, IMG submission 185826) | Grasslands soil microbial communities from the Angelo Coastal Reserve, California, USA - Sample 9_17_2013_40cm (SPAdes) (version 2) | ecosystem: Environmental > Terrestrial > Soil >... | reverse complement strand
AAGTGCTGCAAACCGCGGCGGGACGCATGATCTTCGGCCGCGTAGATGAAGAGAACGTAAAACATAACAATAATAAAAAATAATTCATAAAAGGACACACATAAACACAGATGCGAGTAAAATTGCTCCATCTGTGTTTCTTTCATTAAGAGGCAATTTTATGCTACGGATCTATAATACCCTCACCCGCAAGACAGAAGAATTTCAAACCCTCGAACCGAACGTCGTCAAGATGTACGTCTGCGGTGTGACGGTTTATAACGACGCGCATGTCGGTCATGCCATGTCTGCATTGGTGTTCGACATCATTCGCCGCTATCTGGAGTATCGCGGCTACAAAGTAAAACACGTGATGAATTATACCGATGTAGATGATAAGATCATCAGCCGTGCAAGACAGCTTAACGAAGACCCGCTTAACCTTTCGCAGCGCTATATTGAAGAATATGCAAAGGAACTTGCCAATCTTAATATACTTCCCGCCACATCCAACCCTCAAGTCAGCAAGACCATGCCTCTGATCATCAAATTCATTGAGGGCCTGATCAAAAAAGAACACGCCTATGCCGCGGCCAATGGTGATGTCTACTTCAGTGTCACCAGCGACGACGGTTACGGAAAACTCTCGGGCCGTAAACTGGATGACATGCAAGCCGGCGCGCGCATCGAGGTGGAGGAAGCCAAAGATCACCCAATGGATTTTGCATTATGGAAAGCTGCAAAACCAGGTGAAATCTCCTGGGACAGCCCATGGGGCAAAGGACGCCCAGGCTGGCATATCGAATGCTCAGCCATGAATCTCGCTGAACTCGGCGAACAAATCGATATTCACGGCGGCGGTAACGACCTTATCTTCCCTCATCACGAGAATGAGATCGCGCAAACAGAAAGTTACACGGGCAAGCAATTCTCGCGCTATTGGGTTCACAATGGAATGTTACAACTCGGCGGCGAAAAGATGTCCAAGTCGTTGGGCAACATCGTTAGCATCAAGGAATTTTTATCGAAGCGATCTGCAGACGTGATGCGCATGCTCGTCCTGAACGGGACCTATCGCGCGCCGTTGCTATTCAATGACGATACACTCGATGCCGCTGAAAAGAACGTCGAACGCCTCAAGTCTGCACTGCGGCCTGCCGCGCCCTCCTCAAAAGGACTGAACACTGATTCTGTTTCTCGCCTCACGGCTACAGCTGAAACTGGGAAGACAAATTTCATCGATGCCATGGACAACGACTTCAATACGGCAGGCGCGATCGCGGCGTTGTTCGAGATCGCCAAAGCGATCAATACCACACGTGATAACGGCGCTACAGATGTACAACTCAAGCCTGCACAGGATACTTTCCGTGAACTGACTGGTGTGCTCGGACTCGACTTCGCCGAAAAGAAAGGCTCAAGTGAGCAGGAAGCGCAGGTCAATGCCTTGATTGCGGAGCGTATTGAAGCGCGCAAACGAAAACAGTGGGCGCGTTCGGACCAGATCCGTGACCAATTAAAAGAGATGGGCGTGTCCATCGAAGACGGCAAAGATGGAACAACTTGGCGATGGGGATAAGATAGGTTGAACCAAGTGACAGTCATCTAAAGATGACTGTCACTTTTTTATCAAGTAAAATCAGCCTTACATGAAAGAACTCATCTATTCCCGCAACGCGGTTTATGAAACCTTACGCGCCAAACGCAGGGAAATTTTCGCGATCGAGATCGCGGATACTGTGCAGGAAAAGGGCCGTATCGTCGAGATCACCAAACTGGCAGGCGAACAAAAGATAAACATAAGCCGCGTGCCGCGCGCGAAACTGGATAAGGTCCATGATAATCATCAAGGCGTGGTGGCTGAGGTCAGCAAATACCCGTATTCAGATGTGATTGAGATCCTTGAGCGTGCAAAGGAAGAATTACCTTTCGTGCTTATTCTTGATTCTTTGCAGGACCCGCAAAACTTCGGCACGCTTTTGAGAACAGCCGAAGCGATCGGTGTTCACGGCGTGATCATCCCATTGGCGCGGAGTGTGGATGTGACCCCTGCTGTAGTCAACGCCTCTTCCGGCGCAAGCGAGCATTTGCTGATCGCTCAGTCCAATCTCTCGCAGGCGATCGACGCACTCAAAGACAACGATGTGTGGGTCGTGGGCCTCGACCAGGCCGGGGCAGAAATCGAGCCGGGTTCACGCCACCTGCGCGGTGCTGTAGGCCTGGTAGTCGGTTCGGAGGGTGAAGGACTCCATGAACTCACGCGCAAGAAATGCGATATCCTAATGAAGCTGCCGATGCGCGGGCAGATCGAATCGCTGAATGCGGCAGTCGCCGGGTCCGTCGCGTTATATCTTGCCCATCTTTCGCGAAAGAGCTAATTCACCACAGATAAACCAGATGAAAAGACTGCATCTGGTTTATCTGTGTCCATCCGTGGTTAGAATTTAGGAGAAATAATGCCTCAGGCAACGTATCATTTTCCAAAGGGATTTTTGTGGGGAACGGCAACTGCATCCCATCAGGTGGAAGGCAACAATACAAATAACAACTGGCATAAATGGGAGGAAGAGGGTCACACTGCAAATAAATCCGGACTTGCGGCCGATTGGTGGGGCGGACGCTGGCGCGAGGATTTCGACCGCGCCGCTGAAACGGGTCAGAACGCACATCGCTTGTCTGTAGAGTGGAGCCGCATTCAGCCGACGCCTGACAGCTGGGATGAAGACGCACTTGAAAAATATCGCACCATGCTGCGCGGGCTTAAAGACCGCGGCATGACTGCCATGGTCACACTTCATCATTTCACCGATCCGTTATGGCTGATGGAACGCGGTGGGTGGGAAAATATAGAAGTTGTATCGTTGTTCGAGAAATTCACGCGCAAAGTTGTGGATGCCCTGAAAGAATATGTCACGTTGTGGTGTACGATCAACGAACCGAACATATACGCATTGATTGGATATTCAGCGGGAACATTCCCGCCGGGCAAGAAGAGCCTGAAATTATCCGCGGGCGTGATGGGCAATATGATCCGCGGACACGCCGCGGCCTATCGCGCGATTCATGAATTGCAACCTGAGGCACGTGTGGGATATGCATTGCATTATCGCCCGATGGTGCCACGCCTGAGCTGGTCTCCATTGGACCGTCTCGTGCGGAATATTCGCTACAACGAGTTCAACATGGGTTTTCCTTCTGCGATTTCAAGCGGTGTCATGAGATTGCCGGTGGGGAATCAAAATATCCCGGAAGCAAAAGGCACGCAGGATTATCTAGGTTTGAATTACTACTCGGTGGACACGGTCTGGTTCGATATTTCAAGACCCGCTGAATTGTTTTCGAGTGGCGGCTATCCCAAAGATGCAGATATGAGCGGCAACAATTTTCTCGCGAATATTCCTGAAGGGATTTTCAGCTCGATCAAATGGATCGATAGAACCTATCCTCACCTGCCGATCATTATCACCGAAAACGGCGTGGAGGATGCAGACGATCACATGCGCCCGCGATATCTTGCCCAGCATCTGCACCAGGTCTGGCGCGCGGTTAATTTCAACTGGCCGGTCAAGGGATATTTTCATTGGTCCCTGGTGGACAATTTCGAATGGGAACGCGGCTGGACTCAGCGATTCGGTCTGTGGGGACTGGATGTAGATACTCAAAAAAGAATCCGCCGCCCGTCTGTGGATTTATACGCCGAGATCTGCAAAGCGAATGGTATCTCAAGCGAAATGGTACAGAAGTATTGCCCTGAAGTGTTTGACAAGTTATTCCCTGTTTGATCGCAAGGCCAAGGAGAATCGAGCATGGATTTCAAAATTCAGTTAAGCGGCTTGAACGAATTGTTATCCATTATCTACGGCGATAAGATGCAATTGACCCCCTTATTGCATGAACTCGGGTTTGAGGGATCGCAGGTCGAAGTATTACAGGGCCAGCATCTTGAATCCATTGTTGCTGAATTTTTAGAGGTGATCCACAAACGGCTGACGAACGACGCAGGCAAGGACACTTATTATCAGATCCTCAGTCGTCGTTATGGATTGGACGGCGACTCACCCGAGCAGCTTTCTGTGATCGCAGCCAGGAACAATCACAGCCCGGAATATTTGCGTGAATTATTCGAAGAGATCATAGAAAGATGCAAGAGCAAAACATGGCAGGCCGAACTCAAGAAGAATCTGAAATATATTGTTGTTTCTCAATTGGAGAAAATGAATCAGCGCCCAACACGTGAACACATTGCTGAAAAACTGGAACGTCTCGGTAATTTACGGGGCGCGGCCGACGTGGCTCGCCTCGATTATGAAGCCAAACGCGCAGAGATCCTCAAGCAGATCCAAACCCAGTTGGATGCACTCGAGTCCGAATATAACCCTATACTTGAAGCAGCCGGCGAAAACCTTGCCGCACTGGAAAATGAGATCAAGACCGAGGTACTTTTACACGGCGAAAGTGTTTCAGGCGGTACGTATCGTGCGACCTATACACAAGGACGTATTTCGTGGGACAACGACGGCATGGCAAAATATGCGGCCTCTCACCCCGAGGTGACCCAATTTCGCAAGCAGGGGCAACCGATCATCTCGTTGCGTATCGTGGGTAAAGATTGAATCTCCCGGCTGATTTCATACAAACCATACACAGTGCCTTTGGAGAAAAGGGCGAAATATTTCTTAAAAACCTCCCTGATCTTGTGATCGACGCGTCGGCGCGCTGGGGATTGACGGAGATACAGCCCGTTCTGAATTTATCTTTTAATTTTGTGGCTTTTGCAAAACATAACCATGAAGATGTGATTCTTAAAATCGGGGTCTTAAATCCTGAATTAACCAGCGAAATGGCGGCCTTGAAATTATTCAACGGCGAAGGGGCTTGTCAACTCATTGAGCATGATGAGGGTAGCGGGCTCTTATTATTAGAGAGACTCAAGCCCGGGAAGATGCTTTCAGAGCTGAAAGATGACGATGAGCGCACGCATATCGCAGCAGATCTGATGCAAAAAATTTGGAGGGATATTAATTTGGAGTCCGACGGCCCGCCGTCGATGCAGGAGCATACCCTCTCGGGCACACGAGCTCCGGCATTCCAAAAATTTATAAAACTATCTGATTGGTTCGACGGGTTAAGAAAGATACGCCCCCGTTTTGGCGGAGACACAGGACCATTTCCAAAAAAAATCCTCGAACGGGTAGAGGACTTTTTAGCGGAATTATTTGCGGAGAAAGATATTAAACTTATACACGGGGATTTTCATCACTTCAATATTTTATCGTCTGAGCGCGGTTGGCTGGTGATCGATCCAAAAGGCGTTATCGGCCCGGCCGGGTATGAGGTGGGTCCGTTCATGATCAATCCGTGGGACAGCCTCTCGGACGAGCGTCCGTTCAAAGTCCAGGCGGAGAGGCGGGTGAGCATCCTCTCGGAGAGACTTGGCTGGGAACGCGAAAAGATCATTAAGTGGTCAACTGCTCACGCCGTCTTATCTGCATGGTGGTGCATCGAAGATGCGCAAAGCGAAGATAATGCGGGTTGGGAATATTCGATGTGGTGTGCGCAGATGCTTTCGGGGCTTAAATAACATAATTCCGCTTTGGAAAGAGTACGGGATTAAACAAAACAGCCTCCTCACGGAGGCTGTTTTGTTCTCAAATCAGATTACATTCCGATGAAGCTTAGGATAGCATAGGCCAGAGCTAAAAGACCGCCAATTGTAGCGGCCATCGGGAGCGCTACAAAAGCGCCAAGGCCGAACCAAAGGAAGAACAGCCACATGCACCAACCGGAAATTGTTTTCGGCATCGTGATATTCATTTTTCACTCTCCTGGAAAGTAGGATATTGGCTGGCAGGATTGCCAACTCGGTAATAAAAACACTCGTGCCAACCCGGAGTTCCGCCAAAAAGTTATACTAAATACAGTTCTTCTGAGAAGGGCTGTATTTAGTATACTAATACGTTTACATCCCGAGCAGGTTGAAGACTACAAAGGCGAGGGCGAGTATGCCGCCGATCTTCTTGAACATATCGGTATTCAGGGCCGGTACGAAGGCTGCAAGACCGTACCAAAGGAAGAACAGCCAGATGGCATAAGCGGAAAGGGTTGCTGGTAGATGCATTTTTTATTCTCCATTAAAACTATTGATCTCGGCCGGCAGAATTGCCAGCCTGCTGATGAAAACACTTCTCCCAAGGCGAAGTTCCGAACAAAAGATATGCTAAAATTCAGCCAGGAAATTATGCCATGAAATCACGCTGGATAAATCACAATGGTGTTCGCGTGTTCATCTCTGATTTTTCAGATTACGGCACGGACGTGGCAGCCATGCAAACCGAAGCAGATGAGATCATCAAGATCATCCAGCAGGAACCAGTGGCTTCCATCCTCTCTCTGGCGCTCGTAGAGGGGACCAATGCAAACGAACAGACCATGCGCGTCCTGCAAAAACAAGTTTCGATTACAAATCCGCACATCAAGGCACGCGCTATTGTTGGCTTGCATGGATTCCGCAAGCACTTAATCACTGCATTTGCGCGCATCACCGGCCGCACACAGTTCATCATCTTCGAAACAGAAGCAGAGGCGCTGGACTATTTGGTCAAACAGGATTAAGCTGATCATCTAAAGAAAAAAAGAGTAAATAACCTTCCACGCAAAGCGGAAGGTTATTTATGTTCGGATCGTCTATCGACTGTCTGCTTTATTCCAAATGGTACAATCAAAATCATGGCATCTCTAAATATTCCCGCAGAATTCACTTTGGAAAGAAAACATACCTTCAATCACACCTCGCCTGTGCGTTGGGTGCTTTCGCATGCGCGCCTGTATTACTGGATCATCATCATGCTGTTTGTCGGCGCGGTGGGTAATGCTGCACTGGCCGCGGTCGTACCGGTATTAACCGGTGACGCGTTCAATGCCATGCTGAAGAGTCCGCCGGATACTTCTGTGCTACTGCCGCTTGCGATCACCATTGGGCTTTCACAGATCATTCGCGGTGTGCTCCAACTAGGAAGGAATTTCGGCGCGGAGCTCTTGGCACAAAAGATGGAACGCGACATCCGTGATGAATTGTATCTTTCCCTGCTCGGCAAGAGCATGACCTTCCATAGTTTGCAGCCCGTGGGCGACACCATGGCACGCGCCACCAATGACGTACGCGAGGTGAACTATATGTTCAGCCCGGGCATCAACCTGGTGGTTGGCTCGTTCATGTTCATCATGATGCCCTTGATCTTCGCACCGCGCTACCATGTTTCGCTGCTGCTCACGCCGGTTATTTTTACGATCATTTACTTCGTCGCGCTGGCGCGCTATCTCAAAAGGCTCGCGCCCATTACCGATGAGGTCCGAGCCACGTTTGGTGAGATGAATACTCATTTATCCGAATCCTTGGACGGCGTGGAAGTCATGAAAGGCGCAGCGCAGGAAAACGCAGAGGTCGAACGATTCATTGTCAATGCACGGCAGGTGCGCCAAGCGTTCGTCCAACAAGGCGATCTTGAAGCGCGCTACATCGCGAATCTTCTTCTTGGGCTTGCTTACGCGACCGGGCTTGTGCATGCCCTGCTGCTCTTCCGCGCAGGCATCATCGATATTGGCGCGGTGATCGCTTACTTTGGTATTTTGCGTCTGTTGGAATTCCCCACGTTTACATCCACTTGGGCATATTCACAGGTTTCATTGGGACTCTCCTCAGCACGGCGCATATTGAAGTTGATCAACAGTGAGACGAAACTCGACCAAAACGCATCTGGCCGGACTTCGGCCATGCGCGGCGAAGTGGAATTTCGCGGGGTCTCATTCGCTTATCCCGACGGCGAAAATGTGATTCAGGATATTTCCTTCAAGATCAGTCCCGGCCAGACTGTTGCCATTGTAGGGCAAACCGGTGCCGGAAAGACATCCTTGGTCAAGCTCATCAACCGCACGTATGACCTGACCTCGGGCCAGGTTTTGGTAGACGGCGTGGATGTGCGCGAATGGAATCTCGCCGCATTGCGTTCGCAGATCTCCATCATCGAACAGGATATCTTTCTCTTCTCGCGTTCTCTAAGCGATAATATCGCGTTCGGAAAACCCGGCGCGACCCGCGATGAGGTCATGGCAGCTTCGATTGCGGCGCAGGCACATGACTTCATCCTCGACTTCGACCAAACGTATGCAACCACCGTTGGCGAACGCGGCGTGATGCTCTCCGGCGGACAACGCCAGCGTATTGCGCTGGCACGCGCTTTCCTTACCGACCCGCGCATTCTTGTGCTGGACGACTCTACTTCTGCGATCGATTCGGCCACAGAAGATAAGATCCAGCGCGCCATCTACAACGCGGCACGCGGACGCACCACCTTCATCATTACCCACCGCCTCTCACAGATCCGCTGGGCAGATGTCATTATTGTGTTGCGCAGCGGAAGAATTGTAGCGATTGGCTCACACGATGAGTTGATGAAAACGTCCGAGGCATATTCGAGAATTTTTAAGGAATAATTATGGGATTCTTCGCTGGATTAAACGACGAAAAATATGACCGTCAGTACACAGACCGTGTATTGGTGCGTCGCATGATCGGTTATTTCAACACACAGGGCACCAGGCTCGGGTGGGCATCGGTTGTCATTATTTTGCTGGCGCTCATTGGCGCATCCTTACCCGTTGTCGTCAGTCGTATGGTGGATCTGCTCCGTAATCAACCCTCGCTCAGCTCGATCGGTTTGGTTGGCCTGGCTTTGGTAATTGTGGGAGTCGGCTTGTGGGGCCTGAACTGGTTGAGGCGCGCATTGATCGTACGCGCCGTCGGAGATGTGGTACTGAACATGCGCGCACGCGCCTTTCGTGCCGCAGCCGAACATGATCTTTCCTTCTACGACCAGTTTTCTTCGGGCCGCATCGTCTCACGCATCACATCAGATACAAATGATTTCGGACAACTGGTTGTCATCATCACCGATGTGGTCGCGCAAATATTTCAGGCCATCCTCATCGCGGTTGTGCTCTTTCGTACCGAGTGGCGACTCTCGCTGCTTCTCGTGGCATTCATGCCTGTCGTCTTTGGGATTGCGGCAGGTTTTCGTGAACTTGCGCGTCGCGTCACCAAACGCGGCATGAAGGCCATGGCCAACGTGAACGCGGCCATCAAGGAAACCATCAGTGGCATTTCCATTGCGAAAAACTTTCGTCAGGAAGAAAGCATTTTCAAATCGTTCGACGAATCGAATCAGCAGTCCTATCACGTCAATGTACAACGCGGCTTCGTGCTTTCGCTCGTTTTCCCCACGCTCAATGCGGTCAGCGGCATTTTTGTGGGCATACTTATTTATGTAGGGGGCATGACTGCGGCACAGGGCGTAGTCAGTATTGGTTCATGGTATCTTTTCATCATGAGCCTCGACCAGTTCTTTTTCCCCATCTTAAATCTCACTTCATTTTGGGCACAGATCCAGGGAGGTCTATCGGCTGCCGAGCGTGTCTTCGCACTGATCGACGCAGATCCGAATGTGATACAGACGGAAGAGTTGGACGTGCCGCGTCTTAAAGGCGAGATCCGTTTTGAGAATATGTATTTCCGCTATTCGGATAAGGAACCGATCCTGACGGACTTCAACCTGCTCATCAAACCCGGAGAGACTCTTGCCCTCGTCGGGCACACCGGCGCGGGCAAATCATCAATCGCGAAGTTGATCGCGCGCTTCTACGAATATCAACAGGGACGCCTGCTCATTGACGGACGAGACATTCGCACACTTGAATTGAGTCAATATCGCAGACAGTTGGGGATCGTGTCCCAGGTCCCATTTTTATTTTCGGGCACGATCGCGGAGAACATCCGTTATGCTACGCCGGGCGTCCCTGAGGCAGAAATGCTCAAACTCGCACAGCGCATCGGCGAGGGCGAATGGCTCGAAACTTTGCCGAACGGATTGCATACTGAAGTCGGCGAGCGCGGCAACAGACTCTCGATGGGGCAGCGTCAACTCGTCGCGTTGATGCGTGTGCTGGTGCAAAACCCTGCCATTTTTATTCTGGATGAAGCCACGGCTAGCATCGACCCATTTACCGAGTGGCAGATCCAGCAGGCTCTAAATCTAATTCTAAAGAACAGCACCAGCATACTCATTGCCCATCGCCTCTCCACAGTCAAGGCCGCCGATCGTATCGTCGTTATGCAAAAGGGGACGATCATAGAAGAAGGCAGCCATGATGGATTGCTTAAACAAAACGGTCATTATGCAGAACTGTATAACACCTATTTCAGGCACCAATCCCTGGCTTACGTCGAGCAAATGAAAGAGATGATAAGCAAGTAAATAAAAATGGCGCATCCTGATGCGCCATTTTTATTATGTTTTGAGGTCTATCTTGCGGGTCTGGTAGGGGGCGCAAGCAGCTCCGCCAGTTGCTGCGCACCCACGGTATCCGTGATCGCAAGCACTTCATCGTGTTCTTCCAATTTGGAATTACCGCGCGGCAATGTGACCTGTCCGTCTCGAATAATGGCAGCGATCACACACTGATCTGGCAGGCCCAAGTCCTTGAGTGCCATACCAACCGCCCTGGCACCCACGGGGACCTTCTCCTCGACGAGTGCATAGCGTCCACGACGGATCTTGAGCAGTGTCATCATATCGCCAAGCGACATTTCTTCCTGGATCAGATGCGCCATAACGTCAGCCTGATCGATGGTTTCATCCACGTGAAAGTTCTTATCGAAAAGCCATGCATTACGCGGATTGTTGATCCTCGCAATCGTGCGGTTGACCTTGAAAAGCGTACGGGCAAGATAACAAATTACGAGGTTTGCTGCATCGTCATTCGTACAAGCCACGAGCACATTCGCTTTTTCCAAACCAGCCTGTTTGAGGACATTCGGGTCGGTCGCCGGGCCTTCGTAGATCACTTCCGTGGGAATTTCATGGTGGAGCAGGGTAAGCAGATCGGGACGATGTTCAACAAGCCGTACTTGATAATTCTGCTCAATTAATTGAGCGGCAAGCTGTGCCCCGGTACGCCCACCACCAGCAATAAACACAAACATATTATGCCTCCTGCCTTTCCTGTACACGCGCACGCAGGGCGGTTACACCTTCCAAGGTGGCGCTGACAGTCAGCATATCGCCGGTCTTTAATATTGAAGATGAGGAAGGTAACTCTGCACGACCAGAGCGTGTCAGCGCCGCAATGACTGTTTCGTTGCAACCATCAAGCAGGTCAGCAATGGTCTTTCCATTCCACTTCTCTGAGATCATCATTTCATACAATTCCACTTCACCATTCCCGGCAGAGAATACTGCACGGAAAGATGGATCGATGAGCAATTCCTGCACACGCTCCGCACCCCAGGCCGTGGAGCTCACGAGTTGCAGCTCAAATGCCTCGAGCATCTCCCGCATGGCAGGGTCATAATTGCGAACGACGACCTGCTTCACATGTGGATAATGCACACGCACGATATGACCAATGACCGCGTTCATCGTATCCGAATTGGTGACCACTGCAATGCCATCGGCTTTATCGAGACCAGCGCGCTCCAATGTATCAGAGGAAAGTGCTTCTCCTTCAACGGTACGTCCGCGAAAGTCGGCGTGCAAGCGGTTGAAGGATTTTTGATCATTATCCACCACCACCACCTGATGTTTATTTTTGAAGAGGCGGTATGCGAGTTCCGCTCCGACCCTGCCACATCCAACAACAATAAAATTCATACAAATAACTCCTTACTCTTCATCATCTTTGTGCACATGATAAGGCACGTTGGTAATTACGATGCCATGTTGATTCTTGAGCTGGCTGCGCAACAGATCAGCGGTATTCGTATGCAACGCTCCACTCAGGCGATTGTTCGAGACAAATTCGGGAACCACAATGGTAATGGTCTCGCCCGGCTGGCGCTGCCTGGCAATATCTGCGATATAACCCAACAATGGCTCAGCAAAAAGGCGATAGGGTGAATCCAGCATCACCATGCGCACGCCTTCACCCCATGTCTCCCATTTCTGGCGTACTTTTTCAGCATCGGCTGGTTCGACCACAATATGAACCGCAGTGACATCGTCAGAAAGCCTGCGTGCATAACGCAAAGCTGCCAAAGTCCCCTGGTGTACGCCGCTCACCGGCATGATCACGCGATGGCGAATCGTATGAGGCGGGGTGACACCGAAATTATCCAACGAAAGTTTTTTGGCAAGGTAATCATAATGAAGATGGATCAACCAAAACACCCAGACCATGACCGGGATCAGGATCAACACAATATAGGCGCCATCATGGAATTTGGTCACTGCGAAGACCATCATGACAATCGCAGTGCAGATCGAGCCGAAGCCATTCGCAATCATCTTGAATTTCCAGGCGCGGTCAAATCGCAACGTGGATCCTCGTTCAACGATCTCTTTCCCACTGGCTTGAAGTCGCCCGCTTTTCCACCAGCGGAGTGCCATGCCAGCCTGCGAAAGCGTGAAGGACATGAATACACCAATCGCGTACAAGGGAATCAGGCGCGTGACACTGGCCTGGAAGATGACAACCAATACGCAAGCAATCAGGGCGAGCGTCATGATGCCGCGCGAATAAACGAGACGGCTGCCGCGGTAAGTCAACTGGCGCGGCAGGAAGCCATCCTTAGCCATTAACGCACTCAAGCGGGGAAATCCTGCAAAGGCCGTATTGGCCGCCAGAATAAGAATGATCGTGGTAGCGATAATGACTGCGTAATAAAGGAAGCCCTGGCCATTAAAAATGGTGCGGGATAGTTGAGAAATAACGGTTTCGACTTCAGAGGGTACTGCGTTCACGCGCCCGGCCAGAAATGAGATACCGAGAAACAGACTTGCAAGAATGAACGCCATCCAGATCAAAGTAATGCCCGCGTTCTTGCTGCGAGGTTCTTTAAATGCGGTGATCCCATTTGAAATCGCCTCGATCCCGGTCAAGGCTGCCGTACCGCTTGAAAAGGCATGCAGGATCAAAAAAGGTGTGATCGAAATCAGGAGTTTAGATGGCTCAAATGCAGGCGGGTTTGGCACAACCCCAAGGGAACCCGTGAGCGAACGCACCAAACCAACGCCCACAGTCAAAAACATTATGATAATAAAGAAGAAGCTCGGGATCGCAATGGCCGCACCCGCTTCCTTCACTCCGCGCAAATTGATCACCATGATGAACAAGACTGCAACTATGGCCATATGAACACGATAGTTGTAGATGTTTGGATAGGCTGAGACAATCTGCGCCACCCCGGAGGATACTGAGACGGATACAGTCAATATGTAGTCCGTTAGCAGGGAGGAAGCTGCGATCAAAGCAGCCATTTCTCCAAGGTTATCGCGTGCCACGATATATGCCCCGCCGCCATCCGGATAGGCGTGAATGATCTGTTCATAGGATATGGAGACGATCACTAACAGGATAACAATGGCAATGGAAATTGGGAATACATAGCCGAAGGCCAGCGTGCCGGCAGCCGCAAGAATGACAAGAATTTCCTGGGTGGCGTACGCTGTGGAAGATAAGGCATCCGAGGCAAACACAGCCAGCCCAACTGCTTTTCCAATGGTTTGATGACCGGCGTCCGCAGTAGATAGAGGGCGTCCAATCAGCCAGGACTCCAAAGTACGCGGCGGTTTGTAATCCGTAACTCTTTCAATAATCGAGGTTTGTGAGTCGTCTTCGCGATTGATCATACATTCCAACTACAGGCAAAAATGATGCCCTCCCTGAGAGAGGACAGGGACGGATTATAGTACAAATCCGTCTTTTACGCTGGCTTCGCTTCCTTCAGCTGCACCAGAGGGATCTGCAAATAGAAGGTGCTGCCTTTGCCCTCGATGCTATCCAGCCATACGCGTCCGCCATGACTCTCAGCAATGGACTTAACAATGGCCAGTCCGAGGCCCGAACCAGACTGGGCGCGCGCTTCCCGTTGTTTGCTGCGATAGAACTTTTCAAAGAGACGTCGCTGGTCGTCAGGTGGAATGCCGATACCAGAATCCTGGATTTCAAATACCAAATAGCCCGGTTTTGTGGCGGCGCGCATCGTGATGCTTCCATGATCAGGCGTATATTTAATGGCATTCTCCACAAGATTGTATATGGCCTGGTGTAACAAAGCGCCATCCGCCTCGAGCATATAAGGTAAATCCTTCGAAAGTTCCACGCTTAGCGCAATATTCTTTTGTGAGGCTTGCAATTGCAAGGCGGCGGTAACACGTTCGATGATGTCAAGCACGTTTACGTTCTCGACATCCAACCCAACCCCGATTTCGATGCGACCGAGGTCAAGCAGGTTATTCACCAGCTGCGCCATGTTATCCACACCCAGAACCATTTTCTTCACATAGCCCTGCTGCTGCTCGTTCAATTTACCCCCCATTTCAAGCATGGTGGCGTATCCGCGCATCAGCGTTAATGGCGAACGCAAGTCGTGACTCACCGTCGCGACAAATTCAGATTTGATCGTATCCAATTCCTTAAAATAGGTGACATCCCGCATGATGCACACACGTGCGATCTGGCGGCCGTCCACCATCACGGAGGAAGCAGTCGCGAGATAGGTCCGCTTATCGTCAAGCACCACCTCTACAGATTGATGCTCCGTAGTCGTATCCTGCAATAACGCAAGCAGCGACCTCAATTTAATCACTTGCTGTGTTTGCATGCCAGTGCTCGTCCTTTTGTCCAGACTCAATGCTTTGAGCGCGGATTGATTCGCCAGTAATAAACGATTGCGTTGATCGGTCACCAGCACCGGGTCGGGCGTGGAATTCAGGATCGCTTCCAACTGTCTGCGCGAGGCTTCCACATTCAAGAACAAGTGCGCGTTTGCAACGGCAAGCGCTGCCTGACCAGCCAGCGTCGTCACAAAACGGACATTCGAATCAGAGAACATGCGCGGTTGTTCGAAGCCGGCCCAAACGACGCCGTAATAACGATTTTCATGTCGCAAGGCCACGGCTAACAGGGCCAGCGGTTGCGAACGAGATGGATCAAGGTCGATCTCGCGTGAACGACTGAGATTGGGCAGAACGATCCTTTCCTGAGTCTGTGCAAGCGCAAGGATCTGGTCATCAAGATGAGCATAAAGATCCTTGGCCGGACCGTAGGAGAAGCGCGACGGCAATTCAAAAAATGTTTCGGGCAGAATTGCGGGAGAGAGTACGACGCGCACCGAGTTCGCACCAATGGATTGGATCGCCTCCAACACCGGCTTCACAGAATCCTGCATCTCCAGGCTGGAAGCCACTCCCTGACTCACACGCAGGAGTTGATCGCCCTCTTCCAACCGCGCCTGCAAACTCAGGCGCATTTGCTCGAAAGCGCGGCGCAATTGACCAACCTCATCCACGCCCTGAGCTTGCAAAGGATGATCGAAATTCCCCTGCGTGATACGGTTCGCCTCCAGCGCAAGATTTTTCAAGGAACCTGTTACTACACCTAACGCGACGCGTAAAGATACCAAAGCGATCAACGCCAGGAAAATGATCATCAAGGAAAGCGGCAGGGCAATGTTAAGCGCCAGCTGCTGCGCCTGTTGCGCCGGAATAATCAACACCACTGCCCACGGACGCCCACTTACTGGCTGGTAGTAGACAAGCTGGCGCGTCCCGTCCGGCGCGGTGTCATCATAGAAAACCGCTTGATCTCCGAGCGGGCCGGCATATGAAGTAGCCAGTTCCCCTTTAGCCGAGTCATAGATGACTCGGCCATTCTCATCGAGCAGCAATCCCAGGCCATTCAAATCCTTCATCTTATTGATGCTCTCGATCAATGGCAGGGTCAATGGATTCGTTTCCAGCGAAGTCCGCGCGATCAACACGCGTTGCACCTGACCGGCACCATCCATCATCGCAATCAGAAAAGAAACGCGCGCGGAGTCCTTTGTTAAGCCGGGCGGCAGGGAATAAAATTGCGTTAACACACCGTTTGAAGCAAATATCAAACCAGATTCTTCTGCAGGATCCAGTTTAAAACCTGCCGAGTCCGGATATGCTGCAAGCAATGTTTGTGAGTGCGCATCCATCACATAGAGTTGGTCAAAATATGGTGCCGCTTGAAGGCGCGTGCTGATCATCGACTTTAAGTCATCGCCTTCCGCGCTCAGCATCCGCGGATCTGCTGCCAGCTGCGTGGCAAGATTTTGACCCGTCTCAAGAAAGAACGGCACGTTTTGCGCGGCGGACTCGGCCGCGCTGGAAAGACGATCCTGCAACATATCGCGCGCCGCGCGGCCGGCCACGATCCAATCCCCAATCAATAAGGTCAATAATAAAAGCGTGATGAAAGTTCCGGCTGCAAATAAAAAGCGCGCTTCAAGGCTTCGTTCTGCGGGTGAAGGCTGTAAAGGTGATTGCCTGGCCCACATTTCCGGGAACGCGATCGCCGCGATCTGAGCGACCACACCACCCGCCAACATCTCGCCCCCAAATGCAAGCATCACGATACCAGCATTGCTCAGCGCAAAATCCAAACGCGCAGTGATTGGCACAGTTATATCCGCGCCCCACTGGGTACATAGCGCGCTAATAATATAGAACAAAAGATGGAATGGGATTAACAATAATGCAGCAACCAGCGGCTGACGTAATAACCGATAAGCCGGTGTGCGGAAACGTTGACGCGTGTTCATCGAGAACCATGCGCCCAACAAGGCAAATTCCAAAATCGGGAATATCGAATAGGTATCCCATGCGCCGCGCAGAAACCCCGCGAAGGCGCCGAGCAGGGCTGCACCTAATGGGCCAAGCAATCCGCCGCCGAGCAGCCATGGAATGGCAGAGAAAATCATCAGTGCAGAACCGGGCACTTCGGAGGGTAAGCCGGGCAAAGGTCGGGCTGAAGCGGATGAAAGTCTTAATCCGATGAACAGGCTGGTCAATGCAGTCAGGATCAAAAAGAAAATAAAAAATCCCCACTCACGCACGCTCCATGCAGGTTGATCAGCGCGCCAGCGAAAGACCGTATAAACAAGCAAACCGAATAGGAACAACCATATGACCCAGCCTGCCAGCGTGGGCAGAGCAGGAAAAGCAATGCCGGCAAGGAGCGAAAACAGAAATTCCATTGATCGGATTATAGCCCCAAACAATTCCGTACGAATTTACAAGATTGTTTGCGGGCTTTCCTTGGAAGAATATGCCCCATGATATTTATCAGGAAGGAGACCGGCCAGCGCCTGCATGATCAGACGCGTACCCTGACGCGCCGCATCTTTTGGACCTGAAACCTGTTCAACCAGTGTGAACATTTTCCCCACTTTGACTCTCACCTGCGTCCGTTGAAATTTTTTCAAATGACCATACACATAATCATTTTCCGTACCCATGATGGCAATCGGTAATATTGGCGCACCTGATTTATAGGCGATGAAGGCCGCGCCGCCATTCCCTTCCTCCAGCGCGCCGGTAAGAGAGTATCGTCCTTCCGGCGCAATCACAATGACCCGGCCCTCTGCAAGTCCATCCAGTGCGGCGCGCAGGGCGCGCTTATCCGGGCGGCCGCGATGCAGCCAGATGACGCCATACCAATCCATCAATATCCCAAGAATGGGAACATCATATAACTCGATCTTCCCAAGCGCATCCGGCGTATATGGAAAAGCTGAGATCAAGGCCGGCACATCTGAATCCCCCAGGTGATTGATCACGACAAGCAGCGGTCCATGAGCAGGAAAGTTTTCCATCCCCTCTGCTGAAACTTTCAAACAAATCTTCGCGATAAATTTTAGCAACCCATGTGAGAAAACACGAAAGGCACGGCGCGAGGGTGTCATGCGCGGCAGGCGCGTAAGCTGCGGACGCCACAGATCGGTGACAGGCTTTGGCTCAGGGAAGGGCCTGTCCTGCATAGGCTCCGTGATATTCCTTGGGAAGCAGGCCGGCGATATAACGCATCACCAGGTCCGCATTACGTTGACGGGCTTCACGACGTTCCAGACCTTTTTCGGTTATAGGTGGGAAGTGAATGGGTCTGCCAATATGCATTTCAAGTCGCGGTCTCAGGCCCCGTTTGGCTCGTTGCCAGAAATCGCCGGTTGTGCCCATAATACCCACAGGCACAACAGGAACCTGCGCATGTTCAATAATATAGCCGATCCCGGGCATGGCGCGATGCATGGCGGGTTCATGAGAACGTCCACCTTCTGGCGCGATCACCAATGGGCGATTCATCTTCAAGATCGTCAGGATCTTATCAAGCAGAACACGATCATAATCGCCGCGATGAACCGGGATCACTCCATACAACGAAAGGATGACACCTTCTCCCTTTTTCTCGAATACATCCGCTGCCCCAATGATCTCGGGAGCTTCGGGCCAAAATGAGCCAAGTAAAGGCGGGTCAAAGATGGAAATATGGTTCATCGCAACAATATAGGGCTTACCCAATGGAACATTCTCTTTCCCCACGATCTTTA
>Ga0209131_1001140_pt1 | contig 18407 bp, 17 predicted proteins | sample GraSoi_2013_40cm_FD_185826 | JGI IMG/M metagenome (GOLD analysis project Ga0209131, IMG submission 185826) | Grasslands soil microbial communities from the Angelo Coastal Reserve, California, USA - Sample 9_17_2013_40cm (SPAdes) (version 2) | ecosystem: Environmental > Terrestrial > Soil >... | reverse complement strand
AGATGAGTTCATGCGCCTCTGGCGGCCCGGGATGCAGGGGGCCGGCCAGTTCACCGGCGGCTATCAGGGTGCGGGCGCTGGCGCTTGGCCGGGCGCAGCCGGCACCGGGCCGGGAGAAGCTGGCGGTTGGCCGGGCGGCAGCGCGGGCCAGGACGTCCAAGGCCAGTGGCCTGGAGGCGCGGCTGATGTCCGCAGGGAACCGCCACCTGGGCCGCCGGCGGTCTGACGAGGACGAATGACGGGTATCAGTCTCGGCTCGGGCGCCGGCCTGGCCGGCCGAGCCACCGCAGTTGTCGGCATGCCCAGCGGACTCCTGTCCTCGGTAGGCCGACCGCTGATCGGACGGCGGACAGGCCAGCGCCTGGCCCGGCACGAACTAGCCGAGGTAAGCATCTGGCAGCGAATCCTGGCCTGGCTTGGGAAGCTGGTCAGCAATGCCGGGACCGCGGTGCCTGGTGGCTGGTTCGGCCTGATCGCGCTGGCTATCCTCGTCGTTCTGGCTGTAACCGCCGTCATTTACTGGGTCAGGCCGACGATGTCCAGGCGAGCGCCAGCCGAGTCCGTGCTGGGCGGCGAGCCGATGACGGCGCGAAACTACAGGCGGGCAGCCGAGCGACTGGCCGCCGCCGGCGACTATGGGGACGCGATCGTCGAAACCGTACGCGCGATCGCCGCGGACCTCGATGAGCGCGGCGTCCTGCCCCCTAGGCCGGGCCGCACCGCCGACGAACTTGCCGCGGAGGCGGGCCGGGAGCTGCCCGGCCTGGCCGAGGGCCTGCGGACGGCCGCCAGGCTGTTCGATGACATCAGGTACGGCGACAAGGACGGCAGTCTGGCCGGGTATCAGCTAGTCAGCCGGGTGGCCGAGGACGTGCGCAAGGCGCGGCCCACGGCCGCGGCACCCGAACCGGCGCTGGCCGGATTCGGGGTGCCGCGATGACCGCGCCGCCGCTGCAGGCGAGTCCCGGTGCAGGAGCGCCCAGCAGGTCCGATGTAACACGCCGGCCAGGCGGAGCCGATCTCCGCCCGCTGTCTGCTAGCCCGACGAGAACATCAAGCTGGCGGCAATGGCGCATACCGCTCACGCTGATCGCGCTGATCGTGCTCGGCGGCGTCGTGAGCGCGCTGATCAGCCGGCTGGTGCCGCCGCCGCCTCCCAACACCTACCTCGACCCGGCGAGCAGCGCGCCAGACGGCAGCCGCGCACTCAGCGACATGCTCGGCGAGCGCGGCTTCACCGTAGTCCGGGCCGACAGCGCCGCCAGCGCGCTGGCCGCACTCCGCAGCGGACCCGAGTCAGCCAGCAGCGGGCGGGGACCGGCGACGCTGGTCATCACCAGCCCGTTCTTGCTCACCAGCGCACAGCGCATCCGGCTAGGGCATGCCAGCGCGGACTTGTTCGTCGTTGAGCCGGGATCCGCCGCCCTTGCGGCACTAGCCCCTGGAGTCATTGCTGAGCACAACTCGGCGGGCGGCTTCGGCCGGCTCCTGCTGCCCCAGTGCGACCTTGCCGCGGCCCGGCTCGCCGGATCCGCGAACCTCGGCGGCTACACCTACCGGGCGCCCGCGTCAGCCGCCCGATGCTATCCGGTCCACAGTTCCCCGTCGATGGTGCGGTACGCGACGGCGCAACGGACCATCACCATCCTGGGCGGCGGCGCGCCGCTGACCAACGTCGAGCTGGCCGATAACGGCAACGCCGCGCTGATGCTCAACCTGCTGAGCGGGCAGCGGCGCATCGTCTGGCTGATACCCGAGCCGCCCCTGGCCCCGATCGCCAGCCGTCCAGGACAGGGCGGCCGACCTGGTCCCGTCCTGATTCCCTGGGCCGCCTGGCTGATCGTGATCCAGCTCGCCATCGCCACCGCGCTGGTCGCCGGGTGGCGCGCACGCCGGCTCGGCCCCCTGATTACCGAACGCCTGCCGGTCGTCGTCCGGGCGTCCGAGACCGTCGAGGGGCACGGCAGGCTCTATCAGTCCCGGCGGGCCAGGGGCCGGGCCGCTGCCGCCTTGCGCGGGGCGATGCTCAGGCGGGTGATCCCCGCGCTTGGCCTGGTCATGGCGGCGCCAGAGGCCGCCGTGACAGCCGCGCTCGCGGACAGGTCACGGCTGGGCCGGCCGGAGATCGCCAGGATTGTCTACGGGCCCGCGCCGACCACCGACGCCGAGCTGGTGACCCTCGCCCGTAGTCTTGACCAACTCGAGAGGGAGGTACGTGCGCAGTGATCGCCGACGAGCCGGCAGCGGCCGGAATCGCGCCGTCAGCTGGTGAACTGGATGGCCCCCGGGTGGCCCTGGCGAGGGTCAGGGCCGAGGTGGCCAAGGCGGTGGTCGGCCAGGATTCAGTAGTCAGCGGGCTGCTCATCGCGCTGATCTGCGAAGGCCACGTGCTGCTCGAAGGCGTACCCGGCGTTGCCAAGACGCTGCTGATCAGAACACTCGCCAGCGCGTTGGCGCTGGAAGGCAAGCGACTGCAGTTCACGCCGGACCTGATGCCAGGCGACGTGACCGGCTCGCTGGTCTACGACGCGCGGACGGCGCGGTTCGAGTTCCGCGCCGGGCCTGTCTTCACCAACCTGCTGCTCGCCGACGAGATCAACAGGACACCCCCGAAGACGCAAGCCGCGCTGCTCGAGGCGATGCAGGAGCGCCAGGTTTCGGTCGAGGGCGACCCCCGCCCGCTACCCGCGCCCTTCCTCGTGGCCGCCACCCAGAACCCGGTTGAATACGAGGGCACCTATCCACTTCCCGAAGCCGAGCTGGACAGGTTCATGCTCAAGCTGACAGTGCCGCTGCCCGAGCGGGCCGACGAGATCTCGATCCTGGAGCGGCATGCCGCCGGGTTCGACCCGCGCGACCTGGCAGCGGCCGGGATCGCCCGGGTCGCAGGACCGGCGGACCTGGCGCAGGCCAGGGATGAGGCGCGCAAGGTGCACCTGGCCGCGGAAGTTACCGGCTACATCGTGGATATCTGCCGGGCGACCAGGACATCTCCGTCGCTGCGGCTTGGCGTCTCGCCGCGCGGCGCGACCGCGCTGCTGGCCACCAGCCGTGGCTGGGCCTGGCTCTCCGGCCGTGACTACGTCACGCCCGACGACGTGAAGGCGCTGGCCGGCCCGACGCTGCGGCACAGGATCCAGCTCAGGCCCGAGGTCGAGCTTGACGGTGCCACGCCGGATGGCGTGCTACAGGGCCTGCTCGCGGCTGTGCCCGTTCCCCGATGACGTTTACCGGCCGGACGGGCCTGGTGGCAGTGGCGGGCGGGCTGGTCATCGCGGTGTTCGGCACGGGAGTCGCATCGCTGATCGTCAACGCGGCGATACTGGCCGCGCTGGCCGCCGACCTGCTATTTGCCGCCAGCATCGCGGGACTGCAGGTGAGCCGGTCCGGCGAGACCAAGATCGGTCTGGGCCAAACGGGTACGACTACCCTGACCCTGATTAACTCGGGCCACCGCCGGCTGCGGGGGGTAGTCAGGGACGGCTGGCGGCCGAGCGCTGTGGCGCAGCCAGGCCGGTCACGGATCGACCTTCCGGCGGGGCGGCGGGTGACCGTGACCACGACGCTAACCCCGTCCCGGCGCGGCGACGTCGCTGCTGGACTCGTCACGATCCGCTCGTTCGGCCCGCTCGGCCTGGCCGGGCGCCAGCGGAGCCTCGCCGCCCCGTTCACGGTCCGGGTACTGCCGGCATTCTTGTCCCGCAAGCACCTGCCAGCCAAGCTGGCCCGGCTCCGCGAACTCGACGGCCAGCACAGGTCGATGATCCGCGGGCAAGGCTCAGAGTTCGATTCGCTCCGCGTGTACGTTCTCGGCGACGACGTGCGGTCGATCGACTGGCGGTCGTCGGCGCGACGGGCCGATATCGTCGTGCGGACCTGGCGGCCCGAGCGTGACCGGCGGATCGTCATTGTGCTCGATACGGGCCGCACCTCTGCCGGGCGGGTCGGCGGCATCCCGCGGCTCGACGCCTCCATGGACGCGGCGCTGCTGCTCACCGCCGTTGCCGTCCGGGCCGGTGACCGCGCCGACCTGATCGCCGCCGACCGGCGGGTGCGCGCCAGGGTCGTCGGCGCGGGCCGGGGTGACGTGCTGGCGGCGTTCACCAGCGAGATGGCGCTGCTCGAACCCGACCTGATCGAGCCGGACATCGGCCTGATGACGGCGACCGTCCTCGGCATCGCCAGGCAGCGCTGCCTGGTCGTCTTGCTCACCGACCTCAACCCGGCCGCGATCGAGGAGGGCCTGCTGCCGCACATCCAGCTGCTGTCGGCCAGGCACCAGGTGCTGCTCGCGGCCGTCGCCGACCCGCGGGTGGCCGAGATGGCCGCCGATCGCGGCGATCCAGGTGCGATCTATGCGGCCGCCGCTGCGATCGCGGCGCAAGCCGAACGGAGCCGTATCGCGGCGCTGCTGCGCAGGCATGGCGTTGAGGTCGTCGATGCGCCGCCGGATCGGCTGCCGCCCGCCCTCGCCGACGCTTATCTGAGCCTGAAGGCGGCCGGCCGCCTGTGACCGGCCAAAGGCCGTGTCCCACAGAAGATCTGCGGGACACGGCCTACCCCACAACGGGTTGCTCATCCGGCACGTCGGCGGCGTCGCCGCTCTCCCCGGCGGCCACGCCGCGGCGGCCGAGAATGCCCACGTAGGCCAGGAAGGCGGTCTCGGCGATGACCCCGATCCCGATCCTGGCCCAGGTAGGCAGCGGCGATGGCGTGACGAAAGCTTCGATCACGCCCGATACGAACAACACGAACACCAGGCCGATGGCGACCGTGATCAGCGCCCTGCCCTCCTCGGCCAGCGCCCGGACCCGTGGCCGGTGGCCCGGATCGATGACCGCCCAGCCCAGCCGCAGGCCGGCTCCGGCGGCGAGGAACACGGCGCTGAGTTCCAGGATTCCGTGCGGCAGAATCAGTCCCCAGAATTCAGCCGACTTGCCGTACGCCGCCATCAGGCCGCCGATTTCCCCAACGTTCAGCGCGTTGCTGAACAAGACCAGCAGGACGGGGATGCCGAGCAGCACCCCGAATATGACCGTTTCGGCCGCGACGAGCGCGTTATTCGTCCAAACGCGCGCGGCGAACGACCGCGCGTCATAGGCCGAGTAGTAATGCCGGAATTCATGCTGAACGAGATTCGCGGCGGCCGACCTCGGCAGCAGGCTGGACTGGAGCGCGGGCGAGCCAGCAACCCGCCAGCCGATCAGCACGGCGACCAGGACGGAGCCCGCCGCGCAGCCCAGCCACCACCAGCGCGCCCGGTAGGCCGCGGCGGGAAACGAGATGGCGGCGAACCGGACGACCGCCTGCCACCCCGGCGACGGCGCCCCGCTGATGGCCGCGCGGGACCTGGCGAGCTGGCTGGATAGCCTGCCCGCCAGCGCCGGGTCGAGCCCTGCTGCCTGCAGCGCAGACAACTCGGTCGCCGTCCGCTGGTAGAGCCGGACGAACTCGTCAATCTCCTCGCCGGTCAGCCGGCGGTGCCGCTTGGTGAGCGTGTCGAGCCTGGCCCAGTCAGCACCGTGCTCGGCGACGAAGACCTCCAGATCCACGGCTGGAGACTACAGCCCGGTTACCAGCGCCTGGTTACTGGATAGTCTTGGCCTGACCGTAAATACCGGCGATCCAGTCGGAAGCGGAGGAAGCTTGTGACCGAGGTGGTGACGGGCGAGGCGGTCGTGCTCGATCTGACCGTTGCCCGTTTCCCGAGCCGGATCCTGGCGCTGCTCATCGACATCCTGGTTCAGCTACCGGCCCTGATCTTCGTGGCCGTCGTCGTCTCGGCCTCCGGCGCCAGTCACCTGAACAGCGCCTCGGCCGCGGCGGTTTACGTGGTCGGCTTTCTGTTCGTGGTCATCGGCTACCCCGTCATTTTCGAGACACTCAGCCGGGGCAAGACGCTCGGCAAGATGGCGCTCGGCATCAGGGTGGTTGGCGATGACGGCAGCCCGGAGCGGTTCAGGCAGGCACTGATCCGCGCCCTGTCGGCGGCGTTCATCGAGGTCTGGCTCTTCCCGGTAAATCTGATCGGGATCCCCGCCGGACTGATCACCTCCATGGTGTCGGCCAAGGGCAAGCGGCTCGGCGACATGTTCGCCGGCACATTCGTGATCCAGGAACGGGTGCCCGCACGGCCCGACCTCGCTCCAGTCTTCACCGTCATCCCGCCCCCGCTGCTCGGATGGGCGCAGCATCTGGAGCTCTCCCGGCTCTCCGATCAGACCGCCGCCGCGGCGAACGGCTTCCTGCGCCGGTACCACGATCTGCGGCCCGCGGCCAGGGAGCAGCTCGGGATGCAGCTCGCGTCGGCTGTCGCGGCCCAGGTAAGCCCGCCGCCCCCACCGGGAACCGACGCGGCCTCGTTCCTGGCCGCCGTCCTAGCCGTGCGCAGGGAGCGCGAGCAGGCCAGGCTGCACGCCCGCCAGGTGGCGGCACAGGCATCTCACGGCGGGGAGGCGCCGCAGGCACCCCGCGGAACGCTGCCTCTCAGCGCGGACGATGTCATCACGGTGGGCAAGCTGGACCAGCCGGAAGAGCAAGGCTTCGCCGCTCCGTTCTGAGCCGATCGAGGTTCCCTGGGACGGCCGCACCGGGCGCCCTGTTATCGCGCCAACGCGGGGATAAGTCCTTGACCGATGGCGCCCGCAGGAACGGGACCAGCAGGTCGCCGGTCGCCGCCGCCGCGAGCGCCAGCCCCTCGGCGACAGGAACGTCCCGCACCGAGTAATGCTGATGGCCGGCCGCCGTCGTGGCCGTCAGCGTCATCAGGCCCTGCCGGCGCTGGAACCACGTCTGGTGGATCCGCCATCCGATAATCGCGTCGGCAGAGATGATGCTGCGCCGCCGGGCGAGGCTCCCGAACCTAGTCACCAGCCACCCGCCGACGAGCCGGTGGCCCAGGCTGCGATACCGGTCAGCCGCCAGCAAACCGCCGGCGGGCAGCAGCACGAGCGAGGTGATCCAGACCCAGGCGGGTCCGTCCTGAGCCCGGGTAGTGACGTAGATCGCCGCGATGACCCCAACGGCTCCGGCCAGTGCCCGGGTGTACCGGCGACGGCGGGCGGCCGGGCCGTGCGGCTCGAGCGGGCCAGAGCAGAGGCCGGCCGGCAGGCCGAGCACGCTGCTGGCCACACGCTGAGCGACCGCGCGTGGCGCGGGAGGCGACAGCACCGAGCCCTCGCGCTCGGCGCCCCGGCCGATGTGCAGGCCGGTCGCAATGGCAATGCAGCGCGCGCCGCGAGCTGCCCGCAACAGCAACGGCTCGCTGATCTCGACGCCCCGCAGCCTGCTGACGGAGATCGTGGTCGCGCGAATAGAAAGCAGGCCGCGGGTAACCCTGAGCGTGTCCGTGCCTAGGCCGGTCAACCGGAAGTTCCAGAACACGGCGACATAGCCGGCCATCGCGATCAGCACGTAAGCGGGCACGGCGACGGCCCCGCCGGCGAGAATCCGCTGCACGACAGAAAGCGCCGCGAGGTCCGCGACGATCTGCCGGACCGGGTCCGTGGCCGCGAGGTTGATATCGGTGGCATTCGTGATCTGGATGACACCTCCGAACAGCACGCCGAGCACGACCAGGCCAGTCATCGTCAGCGGGGCGAAGCGCAGCCAGCTGAGCCGCAGCCGGACAATCTCCGTCGCGGCGTCCTGATCAGCCCCGTCGTGCCCCGCCTCCGCCCGCGTCCATTGCGGCCCGGCCTGCGGCAGCGTCGACTCCGGCTCAGCCGGGGCTGGCTTAGGCTCCGCCTCAGCTACCCGGGCGACCTCAGCCACCCGGGCGACCTCAGCCACCGGGGCGGCGGGCCCGGCCGCCTGGGCGGCCCCAGCCGCCGGGGCGACATCGGCACCCGCTGCCAGCAGCACGATCCGCAGGGACTCGGCCTCTGACCGAGTGATGCCATCCAGGTGGAAGCTGTGCCCCGACCGCAGGTCGTTGCGACCGGTTCCGATGCTGACCCGGCAGACGCCGAGCAGCCGGTGCAACAGGTGCGCGGTCACGTCGACGGTCCGGATCCTGTCCCTGGCCACCGACAGCGTTTTCTGATTCAGCAGGCCGCGACGCAGGTAAACCCGCTCCTCAGTGATCAGATACCTGGTGGTCGCCCAGTGCACCAGGCCAGTGACGACGGCGAAGACCGACGCGACCGCACCCCAGGCCAGGCCGGCACCCGTCTGTGCGTGCAGGAGCACGAGGCCGGCCAGCAGGGGCAGCAACCTGACCAGGTCGGTCAGCGGCCGCACAACCATGCTCCGCCTGCTCAGCCGCCGCCATCCCGCCTCAGGACCTGGGCGCCCTGACGCCCCGGTCGGTGCGGCCGTCATCCCGGCGGGAACCTGGGCTAGCCCGGCGTCGTCGGAATCGCCCGTCACGTCGGGAGCCGTCATGTCGCATCGCCCCGCGTCTGCCCGGTCGCTACAGCCAGCTGGTCGAGTAGCCGGTCGGCAAGCCCGCGGTCAAGCCCGTGGATCCGCACCGGGCCTGCCGCCGAGGCTGTCGTCGCGGTCACATTGGCCAGGCCGAAGATTCTCTCGCCGACAGACCGGTGGCTGTCGATGGTCTGGATCCGGCTGATCGGGGCGATCCGCCAGTGCACGGAAAACCAGCCCGACCTCGTGTACAGGGCCTGGTCGGTCACCTCCCAGCGGTGCACGTTGTACCGCCAGCGCGGCATCACGATCGCGTGCAACCCCACCAGGACAGCTGTCGCGATGATGGCGGCCCGCCACGCCGCGGGGAAGCCGCTCGTTGCGGCGAGCGTGACCTCCGCTAGCACGACGACGGCACCGCTGACCGCGGCCCTCGCCGTCCAGTAGCTGATCGCCCGGCGGCTGACCCGGTTCCCAGGCGCGCGCAACCCGGGCAGCAGCGGATCGGCGGCGATGCTGTCGCTCGTCATGTATCTAGGGTGCCATCAGCCGGGCGTGCACTGAAAACGATCATCCATTAACCATTCGCCATCGCGACTGCCTTTAGCTGCCCTGACGCCACGAGGCGAGATACTCACGCTGCGCGGCCGTCAGCTCGTCGATCCGGGTCCCGTGCGCGGCGAGCTTGAGCCTCGCGACCTCGGTATCGATGGCGGCCGGCATCGGGTGCACGCCAGCCGGCAGCCCAGCCTCCCCGCTGATCAGCCACATCAGCGCCAGCGCCTGCGCCGCGAAGGACAGGTCCATCACGGCGGCAGGGTTACCCTCGGCCGCGATCAAGTTGACCACCCGGCCGTCGGCCAGCAGGATCAGCCGCCTTCCGCCGGCGAGCACATACTCGTCCGCGTACGGCCTGATCCCGCGATTGACCCGGACGGCCAGATCCCCCAGCGCCCGGACGTCGATCTCGACGTCGAAATGACCGGCGTTGGCCAGGACGGCGCCGTCGCGCATGGCCGCCAGGTGCTCGCCGGTGATTACGTCGCGCGATCCGGTCGCGGTGATGAACACGTCGCCAACCGGGGCGGCCTCGGCCATCGGCAGGACCCGGTGGCCGCGCATGATCGCATCGAGCGCGCGGACCGGATCGATCTCGGTGACGATTACCTGCGCCCCGAAGCCTGCTGCCCGGTCGGCGATCGCGCTCCCGCTCGAGCCGTAACCAGCGACCACGACGGTCTTGCCGGCCAGCAGGATATTCGTGGCCCGCAGCAGCCCGTCGATGACCGACTGGCTTGTCCCGTAGCCGTTGTCGAACATGCGCCTGGTCACCGAGACGTCGGCGGCCACGACAGGGAAGGCCAGCGTCCCGGCCGCCGCCATCTGGCGCAGCCGCGCGACCCCGGTCGAGGTGGACTCGCAGCCGCCGACGACGGCGGGCAGCAGTTCTGGGCGGTCGGCGTGCAGCGTGTTCACCAGGTCGCCCCCGTCGTCAACGACCAAGTCGGGTGCCCCGTCCAGCGCCCGGTGCAGGTCGGCGTAGTACGTTTCCCGATCGACTCCCGTTTTAGCGTTAACAAATACCCCCGGCTGACTCGCCAGTGCTGCCGCGATGTCGTCCTGGGTCGACAGCGGGTTCGACGCGGCGAGATGTACCCGGCCGCCGCCTGCCGTCAGCACGCCGGCCAAGATGGCCGTCTCCGCCGTGATGTGCAGGCACGCCGCGATCGAGCGCCCGGCGAACGGCTGCTTGCTGGCGCACTCTTCCCGCAGCAGCCCGAGCACCGGCATCGCGCGCTCCGCCCACGCGATCCTGGCCAGCCCGCCCTCAGCCAGCCCCGGATCGGCGATATCCGACCCGAGCCCGCTGTTGCGGCCGCTGCCCGTCTCGCTGCTCACTCCAACCCCATTTATCACGCTAGCCAACACCAGTACCTCGGTCTCCGCGCTCGCAAGCGCCCGGTGCACATCCATGAACCCTTCATGGGCCTATAGCGCCATCAGGGGTTCATCGATGCGGAAGCCGGAGCACGCGAAGCACAGCCTCAGTAGCGGTAGTGGTCTGGTTTGTACGGGCCCTCGACCGGGACGCCGATGTAGGTGGCTTGCTCCTTGCTGAGTTCGGTCAGCCGGACGCCGAGGGCGTCCAGGTGGAGCCGGGCGACCCGCTCGTCCAGTTGCTTGGGCAGCACGTGCACGCCGAGGGGGTACTGATCGGTCCTGGTGAACAGCTCGATCTGGGCCAGAACCTGGTTCGTGAAGCTGGACGACATCACGAAGCTCGGGTGCCCGGTCGCGTTCCCCAGGTTCAGCAGCCTCCCCTCGGACAGCACGATGATCGAGTGCCCGTCGGGGAAGATCCACTCGTCGACCTGCGGCTTGATGGTGTTCCGCCGGATGCCGGGCAGCCTGCCAAGCCCGGTGATGTCGATCTCGTTGTCGAAGTGCCCGATGTTGCCGACGATGGCCTGGTGCTTCATCCGGCTCATGTGCTCGGCGGTGATGATGCGCAGGTTCCCGGTCGCGGTCACGAAGATGTCAGCCTCCTCGATGACGTCCTCGAGCCTGCTGACCTGGTACCCGTCCATCGCTGCCTGGAGCGCGCAGATCGGGTCGATCTCGGTGATGATGACGCGGGCCCGCTGCCCGCGCAGCGCCTCCGCGCAGCCCTTGCCGACATCGCCGTAGCCGCAGATGACGGCTATCTTGCCGCCGATCAGCGTGTCAGTGGCCCGGTTGATGCCGTCCACAAGCGAGTGGCGGGTGCCGTACTTGTTGTCGAACTTGGACTTTGTCACCGAGTCGTTGACGTTGATGGCGGGGAACTGCAGCGTGCCCTCCTTCGCCATCTCGTATAGCCGGTGCACGCCGGTGGTGGTCTCTTCGGTCACGCCGAGAATCTGCCCGGCGACTTTCGTCCACTTGAGCGGGTCGGCGGCCAGGCTGGCCCGCAGCACGCCAAGGATGACACGCCACTCCTCGGGGTCATCGTCCGAGCCCTCGGGCACGAGTCCGGCCGCCTCCACCTCGGCTCCCTTGTGCACGAGCAGGGTCGCGTCGCCCCCGTCGTCGAGCAGCATGTTGGGGCCGAGTTCGTCCGGCCAGGTCAGCGCCTGCTCGGTGCACCACCAGTACTCTTCGAGCGTCTCGCCCTTCCAGGCGAATACAGGGACGCCGCGCGGGTCATCGGGCGTGCCGTCAGGTCCGACAACGACAGCGGCTGCGGCGTGATCCTGGGTGGAGAAGATGTTGCAGCTTGCCCAGCGGACCTGGGCGCCGAGCGCGACCAGCGTCTCGATCAGCACGGCCGTCTGGATCGTCATGTGCAGCGATCCGGTGATCCGCGCGTTGCCGAGAGGCTTGGAGCCCCCGAACTCCTCGCGCAGCGCCATAAGTCCGGGCATCTCATGCTGGGCCAGCCTGATCTCGTTGCGGCCGAACTCAGCTAGCGAAAGATCTGCGACCTTGAACGGTACGGGCTCGGCAGGCATCTGCGCTCCTCGTCGTCGGGCATGCTCAGGCATCGGTATATCCGACCGTACGGGAGCCGATCCCCATCCCGCACCCTGTACGGGCCGTTTCTGACAAGAAGTTGTTAGAATCTGGAACGTGCGCATCACCGAGGCCTCGCGGCGGCTCGGAATCTCGCCGCGGATGCTCCGCTACCGGGAATCGCTTGGCTTGCTTCCCGTGGTGCGGGTCCGGCCAGCCCGCCGCCGGCCGGCACATCCGGGCGGGCCGGCCGTCGATCAACCTGCCGTGGTTCAAACGCCAGAGCGCCCCGGCATGCCCGTCGTCGATCACGCTGCCCGGCATCGCCAGTTCGGTGCGGCCGACCTGGACGCGGTCGCGTTGGGCCTGGCAATCGAGCAGCGCTACGACGTCAGCCCGGCGGCGCTGGCGTTCGGCCTGCGGGTGCTGACCGATCCGGCCGCGCGCGCCCAGGTCGCCGAACTCGGACGCAAGATAGGCAGGATCAGGCCGCTCCCCGCCATGGCCATGGACTTCGAGAAGGAGCGCGCGCTCCGACTGCTCGCCAATCCGCCGGCCGGCCGGCCGGCGAGCAGGCCGGGGGCTGGCGCCTGATGCCGACCGTCGGCATCGCGGTCTGAGCATTCCGCACCGGTCGCCCAGAGACCCGGGCTGCGCCCCTTTCGCTACCGCGGCATTGCCTCTTCGCGGGCGCCTCGCGGGGCGAACCTGACGTTATTTGACCCTAATGGGCGATTGCCGATTTTGCCGCCGGGGTACGCCGCAGCCAGGCAAGCCGCTGACCTGCGGGAATGAACTAATCGAGGACGGCCCACGCATGACATACCGTGCCAGGCATGCGCGGCCCGCGCCGGCCGTGAGCGTCCAGGTGCGGGCCGACAAGACCGCCGCGAGGTGGGCAGCCGCCCGGCCAGCAGTGCGACCCGCGCGGCGCACCACCTCCGGCGTCGTGGCGCAACAAAATCTCAGCGCGACTGTCGACCGGCAGGTCAGCGCCAGGCTCGAGCGGATCGGCACGCCGCTCCTGCTGATCGGCGCTGGGGCGCTGGCACTGGCTCTGATCAGGTTCGGCCTGCGGCTGGCCGAGCCGTCTTTTGTAGGCAGGATGTTCGACCTCGGCATCTACCGCGACGCCGGGCTGATCGTGAGGCAGGCCTACCACTTCAGCTCCGGCCACCCGACGCAGCTGTACGACTGGGTGTTTCCGCACGGCATCAACCCGTTCAGCTACCCGCCGTTCGCCGCAGCGAGCTTTGCCGGGATGTCGTATCTGAGCCTGCTGGTGCTGGCTTGGGGGCTGACGGCCGCGAGCTTTGCCGCGCTCGTTGTCGCGATCTGGATGACGCTGGCCAGCATCGGGGTACCGGCGGGACGCGCGCGTACCGGGTGCGTGCTCTCGGCGGCGGCAGTAGCCCTGTGGACCCAGCCGGTGCAGTCCAATTTTGGCCGGGGCCAGGTCAACCTGCTGCTGATGGCGGCCATCATCTGGGACCTGCGCCCGGCCGTCAGCCGGCACATTGGACGTGTGGGTAACGGAACGGAAGGCCACGGCACCGGCCGCTGGTGGACCGGGATAGCGACGGGGGTCGCCGCAGGAGTGAAGCTGACCCCGCTGATCTTCATCCCTTACCTGCTGGTGACGCGCAGGTTCAGGCAGGCCGCTGTCGCCGCGGCCGCTTTCGCGGCGACGGTGGGGATCGGCTTTGCCGTCCTGCCTGGCACGTCGGTGACGTACTGGCAGAGCGCCCTGTTTGACCGGGCGAGCGGCACGCCGCGAGCGAACATGAAGTTCTTCTTCGCGTCCGCGTGGAACCAGTCGCTGCGCGGCTACCTAAGCCGGATCTTGCAGCATGACCAGCTCGCCATGGTCCCGTGGCTGATCGCGGCCGCGCTGACGGTGGTTACCGGCCTGCTGTGCGCGGCGTGGCTGTATCGCGACGGCTACGCGATGCTGGGCCTGCTCACCTGTGCACTGACCGGATTGCTGATCTCGCCGGTGAGCTGGCTGCATCACTGGGTCTGGGTCGCGCCATGGCTCGCAGCGCTCGGCGCAATGGCACTCCTATCTCGCGCCTCCTCCTGGCGGATCTGGCTGTTTACGGCCGGGCTGATCGCGCTCGCCTTCGTCAACTGGCCGAGTCTGCCAGTGCTGACCGGAACCAAGCACGGCATGAACCTGGTCACCGACGTGCCGATGAGGCAGCCGCTCAGCTGGCACGGCAACGAGCTGATCGCGGGCAACATCTATTTCATCGCCGGGGCCGCCGGGCTCCTCGCCCTGTTCGGCTGGGGTGTCACCCGGGCATTGCTGGCCGGCCAAACCATCGCCGCGATGCCAGAGCACAGCGCGCCGCAGCGTAATCCAGCGAGCGTCGAGATCATGCTGTAGGCGATGACCCGCTGTCACGGGGCTCGCGGGTGTCGTCTGCGGCGTTGGCCTGCCACCTGGCGCGCCGCCCGCGGGCCGCTCGGGCCGCTCGGGCGGCGCGGACGGCAGGGTCGGTCGTGTCCTGCCGCGACGCCTCATACAGGTCAGGTTCCAGGTAGATCAGCTCGGCGATCGGGACTCTCGCCCTGATCCTGCGCTCCGCGTCATTAATCTTGGCCGCGATGGTCTCCGCCAGCTCACCGGGCTGGACCCCGACCTTGGCGGCCACGAGCAGCGAATCGGGCCCGACGTGCAGTGTCCGCAGGTGTATCACCTGCTCGAACTGTGAGCCCTCCTCGATCGCCGCCACGATGGCACGCTGCATATCCGGGCTGGCCGACTCCCCGATCAGCAGGCTCTTCATCTCGACCGCGAGGACGGCAGCCACGCAGCCGAGCAGCAGCCCGATCGCGATGGATCCCGCGCCGTCCCACCGGCCGTCACCAGTGACCGTCGACAAGATCACGGCGCACAACGCGAAGCCGAGGCCGATCAGGGCGGCGAAGTCCTCGAGCAGCACGACGGGAAGCTCGGGGGCCTTCGCGCGCCTGATGAAGGCACCCCACTTGACCCGGCCGCGGGACTCGTTCGACTGGCTGATGGCGGTGCGAAACGAGAAGGCTTCCAGGCCGATCGCCACTCCGAGAACGATGAACGCGACGACCGGCGAGACCACCTTCTCCGGGTGCGTGAACCGGCTCACGCCCTCGTAGACCGAGAATACGGCGCCGACCACGAACAGCACGACGGCCACGATGAACGCGTAGACGTACCGCTCGGCGCCGAAACCAAACTGGTGCTCCTCGGTCTCCTCGCGCCTGGCCCTGGTCCTGCCGATGAGCAGCAGCACCTGGTTGCCCGAGTCGGCGACTGAGTGCACCGATTCAGCCAGGAGCGACGCCGAGCCGGTGACCACGAACGCAATGAATTTCGTCGCGGCGATCCCGAGGTTCGCGCCAAGCGCAGCGAGGACAGCGCGCGGGCTGTCGCCGTGGCCGTCCGAGCTCATCGCTGCGGCCGGTGCCGGGAGCTAGCCTGCCGCCGGATCGCGTGCCTCGCTGATCAGCAGTACGGGGATGTCGTCGCGCACCGGGTACGCGAGGCCGCAGTCCGCGCCGGTGCAGACGAGTTCGCTGGCCTCTTCGTCGGCGCGCAGCGGCGCGTGACATTTCGGACAGGCAAGGATCTCAAGCAGCCAGTCGTCGATATTCACCGGTTTCTCCAGGGCTACGTATCTTCGCGCACGATGTGAAGTACTTCGTCAGTCACTCTAGCGAGCATTGTCTCGTCTTCAGCCTCGACGTTGAGCCGCAGCAGCGGCTCGGTGTTCGACGGACGCAGGTTGAACCACCAGTCCGGTGCCGTGATCGTCAGGCCATCCAGCTCATCGGCGCTGAGATCGGGCCGGCCGGCGAACGCTCTCCGCACTTTCGCCATGGCGCCAGCCTGGTCGCTGACCTCGCTGTTGATCTCCCCCGACCCGACATACTTCGAATACGGCCCGAGCAGTTGCGAGAGCGGTTTGTCCTGGCTGCCTAGCGCGGCGAGGACATGCAGCGCGGCTAGCATCCCGGAGTCGGCGAACCAGAAGTCCCTGAAGTAGAAGTGACCAGAGTGCTCGCCGCCGAACACCGCGCCCCGCTCGGCCATGACCGCCTTGATGAAGGAGTGCCCGACCCTTGTCCGCACCGCGGTGCCGCCGTGATCGGCCACGATCTGCGGCACCGCCCTGGACGTGATGAGGTTGTGAATGACGGTCGCGCCCGGCTCCCGTGCTAGCTCACGAACGGCGATCAGCGCGGTCAGTACCGAAGGGGAGACACCCTCGCCGCGCTCGTCGACGACGAAGCACCGGTCGGCGTCGCCGTCGAACGCCAGCCCGACGTCGGCCGAGAACTTGATCACCGCCTGCTGCAGGTCGACCAGGTTCGCCGGATCGATCGGGTTTGCCTCATGGTTGGGGAACGAGCCGTCGAGGTCGAAGTAGAGCGGAACGGTCTCGATCGGCAGGCCCTCGAACACCTTGGGCACCGTGTGCCCGGCCATTCCGTTGCCGGCATCCACGGCGACCTTCAGCGGCCTGATGCCGGACACGTCGACCAGCGTCCTGAGGTACTGCGCATACCCGGACAGCAGGTCCTTCTTGCGAACGGTGCCCGGCGACGCGGCAGTGGTGCGTACCCAGCTGGAGGCCATGTCGCGAAGCTCGCGAAGCCCGGTGTCCTGGCTGATGGGCTTGGCGCCGGCCAGGCAGAGCTTAATGCCGTTATACTTCGCCGGATTGTGGCTGGCGGTCACCATCGCACCGGGCAGGCCGAGCTGCCCGCTGGCGTAGTAGAGCATGTCGGTAGAGCCGAGGCCCCCGGCTATGACATCGGCTCCAGAGGACGTGACGCCGCGGGCGAATGCCTCGGCCAGCGGGGCCGAAGAGGTACGCATGTCGTGGACGGTCACGACGGCCGGGGCTCCGGTCAGCGTGGCGAACGCCGCCCCTACGGCCTCCGCGACTCCTTCGTCGAGCTCATCAGGAACCAGGCCCCTGATGTCATATGCCTTGAAGATCTTCGCGTAGTCGGCCACTCCGGCTTCCCTTTCCCGATCTTCCCGGGCGCCGCCCTGCTGGCGAGCCACTCTGCGGATCCAGGCGGCCAGACTACCGTTCGCTCCGAGCACCGGTCGGATAGCGGCACGCGATGCGGCGCAATGCCCGATGCGCGGCCTGCTGGCCGGCACGCATCCGCCGCGCGGGCGCATGTCCTTGGCGCATCGGCCCCAGGCGCGCTGGAAAGCGATGCCGCGCCCGGGCTAACTCGGCCTGCCCGCGCTGGAAAGCAAAGCCGCGCCTGAGCTTAACCCGGCCGGCCGCGCTCGGGCGGAGCTGACCGCAGCACCCGCAGATGCCCGCGCCGCCCGACCTCAATCCCCTGTCCGACCGGTTCGGCGGCGGCCCGCGGCACCGCTGCCTCACGGACGGCGTTGGCCAGCGCCTCCAAGTCGTCCGCTGCGGCCTCCTGGCTCGGGGCCAGCGGCAACCGCACGATGTCCCAGCCCCGCGGCGCCGTGAGCCGGTCAGCGTGCGCGCTGCACAGGTCGTAGCAGTGCGGCTCCACGTAGGCGGCGAGCGGCCCGAGCACTGCGGTCGAGTCCCGGTATACGTAAGTCAGCGTGCAGACGGCATCGCGCTTACAAGCGGGGCGGGAGCAGCGGCGAGAACTCAACGACCCACCCCGCTCACCGCTCCGTTCGCAATGCTGCCGGTGCTACCGACGCCCCGGCGGACGGTACCGCACCCGGCCGGCTGACGTGCATAACCTGACCTCGCGAGCGCCCCGCGCGCAAGGCGACCACCGGGCCCGCGTAGTTCGCTCACAACCGCTGACGGTATCGGTCCGCACGCTGGTAACGCCATCACCCGGGGCACTCTGCGCGATCGTGTCTTTGCCTGCCGATGGTCTGGCAGACGACCGCAGCAGGATAGCGAAGGAGATGCGAGGGATCTTCACATCGCAGCCGGATCGGTCGATGATGTGATGACCTGCTGGCCCGATTAAGGTGCTCAGCCCGCAATGTCACTAAAGGGAGGACTGACTTGACCGCGCGCGACACCGGGAAGCCGGACAGCCCCGACTGGTCATCCGGCTCTGAGCAGGGCCAGGAACTGCCGCCAGCGGCGTCGGCCTGGGCCTATCCATCAGGACCGCCCGGCTGGCGTCCGACAAACCAGCTGGCGGTCGCGTCGCTGATCTGCGCGTGCGCGCAGGCATTCTTCTGGATCCTGACTGGGATCCCGGCGATCGTCCTGGGCCACATCGCCCGGCGCCAGATTCGTCGAACCGGCGAGAACGGCGATGGGCTGGCCTTGGCCGGCCTGATCATCGGCTACGCCGGATCGATCCTCGCTGTCATCGCGATCATCGTCCTGATCGGAATCATCGTCAGCTCGCGAACAGTGGACTACGGTTTCTCGGGCAAGACCGGTCCGTAGCAGCCCGGCCTGGCCTCCGTGCATCGCGCCGCCGTCAGGCACAGTCGGGTTAAGCTGTGTGGTTGTGCGACCGGCTGACAGCCGCCCTCCGGCGACCGCGAGGATCCGCCGGCGCGACCGGCATGGCCGCGGGCT
>Ga0209131_1001139_pt1 | contig 18413 bp, 13 predicted proteins | sample GraSoi_2013_40cm_FD_185826 | JGI IMG/M metagenome (GOLD analysis project Ga0209131, IMG submission 185826) | Grasslands soil microbial communities from the Angelo Coastal Reserve, California, USA - Sample 9_17_2013_40cm (SPAdes) (version 2) | ecosystem: Environmental > Terrestrial > Soil >... | reverse complement strand
CCCCGATGGGACCTACAGGGCCACCGGGCTGGCTCCCGGCACCTACACGGTGCGGTTCTCCGGCGGATGCGACAACAGTGGCAGCTACGTTGCGCAGTACTACAACCACAAGTCCGCAGCAGCAGCGGCCGATCCCGTCAAGCTCACCGCCGGGCACATCACCACCGGGATCGACGCCGCCATGCCACCAGGCGCCACCATATCCGGCGTCCTCACCGACGCGGCCGGCCGCCGGCTCAGCGGCGTGTGCGTCGGCATCGACAGCAGTCCCGAGCAGTTCTTGTCAGTGGACGGCGAGTTCACGGATATCGAGTTCACAACCAATGGCTCGTACCGGGCGAGCAACCTAACTCCCGGCGCCTACTCGGTCAACTTTGGATGCGGCTCGGGCTCAGTTTCCCGCCAATGGTTCAGATCACACAGGGCCGCAACCGGCGCCGACCTCGTGTCCGCCAGCGCCGGCCAGGTCACCTCGGGCATCAGCGCGGTCATGCATCCCGCCGGGGCTGTCACCGGCACCGTGACGAGCCGCACGGGAACGCCGCTCCGTCACATTTGTGAGCTCGCCGTGCCCGTTAGGGGTCAGTATCCGCCGGTCATAGTCATCGTCACGCCCGGACCGGTTAGCAGAAGCGGCAAGTACCGCATTGGCCACTTGGCAGCCGGCCGCTACGACGTCCAGTTCTTTGGCTGCAATGGCGGCCGGTACGGCAGTCAGTGGTACCGGGGGAAGCTTACCCAGAGATCGGCGACGGCTGTACTTGTCCGCCAGGGACGGGCGACCCCGCACATCGACGCCCACCTAGGAGTCGGCGGATCGATCTCGGGCCGGATCGTGACCCACACAGGCCAACCGGTGCGCAGATTCTGCGTGGAGGCCTTCGATGCCGCCACGGAATCCTTTGGCTTCGTACTGACCGACCGCGCCGGGAACTACAAGATTGCCGGCCTCAGTACGGGTACGTACCAGATTATCGCTGCTAAGTGTTTTGGCGGAAACGAGGCAGAGACAACCCGCCCGGGTAATGTACACGTGCACGCTCCGCAAGCGCTCAACGGTATAAACGTCCGGCTCCCGGCGGGCGGCTCCGTCACGGGCACAGTGCTGGCCGGGTCGCCTTCAGTCACCCGGAGCGATGTCTGTGTGATCATTGTCCCTGTCAAAGCCAATGGCAGCTTCGGTCTGGCGGCAACTCATCCGGACGGCACCTACAGGGTCAGCGGGCTCGCAGCCGGGCAATACCAGGTCAACTTCGCCGACCCGAACTGCTTCTTCAGCCCCAACGACGATCTCGCGCCGCAGTGGTTCAACGATCAGCAGACCCAGGCGACAGCGAATGACGTCACAGTGACGGCAGGAGCGACCACCGGCGGGATCAACGCGACGCTGGTTACGAACGGCTCGATCTCGGGCTCGGTCACCGATCAGGCGCACGCACCGGTCGGCGGTGAGTGCGTAATGGCTATTCCGATCGGAGCAGCACCAGATCCGCTGCTCGAAGTCCGGCAGCGGCCGGAGATCGCCGTGTCCGCCCTCAACGGCAGTTACTCGCTGGTCGGCGTGCTGCCGGGACGGTACAAGGTCGAGTTCTCCGCCGGTTGCGGCGGCGCCAGCTTCAAGACGCAGTGGTGGAAGAACGCTGGCTCGGCGGCCGCGGCGACCGTGATCACGGTCGGCGCGGGCGCGCTTGTCACAGGCATTGACGCGGCGCTAAAACACTAGCTGCCGACATCTAGGAGGCGCTGGTCCCGGCCCCCGGCCGGGACCAGCGCCTTGACAGTTACTCGAAGAGCACGTAGACCTTGCGGATCGTCTCGTGGATCTGCCAGGTTCCGGTCCAGCCACGAGGGAACACGGCGATGTCACCGGCGCCGATCTCGGTCGGCTGGCCGCCGGCGGGAGTGACCGTCATCCGTCCAGACAGGATCTGCACGAACTCGTGCGTCTCCAGCGTCCAGTAGGACGGGCCCGGAGTGCACTCCCAGACGCCGGCCTCCTGGTCGCCGTCCTTCCACAGGGTCAGGCCGCTGGTCGTCATCTCCGGGCCAGTGGCCTCCTCAAGCGGACCCCAGTCTTCCAGTTCGGCGGTCGCGGCCGCGGCTAGATACGGAGTTGCCGGGTTGGTGTCGGCCATCGGGGCGTTCCTTTCCTGGGCTGGTTCGCCGGTCACGGCTGCGGGGACTGCGCCTTTTCTGGGAACGCCTGCGCCTGCGGCGTCTTCTCCGGAAATGGCAGCGCGATCGGGTCGCTGGCGAGGCGGCTGTTGCCGTGCTCATCGAACCGGTCGAGGCCGAGGTCGGTCGTATCCACCACAGACGAGCGCCCGTGCAGTGCGACATCGGCCGCGGCTCTGGCCACAGCTGGACCCCACATCATCCCGTGGCCGCCGGCACTGGCCACGAAGGCCCCGTTAATAATCTGACCGGAGGTGATTGCCGGTCCGATGATCGGCAGGTGGTCAGGCGTGTAGTCGATCGTGGCCGCCCAGGTCCGGCGGAGCCCGAGCCCCGCGGTTACCGGGACCAGCTTGTGCAGCCGCTCGCGGATCAGCTCCAGGTATTCGGTGTCGACGCACCGTGCTTCGCCGGGCGGCTCGTCCGGGTTCGACATGCCGAACAGCATGCCGCCGTCCTCGGGCCGCCAGTACAAGCCGACCGCCAGGTCGAAGAGCATCGGCAGCCGGGACGGTGCGAGGTCAGGATGTTGCTCGGTAACGGCGACCTGGTGCCTGACCGCTCCGGCCGGGATGGTGATCCCGGCGAGCCCGCCGACAGCGGCCAGTTCGGGCCCGCCGGTGAGCACGACCAAGGGCGCGGCAATCGGCCCGGCGCTGGTGCGCACGCCCGTGACCGCACCGCCCGCGAGCTCTAGACCGGTAAAGCTGGTGTGCTCCAGTACCGGGACGCCGCTGGCCGCGAGCGCGTGCGCGTAAGCGGTCACGTTGCGCGGCGGATGCAGGTAGCCATCCTCCGCACAGTACGTCGCGCCGAGCGTGAGGCCAGGCGCCATCGCCGGGTTCATCCGGTCGAACTCAGCCGGCTCCAGCCAGCGGACATCAATGCCGAGGGACTTCTGCATGGCCATCCGCTCGCGCGCGGCGGTGACCTCGGCCGGCGAGAAGCACGGCAGCACGTACCCCTGCGGGGTGAAGCCAGAGTCGATGCCGAGCATCTCGGCCTGGCTCAGGTAGAACCGGCGCGACCACTCCCCCAGCTGGACCGCCCAGGCGGTGCCGCCCTGAGTCCTGACAATCCCCGCCGCCCTGCTGCTCGCCCCCTGGCCGAGCCTGTCTTTCTCCAGCAGAATGACCCTGCCCACACCCGAGGTGCGCAGGAAATAGGCACACCAGGCCCCGATTGTCCCGCCGCCGACGACGACCGCGTCTGCTGTCGAGTCCATTGGCATGCCGCCGATGCTGACATAGACTGAACGTTCAGTCAAGACTGGTTGATACCAGGCCCAGGCTGACATCCGGCCGTGGGTGACACCCGGACTGGAAGGGGACCGATGTACAGCCTGTCAGAGCAGGACCTCGATATCCAGGCCCGCGCGCGCTCCTTCGCCGACGAGCTAATCCCCCTTGAGGTGGACGTCGAGTTGGCCGGCGGTGAGGTTCCGGCGGCGCAGGAGGCCAAGCACACGTCGAGGGCGATCGAGCGGCGGCGGGTGCACGTCGCTCCAGCAGGTGCTGATCCAGGAGCAGGTTGGCCGGGTCACCAACGGGCTCGCGTGGGTGGTCGCGACACCCCCGTCCTGGCTGCCTGACGTCGCCACACCCGACCATATAGAGCGGTACGTGAAGCCTTCCGCGCGGGGCGAGCGGAGCGAGTGCTACGCCATCACCGAGGAGGGCGCCGGCTCCGACGTCGACGCGATCGAGGCCACGGCGAGCCGCGACGGCGACGACTACGTGCTGAACGGCGTGAAATGGCACGTGACCTCGTTCAACGCCGCCGATTACGCGTTCTTCCAGGGCAAGCTGACCAGCGGCGACCACATCGGCGAGCACGCCATGTTCCTGGTCGACCTGCCGACCCCTGGCGTGCGGATCGTCAGGACACCTGCCTATACGCACACCCTCGGCCACGCGCATCAGCACCCGATCGTGGCGTTCGAGGACGTGCGGGTTCCGGCGGCCCAGCTGGTCGGGGCGGAGGGCGACGGGATGAGTTTCGCCTACGAGTGGTTCAGGTTCGAGCGGCTCATGGTCGCCGCCCGGTGCCTGGGGGCGGCGGAACGGCTGATCGCCGAGATGACCTCGTTCGCCGCGGAGCGCGTCGTCTCCGGCCGGCCGATCGCGGAGTTCGGGGCAGTCCAGGCGATGCTGGCCGACAGCCTCACCGAGCTGTTCGCGGCCAGGTCACTGACCTACGAGACGGCGCGCGGCATCGACGCGGGCGTCGATGTCAAGGTGCAGCACGCGCAGTGCTCGATGGCCAAGCTCTACGCGGCCGAGATGGCTGGCCGGGTCGCCGACCGCGCGGTCCAGGTCTTCGGCGGCCGCGGTTACATGCGCGAGTACGCGGCGGAGAGGTTCTTCCGCGAGCTCAGAGTCGAGCGGATCTGGGAGGGAACCAGCGAGGTCCAGCGCGCGATCATCGCCGACCAGATGGTCAAGCGCGGCCCAGGTCGCCTGGCCTGAGCGACGCTGGCTACTGCGCCAGGCTCGCCTCGATCGCGCTGACGAGCTCGGGGGCCTCAGGTTCGGTCAGCGGCCGGAACCGGCCCAGCACCTTGCCGTCGCGCCCGATCAGGAACTTCTCGAAGTTCCACTGAATGTCGCCGGCCTCGCCGTCGGCGTCGGCGACCTCGGTCAGCTCCGCATACAGGGCATGCCGACCTGGCCCGTTGACGTCGATCTTGGCGAACAGCGGGAACGTGACCCCGTAGTTCACCGAGCAGAACTCGCTGATCTCCTGCGGCGTGCCGGGCTCTTGCTCGCCGAACTGGTTGCACGGGAACCCGGCCACGGTGAACCCGCGCTCGGCGAACTGGTCGTGGAGCCGCTGCAGGCCCTCGTACTGCGGTGTCAGTCCGCACTTGGATGCCACATTGACGACGAGTATCGCCGAGCCGGCGAAATCGCCGAGGGTGGCTGGATCTCCGCTCAGAGTCTGAAGAGCAATGTCCTGCACGGTCACGTCGGCACTCCAGGTGTCATGCTGATGGGGACTTTCGCCCGGTCATCTGCGACTACTCGGCGAAGCGGATAACAGCGTACGCGACACGATTATGCCCGGCCCTTGCGCTGCGTGGCCGATCGGCCAGCTACCCGAGCGCGGCCGCCGCAGCGATGACTCCACGCCGGCCAGCCAGCCGCGCACCAGCCCGAGGGTCAGGTCGGGCCGCTCGGCCTGGCCCATATGCGAGCAGCCGGGAAGCACGACGAACTGCGATCCCGGGATGGCGTCGCGTGCCTGTGCCACCGTCGCAGGGGTCACCTCGTCGAACTCGCCGCAGAACAGCAGCGTGGGTACCTCGATCGAGCCGAGCTGCGCGCTGACGTCGAAGTGCTTCAGCGGCCCGATCACGTGGAACTCGCTGGGCCCGTTCATCGTGTGGTACACCTCGGGGTTCGCGGCGAGACCAGCGAAACAGCGGTCCAGCCAGTCGGGATAGGGCCGCACCCGGCAGACGTGCCGGTCATAGAAGGCGATCATGGTGGTCTGGTACTCGTCGCTGTCCGTGCTGCCGGCTGCCTCGTGCCGCCTGAGCACCTCGTCTACGGCAGGCGGCAGCTCGGCGCGCAGCCTGGCCAGTTCGGTCAGCCAATACGGAACGCTGGCCGGCGACGACTCGACCAGCAGGCTGACCAGCCCGGCCGGCTTGGTGATCGCGTAGGCCATCCCGAGCATGCCACCCCAGGAGTGACCGAGCACATGGCAGCGATCGAGGCCAAGTTCCTCGCGGACGGCCGCGAGTTCGGCCAGGTACAGCTCGGTGGTCCACATCGACGTGTCGTGCGGCTCGGTGATGGCCGAGTTCCCGCAGCCGAGCTGGTCGTAGCAGACGACGCGGCGGCCGTCACCGGCCAGATCCTGATACGGCTCCATGTGATGCCAGGTCGCGCCCGGCCCACCGTGCAGGCAGAGCAGCGGGAACTTCCCCGGCTCTTCGGACTCCCCCGTCACCCGGTACCAGGTCCGGTAACCGGCGAACGACAGATAACCCTCCCTGGCAGGCAGATCGTTACTCATGTCCCACTCCGGTCCAGTCGGCCGTAGACGTCCACTAAGCCTTATTTCAGCACAATCGCGCGGCGCTCGTCTCGCCCCCGGGTGGCGTGTAGCCGCGCGCCAGCGCCATAGTCGCGTGATCACGGACACTTGCCGGCGGAGCGAGCGGAAAGATGTCCGTGATCACGACGGTCCGCCGCCCGCCGGCTCACAGACGCGGATCCACGGGCTCGGATTCCAGCGCGAGAACCGCGAAGACGCACTCGTGCACTCGCCAGAGCGGCTCGCCCCGGGCGGCTCGATCAAGTGCCTCGAGACCGAGCGCGTACTCGCGCGAGGCCAGTGAGCGCTTATGACCCAGACCACGCGTGCGCAGCCGATCCAGATTGGCCGGCTCGGCGTAGTCGGGGCCGTAGATGATCCGCAGGTACTCGGGCCCGCGCACCTTGAGGCCAGGCTGGACCAGCCCTCGGCGGCCGCGGACCAGGTTCGCGGCCGGCTTGACCACCATCCCCTCGCCGCCAGCGGCCGCCATTTTCTCCCACCAAGAGGTCGCGGCTGCGGTTGAGGCCGGATCAGTCGTGTCGGCGAACATCCTGCGGGTCGGTGCGACGAGCCCGGGATCGGCGTCAACCAGGCGGTCGGCGATGGCCAGGTGCCAGGAATGCGGCCGGTCGGAGTAGGTCGAGCCATCCGTCGCGAGCAGCTGGAACGGGGCAATCCTGACGCCATCGAGCCCGTCGGTGGGCCAGCAGTAGCGCCGGTAAGCCGTAATGAAGGCCTCCGCGTTCGCAGCCCGTGCCCTGGTGCGCTCGAGCAGCGCCGCCACATCCAGGCCTGCGGCGGCGGCCTGCTCCATAACGCCGACGGCCGCCGGCAGCGCCCTGCGTGCCGCCGCTCCTACCGCCGCGTACTGCGTCTTGAGCAGGTCCTCCGCCTTGACGCTCCACGGCATCAGCTCGGCATCGAGCAGCAGCCAGCCGGTGTCAAGTTCGTCGAATAGACCGGCCGCCTCAGCGGCGGCGCGGAGCCTCGCAAGGAACTCCTCTCCCAGCCCAGGTCCGAAGAACGCCCGCCCGGTCCTGGTCCAGACGGCGCCGGTCTCGGCGGCTGCCGCGCCGAAGCGATTGCGCGCGGCACCGGCGGCACCGGCGGCACGGCAGATCAGCGCGACCGCGCGGGACCCCATGTGCTTCTCCTCGCACACGACCGCGTCCACGCCCTCGGACCGATACGCGTCGAACGCCTGGTCAGGATGCTCGAGCAGGCCTGGCCTGACCGACGTCGCGACCGGACTCATCGTCGGCGGTAGGTAAATAATCCAGCGCGGGTCGATCGCGAACCTGCTCATCACCTCGAGCGCCGCGGCCGCGTTGTCCTCCCTGACCGTGATCCGCCCGGCCCGCGATGTCTGCACCGTGCGGCGGCCGATCACGTCGCCAAGGTCGAGCAGGCCGGGATCACGGCCCGCGGTCGGACTGGCCGCCGGCGCCGACTCCGCGCCGGCACCACCCGACACGGCGGGTGCCGCGCTGGGAGCCGGGAAGGGCCTGGCCGGCTCGTAGTACACCCTGGCGGCCGGTACCGAGACCAGGTCGCGCTCGGGATAGCGCAGCGCCGTGAGCCGGCCGCCGAACACGCAGCCGGTATCCAGGCACAGCGTCCCGTTCACCCACTCAGGGGCTGGCACCGGGGTGTGGCCGTACAGCACCATCGCCTTGCCGCGGTACTCGCTGGCCCACGGGTAACGAACAGGCAGCCCGAATTCGTCGGTCTCTCCGGTCGTCTCGCCGTACAGGCAGAACGAGCGTACCCGGGCAGATGCCCGGCCCTGGAACCGCTCGGTCAGGCCAGCGTGGCTGACGACCAGCTTCCCGCCATCGAGCACATAGTGGGAGATCAGCCCGTCGAGGAACGACTCGACCTCGGCCCTGAACCCGTCAGGTTCCGCGTCCAGCTGGGCCAGCGACTCGGCCAGCCCGTGCGACACCTGGACGTTGCGGCCGCGCAGCGCCCGGAGCAGCTTGCTCTCGTGGTTGCCTGGCACGCAGAACCCGTCGCCGTCGGCGACCATGCCCATGACCAGGCGGAGCACGGCAGGGGTGTCGGGTCCGCGGTCGACCAGGTCGCCGAGGAAGACCGCCCGCCGCCCGCCCGGGTGCCGCGCCCCGGTGGGCCGCCCTTCGCCATCGCACGCCACGTCGTAGCCGAGGTCGGCAAGGAGCGCCTCGAGCTCAGCCCGGCAGCCGTGGACGTCGCCGATGACATCGAAGGGACCGGTCTGGTCCCGCAGGTCGCTGAAGAGCCTCGTCCTTGTCACCAGAGCCGCGCTGACCTCGGCCTCCGACCTGAGTACATGAACCCGCCTGAAGCCCTCCTTCTGCAGCCCGCCCAGCCCGCGCCGCAGCTGATCGCGCTGGCGTCGGATCACCTGCGCTCCGAAGGGCCGTTCGGCCCTGGTGGCGTTCCGGCTGACGCAGACCCGCTCGGGCAGGTCAAGCACGACGGCAACGGGAAGGACGTCCTGCTCGTGCGCCAGCCTGAGCAGCTGCTTGCGGCTGTCCTGCTGCACGTTGGTCGCGTCGATGACGGCGAGACGGCCGGCCGCGAGCCGTTTGGACGCGATGAAGTGCAAGAGATCGAACGCGTCTTTGGTGGCTGACTGGTCGTTCTCGTTGTCGGCGACCAGCCCCCGGCAGAAGTCGCTGGAGATCACCTCGGTCGGCGCGAAATGCGCGCGCGCGAACGTCGACTTTCCCGCGCCGCTCGCGCCGATCAGCACGACGAGGCTCAGCTCAGGTACGTCGATCACGCGCCCGCCGGGCGCAGGCTGGCTCGCGGCCGTTGTCCTCGGCTCGGGCTCGCTGATCACGCGCTCACCCGCTCGGGCCGCGGCTCCCTGCGGGTGAACACCGCCATCTGGGTCGGCGGCCCGACCTCCGGGTCATCCGGGCCGACGGGCAGGAACCTGACATCGTAGCCGCGCTCGCCAGCCACCCGCCCGGCCCAAGCGGCGAACTCGCCGCGGGCCCACTCGAAGCGGTGATCGCGATGCCGCATCGCGCCCGGCGCCAGAAACTCGAACCTGACGTTGTACTCGCTGTTCGGCGTCGTGACCACGACATGCCCGGGTGCCGCCTCGGCGAAGACCGTGCGCTCAAGCGCGGACAGTCGCGGCAGGTCAATGTGCTCGATGACCTCCATCAGCACGACTGCGTCCAGGCCAGCCAGCCGCTGGTCCCGGTAGGTCAGCGACGTCTGGACCAGCTTGATCCGCTCGCGCTGGCGCGGCGGCATCTGGTCGAGCCGCAGGCGCCGCTCGGCGATATCGAGCGCCCGCGATGAGACGTCGGCAGCAATGATCTCGGTGAATGCCTGGTCGGCGAGAAGAGCGGCGGTCAGCTCACCCTCGCCACAGCCGGCGTCGGCCACTCGGCGCGCGCCCGCCGCTCGCAAGACGGCAAGGACCGCGCCCCGGCGCTGCTCGGCCAGCGGGACCGGCGGCTCCGCCGCGTCCTGGTCCTTGTCCTGGTCCGCCGGGACCGCGTTGTCGAACGATCCGGGGTCCGCGTCGTCGACCTCGGCCAGCCTGGCCAGCGCTGAGTTGTACAGGCTCGACCGGTGCGCCAGGTAGCGGCGGGTGATGAGCGCCCTCTCGGGGTGCCCGGCGAGCCAGCCTCCACCCGCCCTGACCAGCTTGTCGACCTCGTCGGTGCTGACCCAGTAATGCTTGCCGTCGTCGAGGACGGGGAGCAGCACGTAGAGGTGGTTGAGGGCGTCGGCCAGCCGCATCCGGCCGGACAGGCGCAGGTCGAGGTAACGCGAGTCGCCCCAGGCCGGGAACGCCTCGTCCAGTGCGATCGTCGTGGCCGCAACCTGCCAGCCGAGCGGCTCGAATAGCCGCCTGGCCAGGTCAGGACCGCCGCGGCAGGGCAGCACGGGCACGCCAAGCTCGAGCGGGATCGCGCTCGCGGCCAGTTCAGGCTTGGCCTGGCAACGCCCGGTCATGGCCGTCTTGAACACTCGCGACATCGCGACCGCGAGCAGGCTCGACGCGGCGTAGGGCCGGTCGTTGACGTACTGCCCGAGACTGAAGCCCTCGCCGCCGTCCGGGCCGCGATGCCCGCGGACCAGGCCGACGGGATCGGTTTCCAGCAGCAACGCGGCCGTACACCTCGTCGGAGTCGCCTCTGGATAGAAGACGTGCGCCGTCCCGCCGGAGACTTCGAACGCCTGAACCCGCGCCGGGTTCTTGTGCAGCAAATACCCCAGGTCGGTCGCCGGCCAGGGCACCGTCACCGCACCAGCCCGAACGCCGACGCCCTCAGGCTCCGCATCGCCTGCGGGCCGTCCGCCCGTTGTCGTGATCGTCAACAGCACGTCGACATCCTGCCGGACAAAGTTCAGAATCGTTGACTCAATTTAACGTTTTACGCCTTTTGCCTGGCCAGTCGCAGCTCGCCCAACCGGCCGCCACCTGACTTCACACGGCTTGGGTAACACCAAATCGGGCAACTCTGGCGCTCGTGTGACTGCAATCCGTGCGAAGTGACCTAGTCGGCCGGCGGGCTATCGGTGGCTATACTCACGGGTACAACAAACGCCACGAAGCGGGCATTTTCGCCGCCTACATCGTGGCGTGGCTTGTCGCGGAAGTGACGTGGGCACCTCCAACAATGCTCAAGCCGTAACTTGAGCACTCTTGGAGGTGGCGGGAATCGAACCCGCGTCCTTCAGTACCTCACCAGGGCTTCTCCGGGCGCAGCCTGCTCTGCTTTTCTCAGCCCCGGCGGTCACACAGGCAAGCCACCGACAGGCTCAGTCGCTGTTAAGTGTCCCGATTAGCCCCGCGACCGGGCTAAGCGGTGGATCCTCCTAGCTGACGCCAGGCACCGGGTCGGAGGACCTCCCGGACTGACGGTCTCGAAACTCGCTTAGGCAGCGAGAGCGAGACTAGTGCGCGTTGACTTGGCACTTATCGTTTGCGGCAACGGGATTTGCGAGGTCATCACCGCAACCCTCGGCCCGCTTCCCCTGGATCAACTACCGAAGTCGAAACCAGTCACCCCCTATGCAGTTTTCACTGATCATACTCACTGGCGCACGGGCCCAACCAACCCGCGGCCATGGCGAATCTCAGCCTAGGTAGAACATCAGCCTTCCTTGCGGCATTCCGCACCGGGAGCGGTAGGCCAAGCAGGCACACGATCCGGGGCATGAAGAAACCCCTGCGGGCGCTGGCGGTGGCCGAAGACGCGCCCGCAGGGGTTATGACCGGCAGGGTCGGGGCCGGTCTCAATGGCCCGGGCCTCCCCCGAGATGAGGTCCGGTTCTCATCATGACGGCTGGGCCGCAACCCCCCAAGCGGCAGACCAGCCTCACTATGTAAGACGCCACAGTGTCGCGGCTTGGTTGCTCCCCGTGACGAATTTCCGTGACAATCTCGTCCCGACTTCGCTCTGAAGGCCACCCCGACAGCCCGCGTTAGGCGTTCGTGGTCCCGAGATTGCCGACCAGGACCAGGCAGCGACCCCAGCGGAAACCCGGAAGATACCGGGATTACTAGCTCGCCGGGAGAAACTCGGCGAAGTCACGGGCCACCAGGACGGCCGGGTCAAACGCCGTCGATCGCGAGAGCGCGACGACGGCGAACGCCACCCCGCCACGGAACCCGACAAACCAGACGGTTTTCACCTTGTGGTGCCCAACCAGCGGTGCCGTGCCCACCTGTCCGTACAGTTTCTCACCGGGCAACCGCGCCGCCTGGGCCGCGCCCGACTTGACCGGGCCGGCCATCAGCTGTTGCAGCTGGCTGATGACATGGTTCTTGAACCTGACCGGCAACTTATCGCCCGATGTCAGTGTCGGACCGGATGGGCTGGTCACGATGGACGGTGGGTGCCAGGACCCCGACTCGACGACTCCGGCGGCAAGCGCCATGTCCAACGGGCTGACCAGCACCGTGCCGGTCCCGATGGAGTCGGCGGCCGTCTCGCCCAGGCTACCTGGCTTCTGGATGCTGCCGATGAATGGCGACGGCCGCAGCGGCAGCCGCCATGGGACGCCTATTCCGAACTGCCCGGCCGCGGTCGAGAGCTCGGCCGGATTCAGCAAGCGCGCCAGTTCGGTGAAGGCGGTGCTGCAGGCATGCGCGAAGTCGACGCTGAACCGTTGCTTGAGCCTGGGCACCGGCGGGATATTGACAAAGTTCTGCCCGCCGACGCGGCTCGGCTGCCAGCAGGGAATGCGAGAGTTCGCGCCGATTCGGCCCTTCGACAAGAGGGCCGCCGTAGGCACGATCGTGAAAGCCTGGCCGGGCTGATACTGCCCGTCCAACGGGTCGACCCGCGGCAGTCCGCCTGCCTGGTGTTCAGCCACCGCCAGGATCCGGCCGGTGCTCGCCTGGACCGCGACGACCGCGCCGGAGAACCCCAGGCCGCTCAGCGCCCGCCTCGCTGCCTGTTGAACAGCGAGGTCGATCGTGGTCTTCACAGCCGTCCCGCTCTGACCCTTCCAGCGCCTGAGCACCTTTACCTGGTGGCCTGACTCGCTTTGCACCACGACCTCAGTCGTCGGGGTTCCCGTGAGCGCTGCCTGGTAGGCCTGCTGCAGGCCGGACAGCCCCACGGTCGTCCCCGGCCGGTACGGATCGCCGTCCTGCACCAGCTGCTTGGTCGCTTCGGTTCCGACCTGGCCGGTGATGTCCGGCACCGCGCTGCGGAATAGCCGCCTGGTTACCCACCTGTGGGTCAGGTCGGGCACCTTCCCAAGCGCCGCGCTCAGGTGCGCGAACCTGCGCGGAGACAGCTGGATCAGCTCGAGGAACGCGTTCGGCGGAGCGGCGCGAATCTGGCCGACCACCTGGTCAGCTTCGGCCGAAGCCAGGCCGGTCACCTTGGCGAGCTTGGTGGCCGTCGCCACCGGATTGGTGACCCGGCCAGGTCTGACGCCCACCTCGACGGTCGGCGAGGGCGGAATTAGCGATTTGCCGGAGGAGTCGAGTAGCGGCCTACGTGCTGGCACGGTGGTGAGGACGGCCAGCCGGTCACCGGCACCGAGTCCCGGGACGATAACCGCGGGCGACCACTCCACGAGCCAGCCGTTCCCGTGCCGGCGGAGCGTGAAGTGGCCCTGGTACGTCCAGGGCGGGCCGCCCCTGCCCAGGTCGATCGAAGCGTTGAAGTAAGCCTTGGCCGTGCTTCCCTGCACGGTGATCGGACCCATGCCAAGCACGAGGCCTTGCGCTCCGAGCTGGCTGTACGAGCTCCTCAAACTCTGGATCACGCTGTCCGGCCGACCGGTGGTGAGCGCGGCGGCCGCGGAGTAGTTGCCGGACTCCCAGGCCAACAGGAAATCCTTGACGCTCGCGGCCACCGACGGGTCGGACTGGCCGACGCCGGTCACCCCGGCGATGATCACCACTACCGCCGCACAGACCAGCGACCCGATCCGGATCCTGGCACTCCTCGATCGAAGAATGCGTTTCCTCGGCCGATCGGCAGGCCTGGACGGTCGCGGCACGTGTCCCGGACCGGATCTCTGCGGTGCGGACCCTGGGCCCGGCCTGGGCGGCGCAAAGCGCCGCAAGGGTCCAGGAGCCGCGGGGCGCTGGCCAGATCCGGACGGCGCGGGTCGCTGGCTAGACCGTGGCGGCGTGCCCCGCTGGCTAGACCCCGCAGGCACGGGCCGCGGACCAGGTTCCGGCTGGGCGGGCCGCGGCGCTGGCCGCAAGCGCGCGAAGCCTGCCGAGCTGCCCCCAAGTGCGTCGGGCACGGTCTGCCGCGAGCGTCCGGCTCGGCCCGCGCGCCCAGGTGTCGAACGCCCGGTCAGTCCGTTGGCAGGACCGTGCTGGCCAGCTCGCTCCGAGGCTGACTGCCCAGGGGCAGATGCCGCGTAGGGCGCGCCGTCTGGCCCGACCTCACTCCCGCCCATTGGGCCGAACCTACCCACACTGGCCGTTCCGAACGCGGTGGTGCCAATCGGACCTGGACCGCCATCGACTACCTGGCCGAACTCATCGGGTGGTCTGGATCCGTCGGTTACCTGCGCATCAGCATTCGCAACATCGGGCTGGGATCGGCCCGCCCGATGCCTGGCTGAATGAGCGCCCCGGGGGCCCCGCCTAGCCATGCCGGCCATCAGTCGCCATTGTCCTACCTTCGGCGCCGCATAGCACGTTCGACTTCACGCGTGGCGTCCCTGCGTGCCAGTTCTTGCCGCTTGTCGTAGGTTCGCCGGCCTCGCGCGAGGGCAAGCTCGATCTTGGCCTTTCCATCGGAAAAGTAAAGCGCGAGAGGAATAAGCGTCAGCCCGCCCTCGGCCGTCGCCCGGTCCAGCCGGTCGATCTCCTTGCGATGCAAGAGCAGCTTGCGGACCCGGCGCGGCTCGTGGTTGGTCCAGGTCCCCTGGGTGTACTGCGGGATATGGACGCCGTGCAGCCAGGCCTCACCGTCGGTGATCATGCCGTACCCATCGGTCAGGGTGGCCCGGCCCGCTCGCAGGGACTTGACCTCTGTTCCGGTCAGCATGATGCCGGCCTCGACCACATCCTCGATGGTGTAGTCGTGCCGTGCCCGGCGGTTACTAGCGACTAGCTTTCTGCCCTGCTGTGCCTTGCCGGAGCGCTGCGCCTTTTTGCCTTGCGTTGCGGCCACGATATTAAGTCTGACCCCTCAGACCCGCAGATAGCGCCTGAGCGTCAGGAACGAGGTCGTACCGCAGAGCAGCAGACCGATGCACATGGTCACGAGAACGACCTCGACCAGGTCGCCCACGGACAGCTGGGTATGGAACGGGAAGTAATTCTGCAGGCCGTCAAGCCCGGCCTTCGCGCCTGCCAGCAGCGCAACCGCCACGAGCCAGCCGAACAACCCGGCGATCATGCCCTCCACCAGGAACGGTAGCTGGACATAGAAGTTCGACGCGCCGACTAGGCGCATGATGGCCGTCTCCCGGCGCCGGTTGAACGCCGAGAGCCTGATGGTATTCGCAACCAGCATGATGGCCGCGATGATCAGGATGATCGCTACGACGATGACCGCGTTCCTGGCGCCGTTGAGCAGCCGGTAGAAGTTGGTGAGGATGGACGAGTCGTCGCCTACCGAGTCCACGCCCGGCATGCCGGTGACCGCAGCCGTTACCGGCCCGGCGTCGGCCTGGGCATTCTTGAGTTTGACCTGGAACGACGCGGGGATGTCGCCGGGCAGCACCGAGGCGACGAATATCGGGTCGTAGGCGAACTCCTTCTTGAACTGCGCCAGGTTTTGCGCCTGCGTTCGGTGGGTGACGTTCACGACCTGCGGGAGCTTGTCGAGCGTCTGCCTGATCTGCGCGGTCTGCGCGGCCGTCGCCGGACCGTTGTTCGTGCACTGCGGGCTGAGCGGGTTGTTGTCGCACAGATAGATCGAAAGCTCGACCTTGCTCTGCCACAGCGCCCTGGTGTGGTTGACCTGCTTGACGAACAGCAGGCCGGTGCCGAGCAGGGAGAGGCTGATGGCGACGACCACGATGAGAGCGACCGTCATCGTCAGGTTCCGCCGGAGGCCGATCCACACCTCGCCGAATACGAACTGCGCACGCATGTACCTGATCCCTTGGTTGTCCTCGCCTGTCCCGACAGCTTGCCGGGCTAGCTCGAAGGCTCCTAGTAGGCCTGGCCGTAAACCCCGCGCGACTGGTCGCGCACGACCTTGCCGTACTCGAGCTCGATAACACGCTTACGCATAGAGTCCACGATCGCGGCGTCGTGCGTGGCCATGACAACCGTGGTGCCGGTCCTGTTGATCCGGTCAAGGACCTTCATGATGCCGATCGAGGTCGCCGGGTCAATGTTCCCGGTCGGCTCGTCGGCCAGCAGGATCATCGGGCGGTTGACGAACGCCCTGGCCATCGCGACCCGCTGCTGCTCACCGCCGGACAGCTCGTCGGGCATCCGGTCGCCCTTGCCCTCAAGCCCGACGAGATCGATCACCTCTGGGACGACTTTGCGGATGAATCGGCGCGGCTTGCCGATGACCTCGAGCGCGAACGCGATGTTCTGGTAGACGCTCTTCCCTGGCAGCAGCCTGAAGTCCTGGAAGACGCAGCCAATCCTGCGCCTGAGCTGCGGAACCTTCCAGTTGGTGAGGCGCGCGAGATCCCGTCCGGCCACGTAGATCCGGCCGTCGGTCGGACGCTCCTCGCGAAGGATCAGCCGGAGAAAGGTGGACTTGCCCGACCCCGACGGCCCGACCAGGAAGACGAACTCGCCCTTCTCCACGTCGAGGTTGACGCTCTCCAGGGCGGGACGGCTCTGATTCGGGTACGTCTTGGTGACGCTCTCGAAATGAATCACAGGCCCATCACAGCGCTCGATAATGAACGTGGACCGAGTCGCGATGGCGCCCCGGTTTGATCACGGGACAGTCTAGGGGGGAAACTGGCCTGGAACGTCCAACATTGTCGAAGTGAGCGGACGGCACCGTCCCTGAAGGGGGACCACATGAGCTGCGAGCACCTGATCTGCGCACAGTGCGCCGGCCCCGTCGCTGAGGCCCGGTGCCCGGTGTGCCGCGCAGCCAAGTCTGACCTGCACCACCACAGTCACGGCATCAGCGTGCCTTACGCCGTCCTGCTGTTGCTGCTGGCGGTAGCGGTCATTCTGGCCTGGCAGCACGTAGGGCACTAAACAGGGCAACTTAACCTCTGCCGCTGGTGCCGCACGGCCAGCCGGTCACGATGTGCGGCGTCGGCCAAAGCCAGGTCACGCCCGGTCTGCCGCGCGGGCCGCTACAGCCCCTGGGTGCGCAGCCAGCGGATCTCTGCCTCGATGAAGCCGTCGATCTCGCCGTCCATCACGGCAGCGGTGTTGCCGGTCTCGTAGCCCGTCCGCAGGTCCTTGATGTTCTGGTAGGGATGCAGGACGTAATTGCGGATCTGGGTTCCCCAGCTGCGTCCGCCCTCGCCTCGCAGCTCGTTCATCTTGGCCGCCTGCTCCTCGCGCTTGCGCTCAAGCAGCTTCGCCTGCAGTACGGCCATCGCGCTGGCCCGGTTCTGGATCTGGCTCCGCTCGTTCTGGCAGGACACCACGATCCCGGACGGCAGGTGGGTGATCCGCACGGCTGAGTCCGTCGTATTTACTCCCTGGCCCCCTGGGCCGCTCGATCGGTAGACGTCGACCCTGATTTCGTCGTCGGGAATGTCGATATGGTCGGCTTGCTGTACCACGGGGATCACGTCAACCCCCGAGAACGAGGTCTGCCTGCGTCCCTGGTTGTCGTACTTGGAGATCCGGACCATCCGGTGGGTGCCGTGCTCGCCGCGCAGAGTCCCGTAGGCGTAGGGCGCCTTGATCGCGAAGGTGGTCGACTTGATCCCCGCCTCCTCCGCGTATGACGTGTCATAAATCTCGGTCGGGTATCCATGCCGCTCGGCCCAGCGCAGGTAGATGCGCTGCAGCCCCTCCGCCCAGTCGGCCGCGTCGGCACCACCCGCCTGGGCGTTGATCGTAATCAGCGCCTCGCGCGCGTCGTACTCGCCGGACAGAAGCGTCCGGATTTCCAGTTGGTCGATCTGGCTTCGGATCGCGGCGAGGTCACGCAGCGCCTCCTGCTTGGTCGGCTCGTCGGCTTCGCTCTCGGCCAGCTCGAACATCACCGACAGGTCATCGAGCCTGCCATGCAGGCCTTCCAGTCTGGACAACTCGGCGTCAAGGTAGGACAGCCGCCGGGTGACCGCCTGCGCGTTCTCCTGGTCCTCCCACAACCCGGGGTCGACCGACCGCTCGCGCAGATCGTCGGCCTCCTTCCGCATCCCGTCCGGGTTCAGGACAGCCTCGATACTGGCGAGCTTCGATGACAGCTCAGAAATCTCGCTCGAGTAGTCGATTGCCATGGCCGAAGCCTACGCGAAACCACGCTCTGTCCGGATGGCGCACCAACCGCGCCGCAACGGCCCAAGGCGCCAGCCCGGTCATGCGGGCAGGGTGCTCGAGGCAACCAGGGTCCGGATCGCCCGGACGGCCACAGACAGGGTGGCTACGGTAAACGCGTCGCTCTCCCAGATCTCGACCAGCGTCTGCGCGGCCCTGGCGACGGCTGCCTGGTTCTTAGCCACCCACACGGCGAGCCGCTGTTCGGGGGTTCCCGTGTCAGTGACGGTGAGCACGTCCCTCGCCAGCGCAGCATGCGCGGCGTACAAATCGTCCCTTAGCGCGTTCCTCGCCATCGTGTTCCACCGGTCATCGCGCGGCAGGGCGG
>Ga0209131_1001138_pt1 | contig 18413 bp, 18 predicted proteins | sample GraSoi_2013_40cm_FD_185826 | JGI IMG/M metagenome (GOLD analysis project Ga0209131, IMG submission 185826) | Grasslands soil microbial communities from the Angelo Coastal Reserve, California, USA - Sample 9_17_2013_40cm (SPAdes) (version 2) | ecosystem: Environmental > Terrestrial > Soil >... | reverse complement strand
CGCCACCACCACCACTCCCGTGTGAACCATCGTATTCAGTTCCATTTCCCCCATTGGAGCTTGAACCACCTCCAGCACCACCTGCCCCAACATCGCCACTGCCACCATTGGTAGTCCCCCCAGCCCCGGCCCCTTCAGATAAATCAGAGCTATTATTTCCATTACCATTAAGCCCTGCTGCGCCGCCACCTCCAGTGGCTGCCTGACTGCCTGGAAGTGAACCAGTTGTCGTAGCGTTACCCCCTCTACCACCAGAAAACTTGGTAGTGCCTGTGCCATTTGCAGAAGAACCGCCTACACCGCCGTTAGCGGTTCCTGCATTAGCAGTTGTGCCCGCATGTCCGCCTTCAGCACCAACAGATGAAGCCCCTAATGATGCGCCATTAAACCAAGTAGATGCTCCACTAGAGCCCAGATTGAAACTGACAGTACTACCAGGGGTAAAAATGAGATTTAATACTGAAGAATAACCACCGCCACCGCCACCACTTGCAGCAGGAGCTTTATTGCTAAGTGCACCTCCACTAGCCCCCGACCCTATGCATTCTGTTTTATTATTTCCAGAATTCCAATTGCCAGGAATTGTAAATGTTTGTAGACCACCTGAAGTAGTTACAATAAATGTTACAACCGCAATATATTTAAATCGGCTATCCTGAAGCAGCCCCCATAACTTGCCCTTGGTAAGGGCATACTCTGGCAAAACGTATTGCCACGGTTCTAATGGGTGACGTTTAATCGGTATTCCACTCATTAACATTGCTGCAATAAGCGAAGCGGTAGCCGTGAATGCAATACATGTCACATTTCGTCGCGGATAGACTATCGGTACCTTTTTAAGGATGATCATACCGATCCGGTCCTTGTACACGTCAGAGCTACGGTCACTCGTTGTACCGATGTAGGTGCACCTGACACGGTGAACTCAATCCAATCATCAGCTACTAAAGAGGTAGAGGTCCACCCACTTGGGGTAAGTTCATTGAACTGTGACGATGATAAAGTAGGTTTATTTCCACCCCCAACCATAGAAACTGTTGGAACAGCGTCATGGGCGCGAAGAACGTCAATAACAATAGAACCCGACTGATCGGCCATCACCCGCCATGCTGTAATCGTAGACGGGAATGGAATGTGAATCTTGCCTTTATTACCAGTGGTAATTACCGAGCCACCTCCATCTATAATCATTGCTACATCAACACTAGCAGCTAAACCTGTCCAAAATCCAGTAGCAGCCCCAGCACCAAATGTATAGGTTGTAGCATTTAATGTTACATTTCCTGTTAAAGTAGAAGCTCCACTAAAAGTAGAAGTGCCATTAAAGGTGACTGCCCCTCCCCAAGTTGCTCCACCTTGCCATGTAACTGATCCACTACTGTTGAAAGTAGCTTGTACGGCACCGTTAGCACTCCAACCAATCTGATGTGTACCTGCTAAGTAAAAACCAGTATTGGTATCCGATGTAAATGCAATACCTGGAGCACCTACATTGCCACTCCCAACTTTGAATGGACCCGTCATCCCTGCTGATCCATCAGTAGGGAGTGAGCCTGTCAATGCAACGGCGATATCTGAGAAATCGCTATTTACAGCAGCAGACGAAATAAGGGAATTCGGGATGAACGCGGCTTGTGGCAAACTATACACGCCAGAGCTGTTCCTGGGCATCTATACAACCTTAGAAGAGGAGTGAAGCTATGATAGGGATTTGGATATCCATACTCATAGGGGTATTTGCAGTAGGGTTTACAAGACACGCATGGTTGAGATGGACTTTCCTTTACATAGCATTTCTTACTTACCTCCTGATTGCTGACTCGCTATTAAAGCCTGGATGACCGCGTTGCGTTGTCTAGCAGCAGCATTTTGAGGTGTGGCTGGAAGCCCTTGATTACGAAGATAACGTTGCCCAAGTCCTCTAGTTCCTAAGAATCTTCCTGCTAACGCTGGGACAGCCCCAACCGCCCCACCTTCTAACAGAGCATAGATACCAGCTTCCGTTGCTGCGTTCATACCAGAACCGTGTTTCATTGCAGCTAACGGGGCAATAGCCCCTGCTATAGCACCGGCTGCTGTAGCCCCCAATCCAGTATTATGCATCCAATCCTTATTGTCACCTTTAAGGGTTGGCAAGGCCTTCTGGGCGGCTGTAGCCAATGGTTGATATGGCGTATCGCCAGCATTATAGCGTTTGTCACCAACCACTTGCCTTGCAGAAGATTCAAGAGCTTTTGGACTTATCTGATCGGAGCCACCACCAGGGTGGCTCCTAGCCTTCTCAACTATCATATGATTTTCAAGAAGTTGACGGGCATTTTGAAACGCGTTTGCATCGGCAGGGTTCTGCCTACCTATAGAATGCCCCATAGCCCTATCAAGGGAGCGTGCTGTTTCCCTATAACTTTCAGCCAGTGTTGGATTAGAACTAGCAACATCACCGGCCTCGCTCCACAACTGAGACCTAAGTCTTTGATAGTGTTGCCCAGGAATAACACGAGCCCCTGGATATACAGTTCGCCAAATCGCCTCCTCAGGTGACCCAGCGCCTACCATATTTGGCGTCCAACCTGTATTCTTATGAATTAGATCTAATATAGGGGCAACATGCCTAGGGTTATCCCTTGCAATCTGCTCAAGTGAAGACCGAACATCTAATCGTTCTTGTGGAGACATAACACCAAGATTAATGTTATTTCGGCCTGCAACACTATCCATATTACGTTTGATATCCCTTCCAACCTGTGGAAGATATCCACCTTGTCCAATTGTAACAGCCTCAGTCGGTTGACCTAGATGTTCTGTAACTGCATTGGTAAATTGCCTTGCTTGTTGTTCATTTCTGTCAGGAAATGCAAAAGCTTCGTTTGACTGAAGCCATCTACGATTGGTATCCTGCCCAGCAGTTGTCTTAACCCCAGCCTCATTTAAAGTTTTAGTTGCCGCAAGTCGTTGAGGATCTTTTACTGGAAGTGGGGTTCTAGCCCTTGTAGCAGCATAAGGTGCAAATAAACCTGTTCCTAAGGCAGTCCACTTCTGAGTCTCAGGTGAGGCACCAGCGGCAGCAGCACCCTCCCCGGCAGCTTTGGCTGCGACCTGAGGAACAGCACCACCCCAGACCATTCTTGGTATGGCTTTTAAAGCAGCACCCGGTGATAGAAGAGCCGCACCGCCCCCTGTCGCAGCCCCCTCTAAATATTCATCAAATTTATCACGTGGTTGATACCCTATTTTTTCCCCAATTTGTCCTGCAAAACTAGTGTCTTTTTGAGGCAGTGGGGCTGTTGCGTTAGGGTCAAACAGGTTTACACCTTTCCACTCTTCTGGTATCCCTTTCCTTAAATCAGGTTCAGCACCTATTTGAGTAGTCTGGTTTAAAGTATCAGCAATGGCACCAGGAACTTTTGCTAAGCCTACACCAATAGGTTTAAGTCTAGATGCTGCACCACCAATTGCTTCCCCCAACCTCTGCATTCTGGACGGGTTGGTAATGCTGTCTAAACGGTTCAATTCATCATCAGAAAGACCACCCATACCTTTCTTATGAGCTTTCTCAAGAAAATCTAACTGATCGTCAGTTAAATCAGATAAACCAGCCATTAACGTGCCTTACGTCGTTCACGCTCACGTTGAATATCTTCAGGCGAGAAAGGTATACCGGGCGCAGAAGGAGCTGGAGCCCCTAATGGACCGGAGGGTTTCTTCTCACCTGCCTCAATAGCACTCATATTCTTATCAAATTCCTCAGGTGTAAAGGTCGGGTGATCCAAGTCAAATTTAACAACCGCAGCTTTAAATCTTGGATCCAATGCTCCATACTTATTTTCCCACTCAGTTGCCATCTGATCGAAGAGTGAGTTCCTATCATTAATCCTATCAATGATAGACATGACTGTCTTTTGTGCTCCAGGTGATAATTCATCACTGCCTAAAGCCTTACTCATCAATTGCATTTCATACTGACGGAACTGACCTGAATTAGGCCCCAGCATTCCCCTCAGGTTTTCTAGGGTCAAAGCAGCGACGTTCTTTTGAAGGATCTGATTTGGATCACCGCCCTCCATCTTAGCCCATTTATCAGCGCCAGGAATACCAAATTTCTCACCAATTCTACCAATTTCTTGCCTCATACTCTTCAACATAGTAACTGTAGGGGCAAATGGACCTTGTTCTAACCCTAATTCAGGGTTATCTAACATGTGAAGTGACTGTTTCAACGCAGGCATCTGCTTCCTGGACTGACCACCCGTATCATGAATGTTTTCTAACCATTTTGAATAGATTTCAATGTTCTTCTTAGCTTGCTCGGTTCCAGCGGCCTCCCACTGCTTCATCTTAGCTGGGTAATGCTCTATATCTTCGTCATAAATGCTTGGCTTTTTCATCCCAGTTGCTATCTCTGGAAGCTCGGCTTTTGAAAAACGGTCCATATAATCCATCCATCCAGTGCCATTAGGTGTTCTTTCAGGTGGATTGGACGTAGGAAGCCGCTTGACAGCGTCTGGTGCACTGCCAACCGTATCGGGCGTAGGTACACCAGTCCCCAACTGTGCAAGTTGCATTAATGGGTTGCCCTTTGGTGGCGGTATGTTGCCCCATGCTGCGTTTGCCGTGACCGGGAGTGCGTCGGTAGCAAATGCCCCACCACCCGCAGGCGTTGGGGGTGCCCCTGATGGAGATCTAGGGGGTGCTGTTACCAGGGGGGAAACACCCCCTGGTAACCCTGGTGCAGATGCTGTAGCTGTAGACGGGGTAGATGCGGGTACTGCTGATGTAGCCCCAGGCCGTGTCGGCCTTACTATCTCAGTCTCAAACCGTGGTTGACCCGTAGTTGGATCTACAACTACCTTCTTCTGCAACATTGCCCCAGGCACACCTGTTATTGGCTCAAGTGTTCCTGGATAGCCAGGTGTGACCCCTGGCAATACTGTTTCTATATGCCCTGGTTGTGTCGCCGTGGTCAACCCAAGTGGATTGGTCTTGTACTCAGGCATCAACTCACGCATCTTATTTACATGATCGGCCGCCATAGATTGAGCATCAGCCATACTATGACCATTTCTACGAAAATCAGCTACTAAACCAGAGTACATGGAAACTGGATCCCATGCTTTAGGTTGGGCGAATAAAGATGGAGGTGGGCCACCTTGTGTTGGCAATCCTTGCATTTGGGGAACCCCAGAAGTTGGTGGTGCTCCATTAGTAGACGGGGCACCTGTATACGGGATGCGCGGATAAACTGGGCCATTTTGTGCCAGTTGTGCACCAACTGCATTCTTAGTACGGTGGTAGTCAACCAGATCAGCGGTCAGGCCAGCATCAGGGTCAGCCATCGCATGTGCTTCAGCAGCCCGTCTACTAGTAAGACCAGGATCTACTTTACCGCCAGCATGATTATATTGTTGCAATAATTGCGTAGCTGCGTTCCAATCACCAGACCGAACCGCCTGCCCTAACCCAGAGTTAGTCCATTTAGAACCTGTATTGTATGTTAGACTAGTAAGGGCTTCACGTTGCCCTTTAGTCATAGGAACGCCAATACCATCCACTACCTTAGTAGCCTTCCATAACTCATCTTGAAGGCGTGAATCTGCCTGATTTCTGTTAAGCATTTCACCAGGAAATCTAGCCTTAGTTCCATAGCCAACCGAATGTTGTTTACCATCCGGGTAAGACTTACCTGCAAAACCCTCTAACCTCTTTTGAGATTCAATAAATTTTGGATCTAAGTCACCCGATCCCGAAGCCCCCGTTTGGGATGGTTGTTCCTGCGTCTTGGGTTCCTCCGTCCCCGGAAGGCCAACTGGAGAGAGGGAGGCCACTTGAGTCCCCAACGGGTTGCCTCCAGATTTGCCTGAGGAAGCTTGGCGTGAGGGGGTAAAAGGGGAAGCCGGGGCGGCACCCCCTGAAGCCGCATTAGGTGGTGTCTGGGCTAGTGGACTAGATCCTGGGGGTGCCTGACCCATAGGGTTGTTAGCATCTGTTCTAGATGCATCACGGGCAATCTGTTGCCTCTCCTTCTCATCGGCATCCTTCATATACCAAGCACCAAGCATCGTATTAGCCGCATCGCTCAAGCCATTTGCCCATGTATAATAAGGGTACTTAGAATTTGGTGGGGTATATTTTTTATCCATTAAGGCCTTAGCATATTCCCTCTGCATCTTCATTGTATCAGGACCAGGAAGATTGTCCTGGCGTTGAGTAGGAATGTATTGAACACCAGGGATGGGATCTATTGCCATTTCAGGTAACCGCTAAGTTGTAGTCAACCATCAGGTAACCGTCGCTGTCAGTAAATACTGCCCAAGGCTTAATTTTTATAACATCCTGGGCAAGCAAACCAGTTTCTGGTTCGTCTGAACCATTGAACTTAAAGCTGTAAACTGGCAAGCCATTCAGTAGTTTGCCTATCTTAACAATGTCACGCTTCAACCGTCTATCTGACTTAATCATAGCTCCACCTAGTGAACCACCCAAATTAAACAAACCAGACATAAGGGCATTTTCTTGCGCCACTTGCGCTTGATAATTCTGTGCTTGCACTTGTTCCATTGTATTGACAGCGCCAGTATAATCTGCTGGGTTGACATTTAATCCGGGGGTCTGAACGAGAGAACCTCCAGGTGATTGAGGTTGGCCAAACCCTGCCAATTGCATCGCCAGTGAAGCAGGCATTCCGTAAAGTTGTGTCGCCTCTGAGAAGGCTTGGGGTTGGAATTGGCTGGCCGCTCCTGCCACGGACATGCCCTGACTTTGCCGTAATTGCCCCATTGCCTTCTCATATGCGCCCCAAGAACTTGGGTCCGAATTGGCCGTGGGTGACGGATTTATGCCTTGATTTCTAAGTTTAGTGTCCAACTCAGAACTCTGCTGAGATAACCATGGTGCCTGAGACGACAACCATTGTGACATTAATTGACCTTGGATACCAGACGACTCACTACCTATCGCTTGAGATGGGGATTGCCCCCCATAATTAGCACCAACAATGAGATTCTGACCACCCTGTCCTGCTGCCTGCCGTGCCCCATATTGAGTATTATAAAGCTGTTGTTCCTGCGGACTAAAAAAGAGACTTGAACCATAAATCGGAGTTCCATCTGGCCCTGTGCCAATCTGCTGATAATTTAAACCACCAAACATATTGTCTTGGTTCACCATGGAACCACGCTGGTTCGCTTGCCCAACTGGCGTATTAAATCCCGACTGTTGCGTCTGTGCAACCTGACCGGCTGGAATTGGAGTTGGAGGTGAGCTTCCGCCACCCATAGTTAAACCTCTAATTCAGTTAGAGTTGGCGTTGACCAAATGGGCCTATTAAATAGGTGTTTCCACCTTTGCCCCCTACAAATACGCCCCACAGTCTCACTATTTATCTCAAAATTCTTAGCAATTTGTACTTGAGTTAATCCTTCAACTTCATATTGATATCTAATTTGCATTACCTTTTCTTCAGTTAATTTGGCAAAACCATTTCGCTCACCAAAAGTAGGTCGTTCTTTTCCTGACATTTTTAATCTAGCCTCATCTGTATGATTTTTTCCATAAAAACCATTATTTTTGCCTTTGCGTGATTCTGACATCTTACGCTTTGTATCTTCTGATTGTTTCTTACCAAGATGACTCTTGCTCATCAATTTTCTGCTTTCTTCAGTATGCTTTTTCCCATACCAAAAGTTCTTTTCACCGATATAGATTCCCTTTCTTGATTTCCTCTCACCGTCAGGGCATTTCCAAGTCCTACCTTCCAAAACGTTAAGAATACTTCCTTCACTTACTCCAAAAGTATCAATCAACATCTTTAAGGTGTAGCCCTCATTTCTCATAGAACGAATTTGCATAGCCTTTTCGTATCCCAACTTAGAACGACCACGCTGACTTAAGCTCCGTTTCAATCTTTCCTCTACAGAAGTAGGTCCATATTTCTTACCTAAATTAATAGTACGTAAATAAGCTTTATTTTCCTGACTAACCTTTTTTCCATAAAATCCATTATCCTTACCTGATCTCCTACCCTTGGTAACTTTCTTTGCTAAAACAACCAGCCATCTTGGTGGATCTCTCGGCTGACCATAAACATAATTAGCTCCAGCCATTCTAAATAATGCCCAGATCATACTCTTTTTGGCAGGCCCAGTTGTAATTTTTATTAAAATCCAATGTACAAGAATATGTTCCCTGTAAGTCAAATTAACTATATTAAATTCAGAATTAGTTCCACCTAAGGAAGTAGGAATGATATGGTGTCTTTCATAATACTCATCAGGAACGCCACGTTTCCTAGCATTATTAATAATCTGATAGTACCAACGGTAATATTTGTTCTTTGTAAACATTACTGCATCCCAGGCGTAGTATGGTTACCAACCAACGCCCTCAATAAAGTAGAACGATTTCTTGAACTAGTCCATGGATTCATTGATGGAACTGACCCTGGTTGTCCTGCACCTAGCGCAGGCGTAGAACTATTCTGTGGAATTCCACTATACCCACCTCCTGGTTGTTGCAAAGGTGAACCTTGTGGGAAACCAATTGGGGGTGTCATTGAAGGCTGGCCCCCTATAGCCGACACAGCCTGTCTGCCCATAGCGGAAGTAGCATAATTAGGGGGTACGTTACCTAATGGACCCGATGATCCGGGTGGCCTATTGAATAGCATTTTTGTGTTCCGAAGTTGTTCTATAAGCCACTTTGTTTAGGGCATCTTTAAACGCCACCAAACGAACGCCTGTATTTTTCTTATTATCAATATGCCCGTAAAAACATCTCATTACACCTTCAATTTTAAAACCCAATTTCAAACAAGCCCGTATAAGCCGTTTGTTCCTCCTAGACGTTACCACCGTCAGCCTGCCGACCTTGAAATCGCTAATTACAACATGAGCGATCGCTCTACAAATGCCAAGAGTTATAGTATGCTCCTGTGTGTAACAACTCAACTCCAAAGCAACACCATTGAAATTCTGAAATAGAATTCCACCTACTAGATTGCCTTTTCCATTCATAACGCCCCATGCTTTATTTACAGGCTGCGGATAGATATTGAATGACTTATAAGTCCATAAACTCACTGCCTCATCTTCGCCGATTAAAAGGCCAGTGCTCATAGGGTGTTCCTAATAGGGGGTGCTACCTAGCATTCCGTACCCATCCAGAGGCGACTTTCCTAGCATTCCAGGTGGCAGTTTATTAAATAAACCTAATTCCTTAGGTTTTTCGCTTGCTGGATTAGGAATTATTGATGAAGCCCCATATTGAGGGGTAGTAGCCCTACCTGTTTGGGGTTGATCCCCAAAACCCCCGCTGTACATGCTGACCAAATCTGGGGTTTGACTCGCCCCAGGTTGATGTTGACCCAAAAGGGACAGAATAGTTGTTAAGTCAGGATCATCCATTAGATACAACCTTAGGTTTGTTTATCCCTTTGGTATTTCAACTGACAATCTTTATGAAATCTAAAGAAACTTTCATCAGGGCGGTACTCTGTTTTATCTTTCTTCTGATACATATTCGATACAGTATCATATTGTTTGCAGTAGGTACATTTTATCCAATCAGCATGCCCACATGCTTCGTATGCGTTTTTTCTTTGCCTAAGTAGTTCGTGGTAAGCATGACTAGGACAAACAACCATATTTGAGTTTATTTTATTATTTCTATTACCGTCTACATAATGAATAACAACCCCATCTAAAGTTTTTCTACCTAAAAGTTCTTTTATATATGTTCTTGTATCTTTCTTCTTTTTAGCTATTAATTCTGGCTCTATATGCTTCCAAGATCTTCCTACATTTATATCAGTAATTGTTATAACATCTACCCCGAATTGCTTTGCAATTTCTTTGTGCACTATTTTCTTAGCAAGCAACTTTTTTATCTCAATAACATCCTGTTCAGTTAATTTTTTCCAAGAACATTCATCACCTTTTAACCGTCTAGCCCTGCCCCTTTCAAACATATCATTGGTATTATCTTTGGCAGTACCAGAAACTAGGTGATTTGGGTTGCAACAAGAAGGATTATCACAAGTATGCCTGACTATCTTTCCCTTCGCAGAACCAAATCCATGTGTGCATTCGTAAGCAAACCGATGAGATAGTACATTTTTACCGTTAAAACCAAAGAACCCATAGCCTTGGTTGCCTACACACTTAGTCCAGTTCCAGCATTCATTAAGTTCCTTCTTTTCAACATATGACCAGAAACGGGTAATATACTCACTAACTTCTACTCTGTTACTCATTTTTAGATGTCCTATTAAGAGGTGGAGCCATCTTATAGCACATCCTTTTCAGGTTTCAAAGTCCTATGTAATCAAGTTAAGTAACCAATTGATATTACCTAATATTAATCCGGCTAGACCGATCATTCCCCCCATCTCCAACACAGCGTTGAATGCTACAACCTGTAGTAAAGGTAAGCTGAAGACCAAGCCGCTATCGAATACAGCGGTGTCAAACACTCCAAGATCAAAGGCACCTGTTGAAGGCAATGTATCTTGTGAAATAAAATTAAGTTTAACTCTAATAGCCATAGCGTGTCCTAAAGCATTTACGCTAAGCCAATTGGTTTGATAAACAACACCTCCCGACCACAAACTTTGATCCCATATGGCCACGTCCCATAAGGAACTAGTGCCAGCCCCGCTAAAAGATGTAACTGGAGCTGTAGATGTATTATTACTGAACTGCACATCCACGCCAATCGACGGCGTAATAGGTCCCTGAGCTATCAGCAATGGTTCAACCATCGTCATTCGTTTAGTACGGCCAGGATCATCAAAATAATTAAAAGCACACTGCATATCAGCATCGATATTAGTAAACAGATCAGAATCACCTATATAAGCCTGAGCAACATTCCCAAAATTATCACCAAAATAAAGAAGATTATTATATATTTCGAAACAATTAGCATTCCACCCTATAAATTGGCACCATGCACCAGTTAGTGTATTCATCACGTATTGAACTTGGCTTGCATTGGTAGCGATTGGCACATTAAGGAACAATAAAGTCTGTAAAGGAAAAGATATTAATTGCCAGCCAAAATTACCATTATACAAACTAGCGGCTTGGAACATCGCATTTTGAATGCGTGACGTAATGGCAACCGATCTATCAGCCGATGGGTCAAATGGAAGAGCAGTTGATAATGGCAGAACACCCTGTAAAGTAATAATACCAACATCAGAACCAATTCTGGATACGCACCTATCGCTTATTGGAGGTGGCAGATCAAATGTTCCAACTAAGGAAAAAGAATTTGCCGAAGTTGGATCAGTCCCTTGATAAATTGATATCTGACCTTTATTACTGATAAAACAAATGTAATCGTTAGGGCCAGACCCACCATCAACAGTCCAATTGGCTATTGCTTGAAGGAAGCCGCCTTTATTCCATAAAGCACCAAGGTCCAAACTGCCTGCTATTGGGCCTGTAATAGCATCAGTTGGCATAAATGCCGCTATAGTGGTCCCTTGCCCAATCCCATTATTAAGAATATACCAAATTCTACGCTTCTGAACCGCTATGTTCCTTATAGCAGCAGTACTAACCCCATTAGGTAATCCAGTTATAACTGGAATTGTCCATGTTGTTCCATCATACATTCTTAGCTGGTCAACACCATTGACTATTTGAATAACTGTATTTCCTAAAGCAGGGGTAAAATTTACCCATTGCCATCTATTACCTGATAAACCCGACACAACAGGCGTAGGTGATGTAAACTGAGTAGAAGTGTCATAAATTTTACCCCCTGATGCCGCAAACATCTTTTCATTGCCTAAGGCACGGTAAATAATAAGGGTTTCAACAGGTTGTCCTGTTAAGTACGTAGCTCCAGTTGTAGCCCAAATATTATAACCACCCCTTAGCTCCACCCAACCTGGGCGTGGCACCCAATTATTAAGGATAGGAGCCCGCTTTGGCATAGTGTTATCGTTAGCCTGTTTATGACTAACTTCTACATGTTACCATGTAGCTCAGACTATATCATCCCTTTCGGGTCGGGCGCTCGTGGGTCCATTATTCTTTCGTCAGGACCTAGTCGTTGCACCTTCCACAGCCCTGGGCTTGTAGGCTTACATCTGTGGCTTGGCTCAGGATTGTCTCATTTCTGAGATGTTCCCTGAATTCACCCGATTTTCATCTCGTGCCTTCATCAAGCAGCGAGCGGGACCCTATCGATCCATTGCAGCAAGGGGACTTAGTGCGTCCCAACCGTCGGTTGGTGATGGCACGATTTTGGTTGTAACATCAGGTTGTGGAAATGGTTCTTTCTGTAACGTATTGACCCTTCTCATTCCAATCTCCCAAATTCGCCATGATATTTCATAGTAGCTTCTTCCCTCACTTTCTTTGCTTCAGCTAGAGTTTCATAAACACCTAAGTATATTAATTTGTGATCGGTTCTTATAGAAACACGATACCTTCCATGCCTTGTCATTCGTACACCTTTAACCCCTAATTTATTATTTTTATGAACACTCCTGTTTTTCTGACCCTGAAAATCAGTCGCTTCACGTAAATTGCACCACCTATTATCATCTTTGATTCCATTGATATGATCAATCTGACGAACTGGCCATTTTCCAGTCATCATGAACCAAACCAAACGATGCACTCTGATCTGTAGTTTGCCTATTCTTGTAGCCCTATATCCAGCCCTAGTCTTAAACCCAGCAGCCTCGCCAGCATTTCTTCCTGCACCGCTTTTATTCCACAATAATTTACCAGTCTCAGGGATATATTTATACAATTCCTTAACTCTCTCAAGATCCAACCCTGAATCTTTATCCCTTGCCCAGTTCCATTCTTTGTCAGTTGCCTGGTTCATTAGTATAGTCCTTAAAACATATGTGGTCCTAAAACATACCGTTTTTATACTACCTTCCACCACCAAAACCACCAGTACCACCACCTAATGCAGAAAGAACTGCACCTAAGTTACCCCCTGCTGCTGGATTATTACCACCTAAACCTTGAAACCAGTTAGGATTACCCTGCCAATTTGGGTTGCTGGGATTGAACAACATACCAGCACCTATCCCAGGGGCTACACCGCCACCCATCCCAAAACCATTGGATGGAATAGCTTGCCCTCCTAAGGGGAGGCCACCAGTATCGCCACCACCAGAACTGCCACCAAAATTACCAGTGGAGTTTCCACCTGTAGGACCAGTAGGACCTCCAGCATTATTATTGAAAGTAATATTTCCCGGTCCAAAGATACCCTGGTCGGTAGGGCTTGGTTGTGCACCTGTAGGTAAGGCAGATGGGGTTCCAGGTCCAATTGGCTGGTCGCCCCTGCCTGGGTTTGCTAACTGGTCCAGGTCAGCAGGCGTGGCTTGCGGAGGGCCACCCGTCTCGAAAGGGTCGGAACTACCTGAAAGGGGGGCACCTCCAGCAAAATCTCCGCCAGCGCCTGCACCTTCATTACCTTCAGCACCTGGATTAGAACCTGTAAAACTTTCAGATGCAGGCGGCCCACCAACCGAAGTAGTGCTACCACTTCCATCATTAAGAGAGAATCCTCCCCCTGTTTGGTCGAAAGAACCGCCCATCAAATCACCAAAACTCAGGCCAGTGCCAGAGCTGGGTTGACCAACCCCTACCATCCCCGTGAATGCACCGGGCATCCCTGCCGCATTATTCTGGTCAGCCCACATCGCATTAAAATCATTGGGGTCCGCACTAGCCATAGCGCCACTATCAACAGGGCCTGGGCCTGGATCGGCAGTATTGGGGTCACCAGTCTGCGCCGGACCCCCACCATGATCGCCTGGGCCATCATCACTACTACTACTTCCGTCACCTCCATCGCCACCTTGCACCATCTGCCAAGAGAAGTCTTCATTATTTAGAACGTCGCTCATTTCAGTTTCCTATCCTGTAATTATAGTTCACGAGCCCACGACACTTCCCAGCGTTTAAAACCTAACTCTTCAAGGTTTGTATCGTCTTCATGCCCAAACTTAGTTCTGGCAGTCATCAACTTACAGCCACGCTTCTTCAATTCATACTCGGCAGTTTCACGCAGTTTACGACCAATGCCCTGTTTACGTAATGAAGGTTCTACATATATAGAATCTTCTTGCCCCACCCAAACCATCTTGTAGTGAGGATGCTTATGGATGAAATGAGTGGAATAAGCCCTGATTACATTATCAGGATCACGCCCAACCAAACACAGTAATCTGTTCTTAGATTGAAGTTCTAAATAACGAGCAACGTCTAAGTTAAGTTTAAGAATGCCAAAGACTGTTAGTTCGTCTGCGTGAGCCTGACATAGTGATAGGATATGTGGAAATTCTTCCGCATTGGGGTCAAAAGTCCAGTTTGAAATGATGATATTACCTTGTGGTACCTTATCAAGCATCTTACTCACTCCTCAGGATTAGGTTGACTTACTTACAGCACGCATTACATTTGCTTTGTTGATGTAGCCGCTACATTAGGGGCTAAGATGAACCCTAGACGTAGGCAGTAGCCTTAGCTTTTGCGGATGTGGTATAGAGGCTGTGCCCGAGCCTTCCAAGCTTGTGAGGTGGGTTCGAGTCCCACCGCCCGCTCTTACTTAGGACCTATTAATCTTAACTGATCAGCTATCAACTTCTGCTGCGCCTTAGTTGGGGGGTATTTCGTGTTATATGCATTGATAGTGCCCCTTCCCCCAGTATAAGGCAATGTCTTAGGCACAAAACCTGAGCCAAGTTTTGTGAATCCTGTCCCAACCAATCCTGCACCTGCCGCTCTAAGAGCAGTGTCACCTACATCGCCCATTGTAGGTCTACCTGGTGAATTGGGATCTTGGGTAGAATAGTCATACTCAGTTGGAAAGGCAACTCCCTCGGCTGGTAATGTTGCAGCAATAGACTTTGTTAAAAGCCCAGGGGTATACCTCTTTTCCATAGCTGGCCACTTATTCTCAAAATCCTCCAACTTCTTGGTTGCCAACGTCGCAGGCATTTTAGCCCTTCCCTCCAAGGCCTTATCCGCCACTTGACCGGCTTTTTCCCACTTGTTAACAAATCTATTCAGAGGGATTTTCTGTATTGCCCCTGCAATAGGAGGTAGGGCTGTAGCACCTGCCACTCCTAAAATAGGAAGTGCCTTTGCCCAATCTGGGTGAGCTTCCCTAAATGGCATTTCACGTTCTTTTTTAAGGGCAGCAGCCATGTCTTGCTGTTTTTGCGCTTCTAATTGACGCTGTGCTTCTGCCCTTGCCTTATCAGCCTCTATTCCTGCTTGAGTCTGACCTTGAATGCGGGATTGTTCTGCGGCGGCATCAGCAGCCGCTTTCCTCCTCTCAAATTCTAATTGTTGTCTTTGTTCAGGTGAAAGTCTGGCAGCTTGGGCCGTATCCGGAGGTGCTAAAGCGGCAGCACCACCTATGGCCCTAAGCGCCCCTGATGAGTCTAGACTAGGGGCTGCTACCTTACCAGCCAAACCCGCTGCTCCCTCACCTAGGGCACCCGCAGCGCGTCCCAGCAAGCCCCCTACACCTAACACTCCTGCATCCCTTGCTGCACCGACCAATCTTGGGTCTATGGGGGGTTCCGATGGTATCTTACCCGCTGTAATTGGTGCAGGGGGGCCTGAAGTTCCTGATAGAGGTTGTTGATAGGGACCAGATGTAGGTCTGGATTGCGTCAAGTAGTCAGTCAAATTAGGGGCGACATATCCACCTAAATATGTGGCCGCAGCCTTTCGCTGACCTTCAATATCTTGCATCTTCTTCTGTTGAAGAAGCAAAGGTATAATTTCGTCTAGAGTCGGGTCAGCCATCTATTTTAAATGTATTTATGGCTCCAGTCTTCTTGATTTACAGATTGGAGCCTTGTTTCAGGGGTGGTTGAACTGGCGGACCGTACAGAGGACATCACCTCCTTTAGGGATTCAATACTGCCACAAGATCAGTGATGGCTGAGGGGTTAGCCAATGTAGCTACAACTGTAACAGAAGCTACGTTAGAAGGTGCGGACGAATGCCCTGTCGTATCACGGGTAACAACCGTAAAATTATGAAGTCCCACTGACAGGACAGCAGTCATAAATGTCCCAGCCGCACCCATAACACTGCCAATCGGCATTGTAGGGGTAAGTGAAGCACTATCGAAGATATCAGCACCAGCGATCTGATCAGGTGGCAGCGGGGTTGGAGGCACGTCAGTACGGGTAGTAGGAGGGGACCAGGTTAAAGTCGCGGTAGACATCGTGATACTCCTTGTGACTCTGAGGTTACGGATAGCGGATGGGTTGGCGCATATGCCGAAGATTCGGCAGATGAGGTATAGAAGAAACTGAAGATTACTCATCTGGATACTCTATCATCAAATTAATGACAAGGGTAAGTCACCTTATCGTGCTGTCTGGGCGTTGCAACACGCTCTCGGCTCTATTTTCGTATCAAGATCGAATATATCAGGGAATTTCTCATTTAACATTTCGTAAAGTTTACAATTACCCCCTCCTCCGTATTTACAATTTTCACAGCGAACTCTTCGTTCTACAAACCCAGCATTCTTAGGGCTAATCCTAGCGACCAGTTTTAAATCCTTGGGGTAATCTCCCTTCACATACAGACAGCAAGAATCATCATCATCTACCTTAAAATCAGGCCCTAGAATTGCGCAACGCTCTTTTTCTGAATTGAATTGCCAACAGGTTCCACATTGACCAAATTCTTTGTCTTTTCCTGGTAAATAAAGAAACGCATCACGCTTAATCTTTTCACCCGGGGCCTGCTTGTGGACCCCAGCAATGAGTATCCTACTGACATGGACAAGGGGACTAGGGTGATTAATCATTTTTACCAAACAACGCGCTTAACATAGAACTAGGGGGAGACCCTATATGAAGGATAGTTATATGATGTTTGGGTTCCTTAGATTTTTTAAGCTGCCCTAAGACATCATCCAGTTTATTTGCACCAAAGGAAGTAGGCTTACCCCCTTTTTTGGCCTGCACAATAGGCTTTTCTTCCTCTTTTTCCTCTTCGTTATCTACTTGATTCTCATTCTCAGCATCACCTTTATCTACTTTACTTTCTTTATCATCTGCATCCTGATCTTCGCTATCTGTCTCACCACTAGAACCTAGGTTTTCTTCATTTATTTTAAGAACAATAACACCACCTGGAGGATCACCCTTTTGTAAGAAAGTATTTAAGTCTATTGTATGATCTTTAGGCTGCCCAGCCTTAATCCAAGCTTTTATTAGACGCTCATCACGATGATGCGTAACGATACATAAATTTTTACCATCTGCTTTTTCAATTGATTCGCTAAACCCTTCAAAAGCACGGTTACTGAAATCATTAAAACTCTCACCTTTAGGGACTTTTTCATCTGCCTTCTTACGAACATATTCTGAAATTTTAGGTAACGCCTCTTTAGTACTGATCCCTGTGAATTCGCCCAAATTCCATGGTCTCAACTTTTCAGATGGGGTTGGCTCAATGTCAAGTATTTTTCCAATTATCTCGGCAGTTTCTTTAGCCCGTGATAGGTCTGAACAACAAATTACTTCAATATCATATTTTTTGAGTTCTTCAGCCGCCCTCTTGGCCTCAGCACGCCCTTCTTTATTCAGTGGAACATCACGCCAACCGCGAATACGGTCTTGGCTTGTGTCAGAATCATTATTTAGGTCAGTTTCGCCGTGACGAACTATGTAAAGAGGGATCATTGACTCCTCAACATATCTAAAATCATACGCTGATCCATACCCTGACCCCATGAGGCTGGTGGGGTACCCATAGTTTCCATAGTCATATCAGCCTCATGAGATGGAAAACTTTGATAAACCCCATGAGGGGATGTTGCAGGGGGCTTAGGCATAGGTTCCCCAAAGGTACTTGTTCTAGGCCCAAACAAAGCTTCAATCATTTTATCATTAAAAGCTTCGGTTATATTCAAGTGTTAGTTCCTAATGTCGCCTTGCGGTTTGATAAATGACCATTAGGACTAATCCTACCAAAGCTATGGCAAGGGCGTACTTAACTATAAGAGCTGGTTGACCGATCATCAACGCATAAATTAGCGCTACTATGTTCGCTAGAAACTGTATTACAAATAACGATATACTTACCCCGTCGATCGTACCTGACTTTATAGTCTTAATTACCTGCGGTATGTAGCAAACCGTAAACATGATAGTCGCTATCCATCCTAAAACTTGGTCTATTTGCATCTTATTTGTGGTTTCATCTCATTGTAAAAAGTATATTGAATATATTGAACCGGGATCAAAGAGAGTGCCGTTTCCTCAGAGTGAACCGACATCTATGAGAGTATCGAAGATATTGAGTGGGAGGCCCAATGTCTCTGGCGTTGGGCCTCACTTATATGTCTCACCTGTACTGTTGCCGCCAAGCAGCATTAGGGTCAAAAGAAGAAAGAAGTGT
>Ga0209131_1001137_pt1 | contig 18423 bp, 12 predicted proteins | sample GraSoi_2013_40cm_FD_185826 | JGI IMG/M metagenome (GOLD analysis project Ga0209131, IMG submission 185826) | Grasslands soil microbial communities from the Angelo Coastal Reserve, California, USA - Sample 9_17_2013_40cm (SPAdes) (version 2) | ecosystem: Environmental > Terrestrial > Soil >... | reverse complement strand
CACGACGCACCGGTCGCGGCCGAGAACCGGGCAATAGTCCGCGACATCGCCGTCGTCCCCGGCACGCAGGCGGCCTGGTCCGTTGGCGTAGGCATCCTGAGTGCCGCGCCTGACGGCCGGGCCAGGATTGAGCTTTATGGCTCTATCAGCCAATGATCGCGATGCGGGCGCGGTTAATACGGGAAAAAACTGGCAGTTTATACCGCACTAATTCAATTACCGCTGGCACTGCCCAGTTTTAGCGAACCGCATTTTGAGCCTTGACCCTGTCGGCGGGCTCGCAGATAATGGCGTGTCAGCCGTTGCCCGGGACCATGGATATCGTGAGCGAGTCCTCGCCCTAACTGCGGTCCCGAGCGCATCGTAGCTGGTAAACCCTGGGCATACCGGAGTAACTCAGGCCGGTTCTGGATACTGTCAGCTGGTCCGCATTCGGGGGAATGATGGAAGTTCAGCGATCTGCGCCGCCATTTAAGCACGCCTATTTCCCGGACTCCCTGCACGGCGCAATGGATGGCAAATCACCGGACGGCCGGGACACTGGCGGGTCGGCAGCATGACGGACACCGCAGCGGCCGGACCAGCGGAGCGATCAGGAAAGTCGATTGCCATCGTCGGGCTTGCGTGCCGGTACCCGGACGCGGACGACACGGCGGACCTGCTCGACGCGGTCCTCACCGGCCGACGGGCCTTCCGGCGGATCCCGCCCGCCCGCTTCGACCTGGCCGACTACTACAACCCGGACCCAACTGCCCGGGACGCGACCTATGGCAAGCGGGCGGCACTGCTGGAGGGCTGGCGATTCGACCGGGCCGCCTTCGGCGTCTCCAGACTCGACCACCTGAGCGCTGATCCGTCCCGCTGGCTGGCACTGGAAACGACAGCCAGGGTGCTGGCGTCAGCAGGCTTTCCTGGCGGTACCGGCCTGCCGGCCGACCGGGCCGGCGCTTATGTCGGGAACACCGCGGCCAGCGACCGGGCACCGGCCGCCGCCCTGCGGCTGCGGTGGCCGTACGCGCGGCGGGTACTCGCCGATGCCCTGGCCACGTCCGGGGTGCCGGCCCGGGTCGGACACCAGGTGCTCGCGACGGCGGCGACCCGCTACCTCGCGCCGTTCCCCCCGGTGACCGAGCGGACGCTGGCGGGCAGCGCCGCTGCCACGATCGCGACGACAATATGCGCCCAGTTCGGTTTCCGCGGTGGCGGCTTCACGGTCGACGCGGGCGGCGGGTCCTCCCTTGCAGCGATCATGTCCGCGTGCCAGGCATTGTCAGCTGGCGACCTCGACGTCGCCGTGGCAGGGGGCGTTGACCTCAGCATCGACCCGTTTGAGCTGGTCGCACTCGCCAAATCCGGCCTGCTTGCCAAGGGCGACATGCGGGTGTACGACGAGGTCCCGACCGGCTTCCTGCCCGGCGAAGGCTGCGGCATGGTGCTGTTGACCCGTACGGCAGACGCCAGGGCTGCGAGCCTGCCCGTTTACGCCGAAATCAGGGGCTGGGGCCTAGCGTCGAGCAGCGGCTCAGAACCGGGCAGGGCGCCGAGCTGGCATCAACTGACACCGGAAGCAAGCGCGCGGCTCCTCGCCATGCGCAAGGCGCACGAGATGGCGATGGTCGATCCGGCCGATGTTCAGCTATTCGAGGGCTGCGGCCTGGCGGTCGGCGCAGCCGATGACGCCGAGTTGGCGGCGCTCGCGGTGCTCCGCGCTGGCGCCCAGCGGGTTGGCGTGCTCGGCTCGATCACCGGGAACATCGGCAACACAGGAGCCGCGGCTGGTGTCGCTGGCCTGATCAAGGCCGTTCTGGCGATGGCGAAGGGCGTGCTTCCGCCGTCCGCCGGCGTCCGCGCCCCGCATCCGGTGCTGCGAGACGGGCGCCCGGCCTTGCGACTGTCCTGCACGCCTGAGCGATGGCCGCCAGGCACCCGGCATGCCAGCGTCGGCGCGGCGGGCCCGGATGGGCTGGCCGTCCAGCTGGTCTTGCGGGGCGAGCCCGATGAGCGGACCTCGGCTAGCAAGGCTCGCCAGCTGCAGTCCCGCGCCGTGCCGCGGGCAGTTCGGACGCGGCACCCTTCCCGCGGCTGGTCGCACTGGCATGCAAAGACCGGGACCAGGACATCGCAGACTGCGCACAAGCCAGCCGAGCCTGCCCTTCCGCCGGTAACCGGCCGTCCGGCCGGAACTTACGCTGCCGGGCCCGGGCACTCATTTGCCTACCTGTTTGGCGCACCTGATCGTCCGACCATGGTCGGGCTCATGTCCAGGCTTGCGGCGACCGCACCGTGGCTGTCCGACGCGCAATTGCAGGATCTGGCCGTCCATTGCTCCCGCTCGGCCGCCGACGCCCGCGAGTCCGGTCAGGACGAAGTTAAGGTCGCGCTGATCGCCTCAGGTCAGGAGCAACTGGCCGGACTCGCCGCCGCATCCAGGGCGATTGCGCCGACGCTGAGGAACGGAATCCTGACCACGCGGCCGGGTATCTACGCTGCCGTCGGCCCGGTGGATCCGCCCTTGACCGCCGGGCTAGCGGGGGCAGCTGAGGACGCCCGGTCTCCCGTTGAAGCCGGGGACGTAACTGGCGCTGAGGACGTGACCGACGCGGCAGGCTCGGCCGACTCCGCCGGAGTGCCCGGTCGGGTCGGCCTGGTGATCTCCGCCCAGCCAGATGAGCTCGCTGATCTCCCACAACGTCAGCTCAGCCGGATACTCGCCGTGCTGAGCCTGCTCGACGAGCTCGGAGTGGAGGTCAGCGCCGCCGTGGGGCATGGCGTCGGCGAGCTGGCCGGCCTCACCTGGGCCGGGTGCATGACCCCAGCCGATGCCAGGGCACTGATCGCGCTGCGGTCGGCGGCGCTGGTAGCACCGAGTGCGATCGCTACGGGTGAGCTGGGCGGCTCAATCGACAAGCTCAGCTCCTTCACGTTCCTACGACCGTGGCGGCGGCTTATTTCCGGATCCACCGGCAGCGATATCACCGAGCCTGAGGCCATCGCCGAGATGCTGTGCGCAGAGCTCTTCGAGGCACGACTGGCCCTTGGCGATGGCAGCAAGGCACGAAGAGCAGGTGGCCGGGTTCGCAACGACGGCCAGCTCGCGTCGGCGATCACGACCGTCGCCGACGGAGCCGTCGTGCTCGTTCAGACCGGGCGCGACCCGCACGTGGCAAGTGTCATGGCCCAGCTCGGCCTGGGGTCAGGTGGCCAGTCTGGCGGTTCCGCGCTAGTCGAGGTCGCCATCGGCGGAGATCCTGCGGACGACAGCAGCATCGCGGACGCTGCTGCTGCTCTCTTCGTCGTCGGAGCGCTCACCAAGCCGCAGGCCTTGTATGCGGGACGGCCAAGCCGACCGATCGACATTCGGCGTGAACAGGTCTTCATCACGCACCCGTGCTCGCGACCCACTGTCAGCCCGACCGCCGCTCGCCCTGGCATGGCCAGGGCGGCGCAAGCAGGCGGTGGTGTCGTAGCCGAAAGCGCGGGCCCCGGCCGGGACGGCAGCGCCCCCGGTGCCGAAGACCGCAAGGCAGACACACCCAGGAACGGCGGAGATGAGGACCGCCCATCAGGCCTCGCCGCCAGGACGGCATCGGCGGAACAGCGCAGCTCGGCTGGAACCAACGGCGTCAATGCCAGCGATGCCACCGCAATCGGGGCGGGGAACGGCGTGGCACCGTGGGTCCGGTGCTATGCGGAACGAACCCAGGAGCCGGCTCTTCTTGTCCCGGCCGCGGATGACCGGCCGTGGCGGCTGCACACCGGCGGCTGCGGTCCGTTGGACCAGAAGGTTGGTGATCTTTTCGCCCATGACCCGGAAGCCGGGCGTACCCTCGTCGTGCTCGGTGCCCTGGACGACGCCAGGACACGCTTGGCCTCGGTGCAGGCCGTCAAGGACGCGATCAGCACTGGCCAGCTTGTCGCGATCAGCCAGGGACCTGGACTGGCCGGGCTGTGGGCGACGTTGCACGCCGAGCATCCGAGCGTCGGCGTCACGGCGATCCGGGCCCCGCTGACGGCTGCGGGTCTGACCGCCGCACGGCGCGTCGCGGGCGCGAGTCCCGGACAGTACCGCGAGCTGACCATCGACAGCGACGGCACCGTGACTGAGCCCGTGATGGACCTGCTGCCCGGGCTCGGCCTTGGCGACTTCCCGCTCGGTGCTGACGATGTCGTGCTGATCAGCAGTGGCGCCGGCGCCGCCGGGCTGGCGTTTGCTCAGGTGCTCGCCTGTTCGGGCGCCGCCGTCGCGATAGTCGGCCGCGTGCGCCGCGCCCGCGACGACGGTGTCGTCGCTGGCCTGGAGCAGTTGCGCGCAGCCGGGGCGCGAGTCTGCTATGAGCTGGTAGATATGGCCGACCATGCCGTGGTGGCCGCGGCGGTGCGCAGGATCGAGGCACGCTTCGGCAATGTCACGGCTCTCAGCCATGCCGTTGGCCCACTGCCTCGGGCCGCCATCGCCAGGCTCACCCCGGCGTCGGTGCACAACCAAGTACGCGCCCAGACGGCCTCGCTTAACCGGCTTGCCGCCGCGGCCCGAGCGGTCGTCCGCAGCGGCAGTACCCGCCCTGGCAGGGTGCGTCTGATCGTGACGTTCGGGTCCGTCACGGGCAGGTACGGCCTGGCGAAGGAAGGCATGAGCGCGCTCGTGACCGGCGCGATCGCCGAACTGGGCGAACAAATCGCAGCGGCTAATCCCGGCTGCCAGGCACTGCACGTCGACTGGCCGACCTGGTCCGGCGACGCTCTCGGCCAGCAAGCCGACCGCGCCGAGGCGATGGCGCGGGCCGGGTTCAGCTCGATGCCGGTCAGCGAGGGCTCCAGGCTCATGCTCAAGGTGCTTGCGACCGACACCTTGCCACGGCGGCTCGCCATCCATGGGCGGGTCGGCGTGCCCGCGCCGCAGCCGGTCGCGGCAGCCAGCACCATCGGGCGCGACCGAGCCCCTGCGCGGTTCATCGAGCGTGTGCTCGTCCACTACCCAGGCGTCGAGCTGATCGCCGAGGCGACGCTGTCCCTGATGGCGGACCCCTACCTGGGCGACTACCGGGCTGATGGCGTTCCCGCGCTGCCGCCGACGATGGCAATCGAGGCCATGGCGCAGGCTGCTTCCGCGCTGGCGGGTGCACCGGTGCGGCATGCTAGTAACGTGTCGGTGAGCGCGCCGGTCGTCCTTGCGGCCGGGACTCCTGGCTCACAGACGGTGATCAGGATCTTCGGCCTGCGGGACGCAGACAGCGTCAGCGTGCGCATCCGCAGCGACAACAGCGGTTTCGCCGTGGATCACTGTAGCGCCACGTTCACCGTCGCCACTCCGACCAACGCCAGCCAGGTAGCACCGACCGGCAAGGCGAGCGCCGACCAGGCAGCGGAGCCAGGCGAGGACCAGCCCGGCTTCGATCCGTCCGAGCTGCGCGGGTCCCGGCTGGACGAGCCCGAGCTCAGCGCCGCTAAGCTCTACGGGCCAGTTCTCCTCCAGGCGGGGCGGTTCAGGAGGCTCACCTCGCTCTGGCTGACCGGCGAGCAATCGGCGGCCGGGCTGGCCGAGGGACGGGATGAGCTGCCGTGGTTCGGTGCCGTCCCACCCGCACGGGCCGCAGTGCCAAAGCAGGAGCTCGTACTCGGCAGCATCGGACTGAGCGACGCGGCGCTCCAGGTCGTGCAAGCATGCGTTCCGCATCGCAGGCTGATGTTCGCCGGCTGTGACTCCGTGTCGTTCAGCGACATTTTCGGCGCTAGCAGGATCGCCGACGGCGGCGCAACGATCCTCGTCAACCAGGAAACGGCGACCGGATCGGAGCCGGACGTCCCTGGCCAGCCGGATGCCGGCCGACCAGGTGATGGCCGTGAAGATGACGGCCGGCAAGATGATGGCCGTGAAGATGACGGCCGGCGAGATGACGGCCGAGCGGGCTCAGGTCGACGAGGTTCGGCCCTGGCGGGCTCAGGCCGACGAGGTTCGGGCCGGGCGCGTGCTGGCCGGAACCGGCTGGCCGGCTCGTTGCCGACGCTGCGGACCGGAGCCAGTCAGCTCGATGGCCCGGCCGTGCTGCCGGCCTGGAACGTGCAGGTCATTGATGCGGCCGGGGACATGCTCATGACCTGGAGAGGGCTCCGGATGCGCGACGCGGGACCGTTGCAGCAGCGTTCGCGCTCGGCGACCCGGCTGGTCTCGTCAGACTGATCCGCAAAGTAGTCCACTACGTGATATTGGGGGCAGCTAGTTATCATTGTGAACGTCTGAGAACTGGAAATGACCTGAACCCAGGGAAGGCGGCCCCCGAGTGACGACGCCAGCACCCACCCCGACACCGGCCGCCAGCGACATCGACCTGTCGCAGAACGAGTTCTGGGCTCTTTCGCTGGCCGAACGGCATGCCGCATTCGCCCGGCTGCGCGAACTCGACACCCCGCCGTTCTTCGACGTCCCTGATAACCCGTTCACGACCGAAAACCAGGGCTATTACGCCCTCGTCAGGCATGCCGATGTCCTTGAGGCAAGCAGGCACGCGGACATCTTCTCCTCGGCGCGCGGCGCGACCAGCCTCGTCGACCTGCCGGCCGAGTTCAACGAGTACTTCGGCTCGATGATCAGCATGGACGACCCGCGGCACGCGCGCCTGCGGCGGATTGTCTCCCGCGCGTTCACGCCGAAGATGATCAAGAAGTTCGAGGACGACGTGCAGCAGGCCGCCGCGGTCACCGTCGACGACCTGCTCGCGGCCGGGCCGTGCGATTTCGTGAGCCAGGTATCGGCGCGCCTCCCGCTGAAGATCATCTGCGACATGATGGGGATCGGGGACGAGCACTTCGAGATGGTTCTGCGGAATACCAACGTGATCCTCGCCGGTGCAGACCCCGAGTTCGTCAGCGAGGACATAGACACCGCGGTCGCCCAGATCCTGACCGCAGGTTCCGACCTCGCCGTCCTGGTCACGAACCTCAGCTCCGAGCGGGAAGGTAACCCGGGCGATGACCTTATCTCGGCGTTGGCAACCGCGAACGTCGATGGCGAGAAGCTCACTCCGGCTGAGCTCGCCTCGTTCTTCGTGCTGCTGGTCGTCGCCGGGAACGAGACGACCCGTACGGCGCTCTCGCATGCGCTCGTGCTGCTGACCGACCATCCGGACCAGCGTGACCTGCTGCTCGCCGACTTTGAGGGCAGGATTTCTGGCGCTGTCGAGGAGATCGTCAGATACGTGTCACCCGTGATCTGGATGCGGCGCTCGGTGACCCGCGATGCGGTGGTGAACGGCCACCAGTACCGCGAGGGCGACAAGTGCGCCCTGATGTACTGGTCAGCGAACCGGGATGAATCTGTCTTCGCCGATCCGCTGCGATTTGACATCACCCGCTCCCCCAACCCGCATGTCGGATTTGGCGGCGCCGGTCCGCATTTCTGCCTAGGAGCGCACCTGGCCAGGCGCGAGATCACCGTCATGCTGCGCGAGCTGCTAAGCCGGGTACCTGACGTCCGCGCGGCCGGCGCGCCTGACCGCCTGCTGTCAAGCTTCATTAATGGCATCAAGCACCTGCCATGTGATTTCGGCTGACCGGGCCCACCCAGGGCAACTTAGAAGCCTTTCAGAGGGAGCCTGGAACGCGAAGCTCGGTAATACAGGCTGATGATTGTGGATGACTTTCGGCGCATTTACTGAAAACCATCCACGCGGGCGTTAGGCACCCAAGAGGGTCGCGGTAGCGCGATCGAGCGGTTGCCCGGAAGGGCTTCGTTAAGAAGACCATCTCCTTCTACGAACTAGCTGTAGTCGTGCCCTTGCAGCGTGTATAACTAGAACCCCAGGCGGCGCATATACCGGCTACGGCCGGACCGTGATCGCGACCCTGGGAATGGGGGGAAGCCGCAGTCGCCGAGGGGACCTTCGTCCGAGGTGCGCAGTGCCGCCCTGGCCTCTCCGCCAGAGCCTGGCACGCGCAGATGACGAGGGTCGCGGCGAGCGGCCAGGTGCTTGTCCTGCGGACGGGCCGCACGGGGGCGCGGCGCCGTCCGCAGGACAAGATCCACCTGCGGCACGCGGCACGGGGACAGCAACCGGCCGCACCGCACAGCCTCGCCGCGCAGGCGCTAGCGATGAGTTCAGGCGACGTACCGCTACCCGTCGTTCAGAGGGCGGTGAGCACGACCGGACCGTCGGCCGTCACCGCGATCGTGTGCTCCACATGGGCAGTGCGGCTGCCGTCGGCGCTGCGGATGGTCCAGCCGTCGTCGTCAATCTGGTACTTGTCGTTGCCCCCGGCCATGAACCACGGCTCGATCGCCACGACCAAACCGGGCCTGAGCATCATGCCCCGGCCTGGCGCGCCTTCGTTGGGAACCGAGGGAGACTCATGCATGGTGCGGCCAACGCCATGCCCGCCGAAGTCGGTGTTGATGCCGTAGCCGGCCGCGCGCCCCACAGCACCGATAGCGGCTGAGATGTCCCCGATTCGCGCGCCAGCGACGGCCGCGCCGATGCCGGCCCGCAGGGCTGCCGTGGCCGTATCGATCAGGCGCTCATCGTCGGCTCCCGGTGGCCCGACGGTGAAGGAGATCGCGGCATCGGCCACCCAGCCATCCAGAATCGCGCCGCAATCGATACTGACCAAGTCGCCCGCCGCCAGACGGCGGCGACCCGGGATGCCGTGCAACGCGGCGTCATTGATGGAGGCGCAAATGACGGCGGGAAACGGTACCGGCGCGAACGCTGGTTGGTAGCCCAGGAAAGGCGACTGGGCGCCCGCCCGTTTGAGGACAGCCCTGGCCAAGTCATCAAGTTCGCTCAATCTCGTTCTGGCCAACGCGTGCGCGCGGACCGAATCAAGCGTCTCGGCAACGACCTGGCCGGCCCTCCTGATCGCCTCGATCTCCCCCTTCGTCTTGATCTCGACCACGCAGCGTTTCCCTCCGGTCGGGTGCGGCTGCCGGAGCTTCCCGGCGACCTCACCGAAGCGTAAGCGCTGCGAGACCACCTCGAGACACCCGGCTGCCGGCGTCTAGGCGCGGCCGACAGCGACTCCGCACCGTTAGGTGATGGTAAATCGGACAAAAGCATCATGATCATGACGCACATCTGTGGCGCGAGCCTGCTGCAGCAACTTCGGATGCCGCCCGCAATCGAACGCGATCGTGGGCAGCCGGCCGCCGAGCACCGCCTCCACCTGGCTGCCTCCGCCACCCGCTTCCGCCGGCCGCTCGTGTATGGATGCTCGCGAGAAGATCCTGTGACGCAGGTGGCCTACGTGACCGCTGGGGCAGCTCTGGAGGCTCGGGCGGTCAGCCGTGGCTTATCCGGCGGCCAGCGGCTACGCCGACGGCCAGCGGCGGTCTATCCGGCGGCATCCGGCGGCTACGCCGGCGCACAGCAGTGGCTAAGCCGGCGGCCAGCGGCGGCCGAAGCCACCAGGGTGCGTCCCTTGCACCCGCGGACGGCGGCATCACGGCAGCGCGCTGATCTGCTGCGCCAGCGCGAAATCGGCCTGTGTCAGCCCGCCAGCGGAGTGGGTAGACAAGGTGAGCGTCACCTTGTTCCATGCGATCGCTATGTCAGGGTGATGGTTCGCTGCCTGAGCCAGGTGGGCCACCGCCCCGACGTACAGCATGGCGTCACGGAAGTCACCGAGCTTGACCGTGCGGGTGATCGCGTTACCCGCACGCTCCCAGCCTGCGGCCCGGCCCAGGCTGGCGGTGATCTCGTCTTCGGTTAGCAGCGTCATGGACCTATCCTCGCAGCCGACGCCGGCGCTGCCCAATGACCGCCGGCGAGTCCCGGGGTCCCGCGCAGCGATAGGCTAAGCCGCCGATGGTCCAGCCGTCTTCGGAGCCGCAGATGCCCGATCCGCAGTCCCCGGCGCTCCGGCGCACTCCGCTGGCGGCCGTGCACGCCGGACTCGGCGCCACCATGACCGAGTTCGCCGGATGGCTCATGCCGCTGCGATATGGCAGCGAGACCGCCGAGCACAACGCGGTCAGGAAGGCGGCCGGGCTCTTCGACCTGTCGCACATGGGCGAACTCATGATCACCGGCGATGGCGCTGCCGCGGTGCTGGATTACGCGCTGGTCGGCGAGGCGTCGGCGATCAAGCCTGGGCGCGCCAGATACACGATGATCTGCGCGCCAGACGGCGGTGTGATCGACGATCTGATCGTCTACCGGCTGGCCGAGAGCCAGTACCTGGTCGTCGCCAACGCCTCCAACGCGGCCGTGGTGGCGGCCGAGCTGGCCGAGCGGAGCGACGGCCGGGGCGCCGAAGTCAGGGACCGGACCGCGGACTACGCGCTGATCGCGGTCCAGGGTCCCCGGGCGGCTGCGATCGTTGCCAGCCTGACTAGCACCGACCTGGATCAGGTGCGCTACTACGCGAGCTATCAGGCCACCATCGCCGGATCGGAGGCACTGCTGGCCAGGACCGGTTACACCGGAGAGGACGGATTCGAGATTTTTGTCGGACCTCAAGAGGCGGCGCCGCTCTGGGAGGCACTGACCGAGGCAGGCCGGGGCTTCGGGCTGGTCCCGGCAGGCCTAGCCGCACGGGATTCGCTCCGGCTGGAAGCGGGCATGCCGCTGTACGGCAACGAGCTTGGCCGGGACGTGACGCCGTACGACGCGCGCCTGGGTCGCGTCGTCAACCTGGACAAGCCCGGCGATTTCGTCGGCCGCGCCGCCCTCGCGGAGCGAGCACAGGCCGCGCCGACCCGGGTGCTCGTGGGCCTCGCCGGCCAGACCCGGCGGGTTCCCCGGCACGGCTATTCGGTGCTGTGGAATGGTGAGCCGTGCGGGACAGTGACAAGCGGAGCGCCATCCCCGACGCTCGGCCGGCCCATCGCCATGGCTTACGTGACCGCCGAGATGGCGGCCGAGGCGCGATCTGCGGCCGGTACCAGCCAGGGGCGGCTCGCCGTCGATATCCGTGGTAGCGCCGAGCCCGCTGAGCTAGTACCGCTCCCGTTCTACAAGCGGCCCACGCCGAACTGACCGTCCGCACCAGGAATCGCCGGAATTCTGGCATAACAAGACCTGCGGGCTAACCGCCAGGAGAAGGGTGGCATCATGAGCGTTCCTGAGGAGTTGTACTACACCGCCGAGCACGAGTGGGTCGCGATCTCCGACGCGACCGCCCGGGTCGGGATCACCGACTACGCGCAGCGGGCGCTGGGAGACGTCGTGTACGTGACAGCGCCCGCGCAGGGCACCCGGGTGACGGCCGGCGATCCGTGCGGCGAGGTGGAGTCGACCAAGTCGGTCAGCGACATCTACTGCCCGGCTGACGGCGAGGTGACCGAGGTCAATCCGGAGATCGACGAGGACCCCGGGCTGGTCAACTCCGACCCCTACGGCGCGGGCTGGCTGTTCAAGATCAAGCTCGACTCCGGTGACCAGGTGCCGCCAGGACTGCTCTCCGCCACCGAATACACCGCGCTGACAGCCGAAGCGCAGCAGTGACGCGAGCCGCCGAGGCCGACGACCTGCGCAGGCTCAACGCGGCTACTGCCCTGATCGAGCCGCCATTCGCGGTCGTCGACATGGCGGCCTTTCGTTCCAATGCGGCCGGTATGACGCGCCGGGCAGACGGCACGCCCATCAGGCTGGCGAGCAAGTCGGTGCGATGCAGGCGGCTTATCACCGAAACGCTCGGCATGCCCGGCTTCCGCGGCATACTCGCGTTCACCCTGCCCGAGGCCTTGTGGCTCGCCGAATGCCGCACCAGCGACGACATCGTGGTGGCCTACCCCACGGCGGACGAGGCCGCCCTGGCGAGGCTGGCCAGCCACCCGCAGGCGGCCATGGCGATCACGGTCATGGTCGACTCCATCGAGCACCTCGACCTGATCGCCAGGGCGGTCGCGGCGGCCGGTGACCCGCACCCGGTCAGGGTCGCCATCGATATCGATGCCGGCTATCGGGCACTCGGCGGCCGGCTGCGGGCAGGCGCGAGGCGCTCGCCGGTCCGCAGCCCCGCGCAGGCGGCCGCGCTCGCGCAAGCCATCGCTGGCCGACCGGGACTGCAGCTAGCAGGCCTGATGGCGTACGAGGCGCAGATCGCCGGGGTGGGCGACAACCCGCCAGGACGGCCCGCCTACGCCAGGGCCATCCGGGCCATGCAGCGCAGGTCGGCGGTGGAGCTCGCCGTAAGACGGGCTGCCATCGTCGCTGCGGTCCGTGAGGTGATGCCGATCGAGTTCGTCAATGGCGGCGGCACCGGCTCGATCGCCGCCACCGCGGCCGAGACCGCGGTGACCGAAGTCGGCGCGGGATCCGGGCTCTACCAGCCGACGCTGTTCGACGCCTACCGCTCGTTCTCCGGGCTGCCCGCTGCCCTTTTCGCCCTGCCTGTCGTGCGCAGGCCTGGTGCCGGCGTGGCTACCGTGCTTGGCGGCGGCTACCTGGCGTCGGGGCCGGGAAATGCCAGCCGGATGCCACAGCCGCATCTGCCGGCCGCGCTGAAGCTGGACCGCAACGAAGGTGCGGGCGAGGTCCAGACGCCCGTGCTCGGCAGGGCTGCCGACAGCCTGCGAATCGGCGACCGCGTCTGGTTCCGGCACGCCAAGGCGGGTGAACTGTGCGAGCGGTTCAGCGAGCTGCACCTGATCGAGGGCAGCGCGATCAGGGCGACTGTGCCGACCTACCGGGGCGAGTGCAAGGCGTTCGGATGACCAGCCGTCCGCGTGGCCGACGGTCATGGGCGTCCAGGCAGCTCTCGCCTACGCCGGTCAAGGAAGGTGCGCTCGGCCGCATTAGCGGTCAGGGCCAGGGCAGCGTCGTAGGCCTGCGCCGCCTCGGCGGTCCGCCCCAGCCGCCTCAGCATGTCGGCCCTGGCTACGTGCAGTGGGTGGTAGGACCCGAGGTCGAGACCATCGATGGCGGCCAGGCCCGCCTGCGGGCCCTCGACCTCGGCCAGCGCGACGGCGCGGTTCAGCGCGACCACGGCGGTCGGGGCGCAGGCCATCAGCTGGTCGTAGAGAACGAGGATCTGGCGCCAGTCCGTCTGCGCGGCAGCTGGCGCCGCGCTGTGCACGGCGGCGATGGCCGCCTGGATCTGGTACGGCCCTGGCTGGTTCCGTCGCAGGCACCTGCGGACCAGAGCCTGCCCCTCATCGATCAATGCCCGGTCCCACAGTGACCTGTCCTGATCGGGCAGCAGTACCAGCGGATGTCCGGGCGCAGTACGCGCTGGAGTGCGCGAATATGTCAGCAGCAGGAGAGCCAGCAGGCCTAGCACCTCTGGCTCGTCTGGCATGAGCTCGGCGAGCACGCGGGCCAGCCTGATCGCCTCGTCGCACAAGTTCAGCCGGACCAGATCGTCGCCATCGGTCGCGGTGTGGCCCTCGTTGAAGACGAGGTAGACCACTGCCAGGACCGCGGCGAGCCGGTCGGGCAGCTCGGCATCGCCAGGAACGCGGTACGGAATGCCCGCGGCCTTGATCTTCTTCTTAGCCCGCACAATGCGCTGGGCCAGCGTGGCCTCGGGCACCAGGAAGGCGCGCGCGATCTGCGGCGTCTCCAGGCCGCCGAGCAGCCGCAGTGTAAGCGCCACCTGGGCAGGGCGGGCCAGCGCGGGGTGACAGCAGGTGAAGATCAACCGCAGCCGGTCGTCTCGCACCAGACCCACCTCCTCCGCCGGGTCTTCCTGCCCGTACAGCAGCGCGGCCTGGGCGTGGCGATCATGGCGCGAGGCCTCCCTGCGCAGCTGGTCGATCGCGCGGTTCCTGGCCGTCGTAGTAATCCACGCGCCGGGGTTCGGCGGCAGTCCGGTGACGGGCCAGCGATCGACAGCCACCGCGAAAGCCTCCTGGACCGCTTCCTCGGCGATGTCGATGTCGCCGAGGAAGCGGACCAGGGTGGCTACGCACCGGCCGTACTCGCGCCGGAAGTAGCCTTCGATCTCATCGGAGCGGATCGCCATCGGGCCCGCTAGTCCTCCGCGTCGTCCTGGAAGGGGCGGACCTCGACCGGAGCCCGGCAGGCCCTGGTCGCCTTGGCAGCCCAGGCCAGCGCCTCGTCCAGGTCGGCGGCCCGGATCACCCAGAAGCCGCCGAGCTGCTCCTTGGCTTCGGCGAACGGCCCGTCGGTGGTCAGCACCTCGTCGTCGCGGATCCGCACGACTGTAGCCGTCGCCGCCGGGTGCAGGCCGCCTCCGAAGACCCAGGCGCCCTCGGCCTGAATCTGGGCGTTGAGCGCGTCGACGTCCTTGTAGGCCTGCTGAATCTCGTCCTCAGACGGCGGCTCTTGGCCCTCGACCATGTGCACGGCGAGCAGATACTGCTTCATGACTGCGGTCCTTTCCGGTGTCGGCCGGCCCGCTGGCCGGCTCCCTCTACCCTCGCTACGAACCGCGCAGGCCCGGATCGACACTGCGGCCGGAAGATTCTCGGAACGACGACTGCTCCAGCCGGGCTTCATACGTGGTGGGCTCGAAGAGTTCCACGGGATTGCCGGACGGATCTTCCACCAGGATCTGCTTTCCACCCGCCCCGGTGACGATCTCGTTGCGGAACCTAGCGCCCCGGCGCGCAGCCGATCGACGGTCCCGGTCAGGTCGGTGACCTCGATCGTGAACCGATTCCAGCCGCCAGGCCTGGGCAAAGTTCCGTCCGGCATGGCCTGACCGCCGCCCGGCCCGCCGCCGGGAGCGCTGAGCACCAGACGCAGGTCGCCGAGCGACAGCATGGCAAACGTGGGCGCCGGATGCATGATCTCGGTAAAGCCAAGGTCGTCGCGGTAGAACGCGATCGCCGCATCGACGTCGTTGACGATGTAGCGGACGCTGACACTGGCCATCTGCTGTTCCTCCTCGCCGTTAGGCTCCGTCCGGATTCTCAGCCAGTCTTCTAGCATCCTCGACGCTCTCCAGATGGTGACAACTGGCCTAAAGCACGACAGGCTTGTCCTGATCACCAAGCCGGAGTCGAAGGATAGGACTACATGCCAGACCTCCTGACCATCTATGCGTCAACTCAGCCGGACAAGCCCGCCGTCATCGACGACCAGGGCAGCGCGGGCGTCGTCACCTGGACCTACGCCCAGCTTGAGGCGGAGGCGAACCGGCTGGCTCAGGCGCTGATGTCCGTTGGCGTGGCGCCGGGCCATAAGGTGATCTGGTGCGGCCCGAACTCGGCGCAGGTTGTCGCGGTGATGAATGCCACGAGGAAGATCGGCGCTGTCGCCGTCCCGCTGAACTACCGCCTGACTCCGGCCGAAGCCCAGTACATCATCGTCCATTCCGATGCCAGCGCCGCATACGTGGACGCGACTTGCGCCCACCTCTTTGTCACGCCAGGCGGCGAGCAGCTCGGCAGCCTGCGCCACGTCATTGTCTTCGGCGGCGCGCCGCTTGCCGGGATGCGCGGCGATGATCTGGTCACCGCCGCCTCGGCCGAGCCTCCGGCAGAAGCCGAGGAGGAGAGCCCTGGAGCGACGATGATCTACACCTCAGGGACGACGGGCAAGCCGAAGGGCGCCTACCGCAACATGACGGACCAGAGCACTGCGATCGCGCTGATCGGCTTCATCGGCTACACCCCTGACGACGTTTACCTGACCTCGGGTCCGCTGTATCACAGCGGGCCGAGCGCCTTCATGAGTGTCGGGCTGGCCCTCGGCCAGACGATCATCGTGCAGCGCAAGTTCGAGCCCGAGGACTGGCTGCGCCTGGTCGACACCTACCACGTGAGTTCGACGTTCTCCGCGCCGCCGCTGATCAGGCTCGTGTGCGCGCTGCCAGCTGAGGTCAAAGACCGCTACGACCGTTCGTCGATGAAGCGGATGCTAGCTAACGCGGCCCCGTGGAGCTTCGCGCTGAAGCAGGCCTACCTGGCCGACTTCCCCGCAGACTCGCTGTGGGAGATCTACGGGTCAACCGAGCTCGGGGTGAACTGCGTGCTCGAGCCCAAGGACCAGCTGCGCAAGCCAGGCTCGTGCGGTAAGCCAGCTCCCGGGGTCGAGGTCCGCCTACTCGACGCCGACGGCAAAGAGGTCACGGGCACCGGGCCCGATCACGCGGGCGAGCTGTACGTGCGCTCGACCGGTGTGTTCAACGAGTACTACAAGCAGCCCGAGAGCTATGAGGCCGCCAGGCTTGGCGATTTCCACACGGTCGGCGACATCGCCTACCGGGACGACGAGGGCTACTACTACATCTGCGACCGCAAGAACGACATGATCATTTCAGGCGGGATGAACATCTACCCGGCGGAGATCGAGGCAGCCCTCGAGCAGCATCCAGGGATTTTCGATGTCGCCGTCTTCGGAATCCCGTCGCAGGAGTGGGGCGAGCAGGTTCACGCCACGGTGGTGCCCGCGCCCGGCGCGTCGCTATCCGAGGCGGACGTTATGGCCTTTGCCCGCGAGCACCTGGCGGGATACAAGGTCCCCCGCTCAGTCTCGTTCGCCGACGAGCTGCCACGAACAGGCTCGGGCAAGCTGCTCAAGCGGCAGCTCCGGGCCCCGTACTGGGCGGGCCGTGCCGCCAAGGTTGGCTGACCCCGGCCTCGGCGCACCACCCGGGTATGGAGCGGGCAGAACCGGAAACGTGCCCGGGCGGGACGCCATCCGCCCGGGGCACGCTCCCGGCGTCACCGGGTGCGGAGCCGGAAAAGGACGCCCGACACCGCCGCTGACACGAGCAGGATGCCGGCGCACCAGGCCAGTGCACGCCAGGGAGCGGCACCGACAGGAGTGCCGAGCAAGAGCCCGCGCATGGTCTCAACGACAGGCGTGACCGGTTGGTTCCGTGCGAAGCCCTGCAGCCAGCCCGGCATGGTCGCGATCGGCACGAACGTGCTGCTCGGGTACGGCAGGAACATGACACCGAAGGTGAAGCCGCTCGCGGCCTCCGCCGACCTCGCGAGCAGCCCGGCCGTAGCGGCCAGCCAGGAGATGGCCAGCACGAACAGCAGCAGGATGCCACCCGCAGCGACCCAGCCTGCCGCGCTGGCATGCGGTCGGAAGCCGATTAGAAACGCGACGCCGAAGACCAGAATCGTAGAGGCGGTATTCCGCGCGATGCTCGCCGCCACGTGACCGGCCAGTATCGCCCGCGCCGGGACGTCGAGCGACCGGAGCCTATCGACGATGCCGCCGGTCATATCCTGTGACACGCTGACTGCCGTGTTCGCCGCGCCGAAGCCAGCGCAAAGCAGCAGGACGCCAGGCACGAGGTAGGAGACGTAGTTGCCGCCTGCCGACAACGCCCCGCCGAAGACATAGACGAACAGCAGCATCAGTACTACCGGCAGCATCAGCGACGTCATCAGCGCGTCGACGCTGCGGCTGCTCAGGCGCAAGCACCGCGCAGCCATAGCGGGAAAGGCGACGAGCCTGGCGGATGACCGGGGCAGCGTCCTGCCGCCGCGGAGTTCGATAGCGATGTCAGACACCGATGGCCTCCTTTTCGGCTGGCTGAGTCAGGGTGAGGAACACGTCGTCGAGGGTCGCGCTTCGCACGGCGAAGCTGGCGATCGCCTGGCGAGCGGGATCGAGCGAATCGAGCAGGTCGCGCACCTGGGTCGCGGAGCCATCCGTTGCGACCGAGACCGATAGCCGGCCCGCGTCGGCTGCCACGATCCTGGCCCCAGCCGTCCGCGCGACTTCGGCGAAGGCCGGCCCGCTGATCAGCGTGAGCTCGAGCCGTCCGTTGCCGACCCGCTGCTTCAGCTCGCGCGGCGAGCCCTCAGCCACGACCCGGCCGGCGTTGATGACGGCGATCGTGTCGGCCAGCTGGTCGGCCTCTTCCAGGTACTGCGTCGTGAGGAACACGGTCACGCCGGTGCTGCGCAGCTCGCCGATCACCTCCCACAGCGTCAGCCGGGAAGGCAGGTCGAGCCCGGTCGTTGGCTCGTCAAGGAAAACGACAGACGGCTCGCTCACCAGGCTCGCCGCCAGGTCCAGGCGCCGTCGGAAGCCGCCTGAGTAGCTGGCGACTCTCTTCCCTGCGACGTCGGCCAGGCCGAACCGTTCAAGCAGCTCTGCGGACCGCCGCCGGGCCTGCCGCCATGGCATCCCGGCAAGCCTGGCCACCATGCGCAGGTTCTCCGCGCCGGTTTGCAACCCGTCCAGGGCTGCATACTGACCGCTCAGGCTGATCCGGCTGCGGAGCCGGCGGCGGTCGGCCAGCAGGTCACAACCCGCCACCCTGGCGCGTCCGGCGTCCGGGCGCACCAGGGTCGACAGGATCCGGACCGTGGTTGTCTTGCCAGCTCCGTTGGGGCCGAGCAGGGCATAACAGTGTGCGGCTGGCACTCGCAGGTCCAGCCCAGTCAGCACGCGTTCGCTGCCGTAGGACTTCTTCAGGCCCGCCGCCTCGACCGCTAGGTCGTCGATCATCGGATTGGCTCTCCTTTCGTCCCGGGCAGGCGCCCAGATCGTCCCGGGCAGGCGCTCGGATCGTCCCGGTCCGGGATTCCACTGCGTATCGTGTACGCTCTACTGCGTA
>Ga0209131_1001136_pt1 | contig 18427 bp, 12 predicted proteins | sample GraSoi_2013_40cm_FD_185826 | JGI IMG/M metagenome (GOLD analysis project Ga0209131, IMG submission 185826) | Grasslands soil microbial communities from the Angelo Coastal Reserve, California, USA - Sample 9_17_2013_40cm (SPAdes) (version 2) | ecosystem: Environmental > Terrestrial > Soil >... | reverse complement strand
AGCTCCTCCTGCCACTCCCCGGCTGCTCCAAGGACAGCAAACAAAAGGAGAACAGCAAGGACGATACGTACGAGACGCAGCGGATGGTTCGCAGAAAGCGCAGGGAGGCTTTTATCCAGACTAATTCTGGTTGCAAATGTCCGCGAAAAAAGTATTCTAGTGCCTTCAGTTGGTTCCCTTGGCCCTGCGGCAGAGTCCCCCCCTCGTACTTTGCGTAACGCAGCGGCTAGTTCGTTTCAGGAATTATTGGAAGCGTGTTTCGGAACGAGGCGGCGGAGGCCAAGATGGCTCTCGCCCTTCAAGTGGTTAGCTCTCACCTCCTGGGTGCCCTGGAAATTGAGCAGGCACTCTCTGTTCAAGAAGGTCTAGTCAAGCTTCCGCACGCCGCAAGTGAAGCCGAGACACTCAAACGGCCGAATTGCCCACGCCTTTTCCTGCTGGACGGCTGTTCTATGAATTTGCCTTTGGGGCCTCTGAGTGGCCGATTGCGTGCCAATTCGCCGGGTAGCAAATTTCTGGCCCTTCTTCCCCCCGATAGAAGCTGCGAAAACGAAATGATGCTCTTATTTCACTGGGGAATCGACGGTTTCGTGACTTTGCACAAGAGGTGGAGAAGACGGAACTTCCAAAAGCGGCCCTCGCTACTCCGGGGCAGGCTTTGGGTGCCTTCGGAAGTGCTGCTGGCATTCGTGAAGCAGATGAAGACAGTGCTCGATAGGCAGCTGCTGGCGGGTCAAACACTGACGGCACGGGAAGGTCAAGTGCTCCAGCTGCTTTTCAGGCACCTCACAAACAAGGAGATTGCGCACCAGTTAAACATTAGCGAACGCACGGCAAGATTCCATGTCTCCAACGTCCTCAGCAAACTCGGACTCGAAAACCGCAGGAGCCTTGTTGGCGGTGCTTTGGTCAATTGATTACGCGAGAGCGCCCCTCGAGAATTCAGAAACGAAAGTGTTCTCTAAATAATTTCAGGGCGGCGTCACTGAGGCACTGAAGCCGAATCGGGGAGTGAACGGATGGCAACGTTCGCGGTCAAGACCGAGACGCAAAGAACGCGAAAGTCGCCCCTACACAAGGAGAGAGAAGAGCCGAGCTAGACGGAGGTGACGAAGCTGCCGTCCGGGGCGACGTAGCCGTAGGCCATGCGGGGGGTGTTGAAGGCGAAGCCGGGGTTGCCGTGGCTGTCGAGGAGGATCAGGCCGCCGGTGGCATGAGTGCGTTTGGCGAAAAGATGCACGGCTTCGCGCGCGGCCATATCGGCGCTGGAGACGTCGCAGGAAGATGCCGCGGGTGAGTCCACACAAATGGCGCGCTGGCGAAGAAGATCGACGGCCGTTTTGGCCAGGACGACCTTCATGATGGCTTCGCCGTAGCCGGTGCAGGAGACGCCGCCGGCTTCGGAGTCGGCGTAGCAGCCGCAGCCGATCAGAGGGGAATCGCCGACGCGGCCAGGAAGTTTGCAGCACGTGCCGCCGGTAGAAGTGGCGGCGAATAAGTTTCCGTCGCGATCGATGGCGACGGCGCCGACGGTTCCCTGTTCGTGGCCGCGGTGATGCTCGGCGGCGTGTTTGTCCGTCTTGCACTTCATCCAGGCTTCCCGCTCGGCTTCGCTGACCAATTCCTCCGGCTTACAGAGCTTGATTCCCTGCTCTTTGGCGAAGCGCTCCGCGCCTTCGGCGACGAGCATCATGTGCGGGGAATTTTCGAGGATCTTGCGGGCGACCTGAATGGGATTCTTGATGCGTTGCAAAGTGGCGGCAGCGCCGGCGTGAAGCGTTGCGCCGTTCATGACGATGGCGTCGCATTCGACGTGGCCGTCCAGATTGAGGTGCGAGCCGTAACCGGCGTCGAAGACGGGGTCATCTTCGAGGACAACGATGGCGGCTTCGATGGCGTCCAGAGCGGAGCCGCCGCGGCGCAGGATGGACCAACCCGCAGTGAGAGCGTCATGGCAGCCGGATGTGCAAGCGTCTACGGCTTCGTCAGGAATGTCCCAAGCGCCGCCATGAACAATGAGGGCAGGTTTCATCGAAATCAGGATGGCAAAGGGATGGCGGTTTGTCTAGGCGAGGCCGAGAGATGGCCCGAAGAAAAAGAACTTAACACAGAGATCAAGGAGTTCGCCCCGACCGAATCGGGGCAGGCGCCGTTCACAGAGAAGAAAAAACCATCAGACAAAGAAATCGAGAATAAAAAGAAGGAAACCGATGAAGAGAAGAATGGGGCCGGCATTGACGCGGCTGCGCGGAAGGCGGCTCAGGGAGCGGACAAAGGAAGTGGGGATGGCTTTGAAGCGGGATTCTTCGCGGATGGCGTAGAACGGACCGACGGGCGTATAGCGGGAGAAGTTTCGGCGGAAAACGGAAATCTCATCCTGGATCCATACGGAAAATTCGCCGCGGTTGCGCCACAGGAGCGTGGCACCAGTCAGGAGTAAGAGATAGCCGAAAAAGGCTAGTAGCCCGAGCGCCGGGCCTGCTCCCCAGTTCATAAGTCCTCACAGGCGGCCCACACGATTTATTTATCAGGACGCCCGGAACAGCCAGATGGTTACTCGCCGTCGTGGATGGTGACGAGGCGGACGATTTCAAATTCCTTCTTGCCGGCGGGCGTGGCAACTTCGATTTCGTCGCCGACCTTGCGGTTGAGGAGGGCCTTGCCGATGGGGGAGGTGGTGGAGATGAGACCCTTCTCGGCGTCGACTTCCTCGCTGCTCACGAGCGTGTATTCGATTTTTGCGTCGCGCTGCAGGTCCAGAACGGTGAGTCGGGAACCGTAGCCGGAGCGGTCTTTCGGGATATTGCTGAGGTTCAGCATGCTGAGATCGCCCATACGCTTCTTGAGATGGCCGATCTTGAGGTTGACGTAGCCTTGGCGTTCCTTGGCGTACTTGTACTCGGCGTTTTCAGAGAGGTCACCGTGAGCGCGGGCGACAGCGATCTCCTTGGGAAGCTCGACGCTGAGCTCGTGGGAGAGCTGGTCGATTTCGTCCTGGAGCTTCTTCTTGATCTTGGCGAGTGGGTCGGACATGGTAGTCGGTTTCAGTTCGTAAAAAAAGGCGGCGGAGTCCGGAACCAACCGATGGTCTCCCGGACCCCGCGTAAGGGAACATTATAGATGCGGGGGAATTGAAGCCACAAGGGGGAGCGGCGGAATACCCCAGAATTGTTCTTTCCAGGCGTGGTCCACGTATTTATGGGACCGGGACGTAGGTATTGACGCGGCTCGCGAAGAGGCCTTATCGACATTTAGCGGACTTTTACGTCGAGGCTCTGGGTACGGGTGTTGCCGGCAGCATCGGCGATGGTAAGCGTGTAGGTAGTTGATTTGGTGGGGGTTACTTCAACACAGCGGGAGTAAGAGGGCCAGACGGGATGGCGCTGAGGTTCGAGCTTGACGGTCTTGGCGTTGGCTACGCCGTAGCACAACTGGACGGATTCGCCGCGGCGAATTTCTCCCGGAGAGGCGTAGAAGTTTTGGATGGCGAGTTCCTTTCCGCCGAGTTGTTCGAGGGCGACGCGATCCAGCTCCTGTTGTTTCTGGGTTCTCTCTTCTTTCGCGCGCTTTTCGAAGCCGCGGTTTTCCTGCCAGCGGGAGAAAACGATCCAGCACACCACCAGCGCGGCGAGGGAGAGAGCGGCCCAGGAATAAAGGAAGGCATTCTTGAAGGCGGATTTTTTTTGCGGATCCGGTTGAGCCAGCATGCATGCACCTCGTGAGGAAAAGAGCTTCCATAGAAAAAATAACTCGAAACGGCATCCGAAGATAAGATGCAGCAAAATTCCTGCGGGACTCTCGCGAAGTCAGCGGTTGGTTTCTATTCCGGCGGGGTCGCGCTGAAAGAGATTGCAAATGTTGTCCGAGCGCCATTGGTTTAATGTCCGGCTGATCGCCAACGGCTGAAAGCAATCAGAATACCTATTTATTCCATCGAAAGAATCGCTTTGACAGGGATGCGGGCGCTGCCTCTAATGATGGCCTATTAAGTCTTTCTCTCCTGTCCGAAGCAAGAGGTGATTATGAGAAACATTTTCATGGGCCTGCTCGGCATCCTCCTGGGAACTTTTAGCTGTTACGCACAATCCACCACATCAATGCGCGGGGTCATTACGGACCCGTCCGGTGGAGTCATTCCGGAGGCAACCGTTACCATAACCAACGCGGACAACGGTTTGTTGCGCCGAAACGTTACCGATACTAGTGGAGAGTACAAATTCCTGCAAATTGCTCCCGGAACCTACAAGCTCACGGCGGAGAAAGAGGGATTCGCCACGATGACACGGAGCGACGTCAAGCTCCTCGTGAATACTCCCACGACGCTCGATTTGGCGATGGCCGTCAGTGCCACCGGCGAAGTGGTGAATGTGGCGTCGGAAGTCTCACAGGTGAACACGACAGACGCCAGTATGGGCAATCCGTTCAGCGAGATGCAGGTGAGGCAAATCCCGCTGCAAACGCGAAATGTGGTGGAACTGCTGAGCGTGCAAGCAGGCGTGACTTCCAACGGAGAAGTGCTGGGGGCGCGCCGCGACCAGAACAACGTTACTTTGGACGGCGCGGATGTAAACAATAACCAGAATTCCGGCTTGGTGGCGCAGACGACGGCCACCGGCACGGGCGGATACCAGGGATCAAACGCCAATGGCGCAAATATCAATTCCGGGTTTAATGCGGTGCTGCCAATTCCGCTGGATTCAGTCCAGGAATTCCGCGTGACCGTGGCTGGAGAAGGCCCCAACCAGGGGAGATCGTCCGGCGGACAGGTTACGCTGGTGACGAAGAGCGGGACAAATCAGCTCCATGGCTCGTTGTATGAATACAACCGCAATACCGCTACGGCCGCTAACACGTGGTTCAACAACCAAGCCGGAGTGCCACGGCAGCCACTGGTTCGGAACCAGTTCGGCGGTTCCGCCGGCGGCAAAATCGTGCGCGACCGGGCCTTCTACTTCTTCAATTACGAGCAGCGACAGGATGGCAGCGGCGTTGCGCAGGTTCGCGCGGTGCCTTCGGATACCCTGCGCCAAGGAATCTTTAAATATACGATGTGTAACAACCCCACTGGTCTCAATGGTATTTGTGATCCGGCGAAGGACACGATATTTGTTCAGACAATCTCGGCGAGCGACATCAAGTCAGTGGATCCGCTGAATCAGGGAGTTAACGCCAGCATCCTTCCCGTCTTGAATCAATACCCTCACGGCAACGCTCCGTCTTTTGGCGAGGACGGAGGGCTAAACTTTAGCGGTTATCGGTTTAATGCGCCGAGTCATCGCAGCGATCATGCGATTGTCGGCAAGATCGACGTGCACCTGGATAGAGCCGCCAAGCACACTTTGAGCGTGCGCGGAACGCTTGCGGACAACACCGACGATCAGATCCTGGCGCAGTTGCCGGGGCAAAGGCCGGCATCAACGCTGCGCGACAACAGCAAAGGTTTTGCGGCGCAGTACACGGCGGTCTTGCGAACAAACCTGATCAATGTTTTGAATGTGAGTTACACGCGATTTGGCCAAGCTTTGTCCGGGGTGACGGGGCCGCTGCTATTCCAAACGAATCTCGATCCGCTGCAGAATCCCTACGCGCGTCCGTACGCTCAGACCTTGCCCACGCTGAATCCGAACGATGACGTCACGTGGAGCACGGGTCCGCACACGATCACGGCGGGCTTTTCTGCCCGGATCATTCACAACAACACGAGTTCGTATGCCAATTCTTTCCCGCGTTACGGTTATGGCGCGACCGAATTGATCGGCCTGGGGGCGGATATCGATAACGCACTGACAAGTTTCATGTCGTCGGACCCCGGGCGATTCGGGGCCAATCCGGGGCTTGCCGATACAGCCTCGGTCACGAACGGAATGGGCGCCATTCTTGGACTGGTGAACGACGATTTTCATACCAACCAGTTCGACCGGAGCGGCAACCCTCTGGCGCTGGGTGCGCCGCAGGTGCGCTCTTTCATCGAACACGATTATGCGCTCTACGTAGGGGATACGTTTCGCGTGAACCGCAGTCTGACGCTGACATTTGGTTTGCGCTGGGAGGATTACCGGCCGCCCTACGAGGCACACGGATTGCAGTCGACATCCACCGTTCCGCTGACGCAATACTTTGCGGAGCGCGATCGTCTTCAGAGCCAGGGGGTGCCACAGAACGCAATGCCCAACGCTACCCTAAGTTGGGCCCTGAATGGCCCGGCGAATGGCAAACCAACGTGGTGGAAACCTTCCAATCTGAACTTCGGACCGCGCTTCGGATTGGCCTACGCCCCGACCGACCGAGGCGGGTGGCTCGGGAAGGTTTTCGGAAAGAGTGGAGCGTTCCGGGCAGGAGCCAGCATGGTCTACGATCGCTTTGGCAGCGACCTGATCACGCAGTACGATCAGAATGGCTCACTGGGCGTAGCGAATAAGGAGAATCTCCCGGATTCGTACAGCTTCAGCACTAGCGCGCGCTACACCGGCGCCGCGCCCGCGTTACCAATCCCTCCGCAAGAGACGTTCCCGTACACGCCGCCTCAGATTGCTGCGATCGCCGGGGACTTCGAGGGCATTTCGCCAAATCTGAAGCCGCCGTACGCATACGTTCTGAATGCCAGCTTCGCGCGGGAAATTCCCGGCGGGATGACCATCGAGGTCGGCTACGCCGGGCGCCTTTCGCATCGGCTCCTTATGGAAGGGGATGTTTATACTCCGCTCGAGTATTTCAAAGATCCGAAGTCTGGAGTCACTTGGGAACAGAACGCGGCCAAGGTGCGCGCAATGTTTGATTCCGGCTTGACGGTGAACCAGGTGAAGGCCAATCCGAGCCTGGTGCCGACGCTGCCGTTCGTCGAGAACATGTGGCCCACGCTGGCGAATGTGGACGTCGCGGGGAGCGCCTCAGCGAACTATTTTCTGTGCGTGTATCAGGATTACGGCGGGAGCTATCTCGACTGTCTCCACGCCTTGGATCGCAACATCACGAGCTCATACAACCCGGGCACGTGCCTGTCGGTGACCGGATGCTATACATTCTTCCCGCGGCAAGGCAGCTCCATGCCAACGTGGATGAATAGCGGCACGGCCGCGTATCACGCACTAACCGTCTCGCTGCGGCGCAGGTTTTCCAGAGGCCTGTCCTTCGATTTTAACTACACCTGGTCGCATTCGATCGATGACGGCTCCGCCGCGGAGTCTGGAGCCGGCGAACAAGGGGCGGCGATTCAAAACATATTCAATAGGAGAGAATTCCGAGGTTCCTCCGATTTTGACATGCGGCACAACATCACCGGCAATGTGCTCTACGGGTTGCCGTTCGGCAAGGGCAAGGCCTTGTTCCACGACGCTCCCGGGTGGGCCAACGCGATCATAGGTGGATGGCAGGTGTCCGGCTTGACGCGGTTCCGGACCGGGCTGCCTACCACAGTGGCGGGCGGTCTGGAGTACAACGCCAATTACTGGCTGAGCTCGCTGGCGATCGTCACGGGGCCGGTTAAGACCGGGAAGCACATCGACCAGAACGGGAATCCCAGCATCTTTGCAACTACGAGTGCCTCGAACTCCTTCGCGGATGAGCTTCCAGGGCACACCGGGACGCGCGCAGCCGTCCGCCTGGCTTCCTTTTTTAACACCGATATGGCGGTGACAAAGGGATTCCAGTTGCCGCGGGAAAGCCAGCGGATTCAGTTCCGGGCGGAGGCCTTCAACGTGTTTAATAACGTCAACTTCACAAACCCCAGCCTGGCCTTGACTGCGCCCTCGACGTTTGGCGAATACCAGGGTGTGATGGACCCGCGCGTGATGCAATTCGCGCTGCGATACGAATTCTAAGCGCGTCGGCCCGCAAGCGCGCGCCGCTATCGTGTACCGTGCGGGATCTGAGTACCTACGCAGTTGCGAGAGCGGCGTCATCGGGTTCGCGGGTACACCCGGAAGCATCGTCGAGCCGCATAACCATGGTGGAAATCTGGACTTCGGGGCAAAGCTCGGGGACGGGCAGCTCCAGCGCGATGCGGGAGCCCTGATCCGGTGCTTCCTTGGCCAGAACGATTACGCGAGAACTCAAATACAGCGCCTCTTGCGTATTGTGGGTCACGAAGAGGACCGTAATTCCAGTGTCGCGCCAGAGCTGGCGAATGAGGCGCTGCATGTCCTTGCGCGTGCCCGGATCGAGCGCGCTGAATGCTTCGTCCAAGAGCAGAATCCTAGGTTTGTTAATAAGGGCTTGGGCGATGGCGACCCGCTGCTGCATGCCGCCGGAGAGCTGGTCCGGATATTTACCGGCATCGGCATCGTGCAAACCGAGCCGGCGGATATAGTGCATGGCTTCCTGCCGAAATTGGCGACGGCGACGGAAGTAACGCGGCGTCAGACGAGTGAGCAGATTGAATTCGTTGACTTCCGGCCCGAAGGTGATGTTGCCGAGAACGGTCTTATCGGGAAAGAGCGAGTACTTCTGAGGAACGAAGCCGCATGTGCGATCGGGCTGGCGGCGTTCGACGCCATCGATTAGGACGCAGCCAGCGGTTGGCAGTTCCGAGCCCAGGATGAGCCGCAAAAGCGTGGATTTTCCGCACCCGGTCTGACCCAAGAGACAGACGAATTCACCCTCTTCGATGCTCAAATCGAGGTTGCTCAATACCGGGCGAGACGGCCAACCGTAAGCAACGGAAACATTCTGGATGTGAATCAAAGCCATGCGTGTCAGGCCTCGTGGAACCAGGGGTGGAGCTTGCGATTGATGAGGCGCATCGCCAGGTCCACCAGGAAAAGCAGCAACGCCACCCACAGCACGTAGGGGATAATTACATCCATTCCCATGTGCCGGCGCAGCAAGGCGATCCGGTAAGCCAGGCCGTCGGTGGAGGCGATCATCTCTCCGGCAAACAGAAACAGCATCACCGCTTTCAGGTTGAGGCGGATGCTGTTCAGCACGCGTGGCGTGATCTGCCGAAGGACGACCCGGTAGGCAACGTCGAAATCGCCAGCGCCGAGCGTGAAGGCTTTCACAATCTGCTCACGCGGGACGCTTCGAGTCAGGTTGAAGGTGTCCAGGATGATGGTCGGAGTCACGCCGATGACAATCAGCATGATTTTAGAGAGTTCATCGATGCCGAAAGCGATAAACAGAATCGGCAGGAGCGAGAGGGCGACAATTTTGTCAAAGAAGAGCACAAAACGCGAAAAGAAGACTCCGACGTACGGAAACAGGCCCATGTGGAGGCCAAGGATGACGGCGGGAGTGAGCAGCAGCAAGCTGTAGAAGAAGCGCCGCGAGGTGGCTTTGGTGTCCTTCCAGAGCATGCTCGCGAAGAAGCGTTGCGGCAGACTCGCATTTTCTGCAATGGTTTGCTCGTCGTCTTCCGCGGGCTTGAACGCGGCATCGTAGGTGCTGCGCGCCATTTGCGGAACAGTGGGCACGATGCGATCGTCGGTGTTCTCCTGGTGGCGTCTGTGGGCGGTCTGAAGGTAAAGCCCGATCCCCAGAGCGAACAGGAACCAGGAGAGAAGAACGGCCCACGTCCGGCTGGGTATGGCGTGAACGAGTTGAAACTTATGTCCCATGGATCCTTCTTACAGCTTGGCTTGCGACGCCATCTCCATATAAGCGGTCTCAAAGCGCAAACGAACATGGTCGGCCTTGCCTTGTATGGAACCGTCAGGGTAGCGAATGGCGACATCGTCGACGGACCCAGTTTTCTCGCCCAAGAGTCCGTGTTCAAAGCAGAATTGCCGTACCAGCGCCATTTTCTGTTTGAGTTCCGACGACTTGCCGAACTGCGCGGCGGATTGCGGCTGATAGAACATTTTGGTAGTGCTGAGCTGCTCCCTATAAGAAGCCAGAGAATCGGCCGAGCCTTCGGCGATGGCGGCCAGCACCTTGTCGGCTGAGGGATCTTGCGCGGACATCAGTCCCATCATTTCGTACCACGCGCCAGCCAGGGCTTTGGCAAATTTCTGTCCGGAGCCGTCGGGCCGATCGAGCACGTCAGTACGCACGACGGTAAGGTCGAGAATCTCGCCGGGAATTTGCGATGAGTTGAAAAGCGAAGATACGCCCTTCTCTTTCGAAAGTTGGGAAAGCATTGGCTTCCAGGTGACTACGGCGGAAGCGCTGTTGTCGCTGATGAACGCGGACTGAATGTCGGAATCGGAAGTGTTGATTTTGCGCACCTGCTTAATCTGGCCGCGCAAACCATTCATGGTTAAGGCGCGGTCGAAGAGGTACTCCGAGACGGTTTTCTCCACCAGAAGCATTTTCTTGCCCGGCAGGTCCTTCATTTGGAGGCCATTACGCACCAGCAGGGCGTCATTCCCATTGGAATAATCACCAATGATGACGACGGTGGTGGGTACGCCCGACGCCGCGGGCATGTCCAGCGCTTCCATGTTGGTCATGGTGCAGGCGTCGATATTGCGCGAGACAAAGGCGTCCAGCGAGGGGGCATAGTCGAAACGCTGGACCTTGATGGTGATGCCGTATTTGTCCGCCCACTTTTTAAGAATTCCGGACTTTGCCAGGTAGTGATACGGCGTCCAGCCTGCGTAGATAGACCAGCCGACGGTAAAGGTCGGTTTCTCAGCAAAGGCGGGGGTTGTCAGCAACAAAAAGAGCGACATGAAGCGCAGTATGATTCGGTGCTCCCGCAACACTGAAGCGCGGCGGAGGATTGATGGACGCATATTCTGCGAAATCTTAGCGCGAGGGCGCCTTCGCTATGATTGAATCTTTCGATGGCTGCGATTCACGAATTTAATGATGACAGGTAGTTGCGCCAACCTCCGAAGCGCGTGATTTCGGTGGCGGCGGCGAGTGCATAAGGCTCGGAGATAAAGCATTTGGCCATTTCGCCGGAATCGAGCGTGACGTTGCCGATGCCGAGAGGCTCGGGGACCTCCGCCACGAAACTGCCGAATTGGTCCTCCGGTAGCGTCCAAACCTCCACTGCAATGCCAGGTCCCTGAAATCGGTCATCGCGCACCAAGCCGGGTTTGGGCGGCTTGGTGCCCGCCAGCGCATAGAGCCGGTAGCCGGGTGCTGTGCGGCAGGTCCTTTTCAGGCGCGCGCCGCGCTTGGTCAATTGGGAATTCAGAGGCTGGCCGGTGAGATGGGCGCCAACCACGGCGAGGTCCACGCATCCGGGCGCCTTGTCAAGAAGCGGAGTCTTCGCGCCGAGATAGCGATGCGCGAGCGCCAGCAGAGCTTCGTCCGAAAAGGCCGGTGCTATGAAAGAAATCCCAAATGGCAGGCCGTTCGAACGGAAGCCGGCGGGAGCGGCAACGGCGGCGAGGTCCATCAGGTTTACAAAATTTGTGTAGTAGCCGAGATTCGTATTCAGCTTCACCGGATCCGAGGCTACCTGGTCGTGAGTATAAATGGTTCCGGTGGTGGGCAAGACGAGCAGGTCCATGGTGGCCCATTGTTTGGCGGCCGCGCGGCGCAAATCCATGAGGCGATATTCAGCCTCGAACACGTCCGCGGCGGTGTAGCGCTCTCCGCCAGAAATAATGCCGTGGACCACGGGGTTCATTTCATTCGAATGCCCGCGAACGAAAGACTGGATTGCAGCCAGGCGCTCGGCCACCCAGGGACCTTCGTAGAGCAAGTCGGCGGCGGCGCGGAAGATTGAAAAATCGATTTCGATCTTCTCGCCGCCGAGATTCTTCACTTTGCAGACTGCCTCTTCGTATAGCGCTCGCGCTTCTTCGTCGCCGAAAAATTCAAGCTGTTCAGGCGGAGGAACACCGAACCGGAAAGGAGCATTCAGCCAAGGGGCGGCATCTTCACCCGGCCGGGGCGTACCGGAAAACGAATCGCCGGAATCAAAACCCTTGGAGGCGCGCCAGACCTTGTGCGCCACGTCGCAAGTGGATGCCAGGATGGAGACGCAATCGAGCGTGCGGCAAGCCGGGACCACGCCCGCGGTGCTGAGCAAGCCTCGCGTTGGTTTCAGGCCAATCAAATTGTTGAACGCCGCCGGCACGCGGCCCGAACCCGCCGTATCGGTGCCCAGGGAAAATGTTACGAGACCCTTCGCCACCGCAACTGCTGATCCCGAACTCGAGCCGCCGGAAATGTACCGCTCGTCGAACACGCTGGAGCAGGCGCCGAACGGGGAGCGCGTCCCGACCAATCCGGTAGCAAATTGATCCATATTCGTCTTGCCGATCAGGATGGCTCCTGCATCTTCGAGCCGGCGGACCACGGTCGCGCTTGAAGCAGGCGTGTAGGCATAAGCCGGACAGCCGGCGGTCGTCGGCATGCCGGCAACATCGATGTTGTCCTTGACGGCGAAGGTCATTCCAGTGAGAGGGCGCTGCGGAGAGTCTTCCAGCTCGCGCTCCCGCGCCCGAGCCAGCGCGCTCTCGCGCGGAACCAGAGAAATCCACACCGGACTCAGAGGAGCGGCTTCCAAACGGTCATAGACTGCCTCGACCTTTTCCGAAATCTTCATGCTGCTGCCTCCGGGCGAAGCGCCAGTAATACCTGTCCCGAGGAGACCAGCGATCCTGGCGCACAGTGCAGCTTTTCCACGGTACCTGCGCTCGGAGCCACAACAGCGATCTCCGTTTTCATCGCTTCGAGCACTAGCAGTCTCTGTCCTGCCTCCACCTTTTGTCCCGTTGCCACGGCAATTGTCCAGACGCTTGCGCCAATTGGAGAACGCACGGGCTTGCAGCCCTCAGGGGTATCCAAATCGCTGTGCGATGCGCTGAATGCGTCCGGCGGCTCGACATACTCGACTTGACCAGCGGCACTCCATCGCTCGCGCTCAGCCTCGAAAGCTTGCTGCTGGCGCGCTTTGAATTCGGCGGCATCTGCGTCGATCGATTTCAGGAAGGCATGGTAGTCGCGAAGGCGGAATTCCGTTGGCTCGATTCGGAGAGAATACTTGCCGTGGGGAAAAGCGTCGCGAATCTCCAGCAGCTCGGCCGCACTTACCGGGAAAAAACGCACCTGATCGAAGAAGCGCAACAGCCAGGGCGTTCCCGGTGGAAACTCCTTCGTCGATCGAAAAGTGTTCCACATCTGCACGGTGCGGCCGACGAATTGATAGCCGCCTGGGCCTTCCATGCCGTAAACGCAGAGATAAGCGCCGCCGATTCCCACGGCGTTCTCGGGCGTCCACGTTCGGGCGGGATTGTATTTCGTCGTCACCAGGCGGTGGCGCGGGTCCACCGGCGTGGCTACCGGCGCTCCCAGATACACGTCGCCCAGCCCGAGCACCAGGTAGCTGGCGCCGAAGACAATGCGGTGAACTTCATCGATGGAATCGAGGCCGTTGATGCGGCGGATGAATTCGATGTTGCTGGGACACCATGGCGCATCGGGCCGCACGCTTTGCGTGTATTTGCGAATGGCAAGTTGAGTGGCGGGATCATCCCAGGAAAGGGGGAGATGAACCACGCGCGACGGCACCGTGAGGTCCTCGAGGTCGGGAATGCGCCGCTCGCAATCCTCGAGCGCCTCCAGCAAAGCCTCTCGAGCCACGCGGGAATCGTAGTGAATATGCAACGACCGCACGCCCGGTGTGACATCAATGATCCCTGGAGGATTCATCTCACGTAATTGCTGTTCCAGTGCATGGACGCGAAAGCGCAGGTTCAGATCGAGCACGTTTGGGCCGTATTCCACCAACAGGTACCTGTCGCCGTCTGCCCGGCAGACCACGGCAGGCGCGCCGTTCGAATCGGAGCGGCGACTTAGTATTGGATCTTCGCGCGTGCTTGCGGCCGGCAGCTCAGGCAGCTTTCCAGAGAGTGTTTCCAGGCACGCATCCACAGCGCGCTGCAACTCCAAGGCTTGCTCGAGAGATAACGCACGGAAGCGCACGATGTCGCCGGCTTTGAGCTGTCCGATCTTCCATAGTTCGGCTTCGACGATCGTCACCGGACAAACGAACCCCCCCAGGCTCGGACCATCCGGCCCGAGGATCACCGGCATGTCACCAGTGAAATCGATAGTGCCTACCGCGTAGGCGTTGTCGTGAATGTTGGAGGGGTGAAGACCAGCCTCGCCGCCATCTTTGCGAGCCCACCGAGGCTTTGGGCCGATCAGCCGCACGCCGGTGCGGTCCGAATTGTAGTGCACTTTCCAGGCCGCCGAGAAAAACACGTCAATGTCTTCAGGAGTGAAAAAATCCGGGGATCCATGCGGCCCGTAGAGGACGCCAATCTCCCACCCGCTTCCATATTGAGGAATTAAGCCTTCGGGAAGTTCGCGGATTTCTCGCGAGTCGAAGTGAGGCTTATCTATGTGCAGTACGTCTCCCGCGCGCAGCGCGCGACCAGACTGACCACCGAATTTCCCAAGGATAAAGGTAGAGCGGCTGGCAAGATACGGCGGCGCTTCAATGCCGCCGCCAACCGCGAGATAAGCGCGTGCGCCCGAGCCTTGAGCGGATCCCATCTCCAAGACAGAGCCACCCGGGACAAACACTGCCCGCCAGCGTGGCACCGGCTGGCCGTTCAACCGCGCACCGAAATCAGCGCCGGTCAGAGCAATCCTGCCGTCACAAGCAAAATGCAGGGTCGGGCCAGAAACTGCTATTTCAAGTCCGGCGGCGTTAGGCGCATTGCCAACTAAACGATTCGCCAAAAGAAATGCCAGCGCGTCCATGGGCCCTGACGGCGGCACACCAACATGCCAGTAGCCCAAGCGCCCGGGGAAATCCTGAATTGTGGTCTGCGTGCCAGGTTCCGCGACGTCAATGCTTCGGGGGTGATACGGAAAATCACGCAGGAAGGATGTTGTGACTCCTCCGGCGGCAAGAGCTGGATGTTCACAGACCTGCCGCAAGTACGAGAGGTTGGTTTCCAGTCCGGAGAGCTCGCATTCGCGCAACGCAGCGCGGAGCCCGTGGAGCGCTTCCGTGCGGCTCGGCCCATGTACGATTATTTTCGCCAGCATTGGATCGTAAAACGGTGTTACTTCGGTTCCCGCTTGCACCCAGGTCTCGACGCGCGCCTTCTCGGGCCACACAACGTGCGAGAGCATGCCGGCGCTGGGTTGGAAATTCTTTGCGGGGTCCTCTGCGTAAACCCGCGCCTCGATCGAAGATCCCGACGGCCGAATGTTGAGCTGGCCGAGCGAAAGATTCTCGCCCGCGGCCAGTCTCACCATCCACTCCACCAAGTCGATGCCGGTCACTTCTTCGGTTACGCCATGCTCCACTTGCAGGCGCGTGTTGACCTCGAGAAAATAGAAATCCCCGGTGGCGTTGTCGTAGATAAACTCGACGGTGCCCGCCGACTGGTAGCTTACCGCCTTGCCGAGCTGAACCGCGGCCTGCAAAAGCCTTTGCCTGACTGCGCTCCCGAGTCCCGGTGCGGGCGTTTCTTCGATGACCTTTTGGTTCCTCCGCTGTACCGAGCAATCGCGCTCGCCAAGAGCGGCTACCGAGCCGCGGCCATCGCCGAAGATCTGAACCTCAATGTGCCGGGCTTGGGAAACGAATCGTTCCAGGTACAATCCGCCGCTTCCAAAGTTCGATTGGCTCAGTCGCGCGACCGCATCGAAGGCCTCGTGCAGCTCCGCAGGAGAAGCACACAGCCGGATGCCGATGCCACCGCCGCCCGCTGTGCTTTTCAACATTACTGGATATCCGATGCGGCCGGCGGCTTCGATCGCGGCGTCGAGGTTTTCGAGCAATCCGCTGCCCGGCAGTAAGGGCACGCCATTTTCGGCTGCGATCCGGCGCGCCACGTGTTTCAGACCGAAGTCGCGCATCTGCTCCGGAGTTGGCCCGATGAACACGATTCCGTGCGCCAGGCAGGCTTCCGCGAATTCCGCGTTTTCGCTGAGAAATCCGTAACCCGGGTGAATGGCCTCCGCACGGGTCTTGCGCGCGGCCTCAAGCAAGGAGGGTATGGAAAGATAGCTCTGCGCGGGTGGCGGTGGTCCGATGAATACGGATTCGCCGGCTTGGCCCAGGTGCGGCGAATGCCGGTCGGCCTCCGAATAAACGGCCACCGAGGCAACGCCCATCCTGCGCAGCGTTCGAATGATGCGGCACGCAATCGCTCCACGGTTGGCGATCAGGACCTTGCGAAACATCACTTCTCGGCCCCGTCCCAAATCAGCACTTGGACGGGAGTGGGGTTGTAGGCGTTGCAAGGATTGTTCAACTGGGGGCAGTTGCTGATCAGCACAAGGACGTCAGTTTCCGCGCGCATCTCGACGTATTTGTCGGGCTCGGAAATGCCATCTTCAAAGGTAAGCTTGCCTTCCGGCGTTACCGGGACGTTCATGAAGAAATTGATGTTACTGGTGATATCGCGCTTGGTCATGCCGTGGTCCCATTCGATCACAGCCTTCAGAAAGCTGTTGCGGCATGCGTGCATGTGCCGTTTTTCGAGGGCATAGCGCACCATGTTGCTCTCGGTCGCGCAGGCTCCGCCCAGCGTGTCGTGGCGGCCGCAGGTGTCAGCCACGATGGTGAGCAGCACGGTGCCGTTGGTCGAAATCAAATTCGTGCCAGTGGTGAGATAAATATTGCGCTGCTGCTGAATCGTATCTTGGGCGCTGTAACGGTCCGAGTAGTCGTGCGCGTTGTAAAACAGAGTGTCCACCGCCTGGTTGCCGTGGAGATCGACAATGCGGAAGTACTGGCCCTTCGTTAGCGCATGAATCCACGGTTCTCCGGCGGGAATGACCTGGCTGTAGATTGCTTTTGTGGGATCCAGACTGCTTTCGACTAAATTTATTCCGCTCATGATCGCCGAATCCTCATAGGAAATACCTTTCCGTTAGCGTGAAGCCGCGTCCGTTTTCCGGCCGCGAAATGCGGCAAGGATCATCTGGACCCGGCGCCGTAACTCGCCGGATCGAGACATGCACTGGTTTAGGTTCGTACTTTGGATTGGGATCGAGCGGGTGCTGGCAGGTGTTGAGAATCGCAAGCACATTCATCTCCGCGCGAAGCCCGACGTGATCGCCGGCTTTGGAGTTCCCTTGCGCGAAGCTCATGCCGCCATCCTGTGCCACATCAACCCGGCTGAAAAAATTCACGTTGGCAACGAGGTCGCGCGGTCCGAGTCCCCACTTGCCCAGCTCAATCAAGAAAGCGTCGTGACCGTTCTTATGGCAGTCGTTGCGGTGCTCCTGATAGCGAGAGGGTCCGTATTTTGCGTCCACCAGTTTGGCGCTTGAAGTTCCGCCGATCGGATCGTGCCAGCCAACGGTGTCGTCGATAATGGAGCAGAGGATTCGGCCCATGTCGGAGTACAGCACGAATCCTTTGGTGAGCCGCGCGACATGCTGCGCCTTGAGTGTATCCGGCATGTTGTACCTTTCCGCAGGACACTCGAAGTTGTAAAAAACTGCGCCGACATTCGCTCCGCCTTGCAAATCCGTAATGCGCAGGGCCGTTCCGCGCTTCAGCACATGGGACCAGGCAGCGCCTCCGTGAATGGTCTCCTCCCAGAGAACGGAAGTTTCGTTCATATGCACCTCTACTTGGAGATTTTCGGATCTTTGCGTGTCAGCGAAGGATCAGGAGGCAGGAGGGCCGCAGCAGACGTCCATTCCCGTCAGCCGCAGGTACACCGCAATCGAAATTTGCGTTCTCTTGTTGCGGCCTGAGTAAATCGAAATCATTGGGCCTAGTTTGGCACAACTCGTTCGCCCGCACAAGAAAAAGGAAAACAAGCGCCAGTTCAAAACCGCTCAGTAGCCGTAGTGCGTTCCAGTTGAAAATCCGGTTATGCGACCCTGAGCAGATCAAACTTTGGAAACCATTGGCGAGAGATTTTGAGTCACACGGGGATTTCTCGACAGGCAATGAATCATTGCACGGTAGAGCAAATTGCCTCTACTTGGAGGCATTGTTCCTGGGGCAATCGGCGAGATATTATCGAGTTTCAGAGCGAGGCAAGTGCGATCCCAAACCTAGCATTGAGAGGTGCGGATCTATGGCGGAGAGGGGGGATTCGAACCCCCGGTAGGAGTTTTAGCCCCTACAACGGTTTAGCAAATTCCCGATTCCACACGCTGTTGTTCGGAATCAATAGGTTACGGTCGGATGAGTTGCCTCATGGTTGGGCAAAGAGCCACTGTTCGGGAGCATTTGTGCAACTATTGTGCAACCAGAATTTCAACGGTTTATCAAGCCGTTGTTCGGAGATTACGAGCGCCGTACGTATAACCCTGTAGTTAACAGACATGGAACTAACGTCATCAGAACTTGCCGTAGTTGGCACTAATCGAAGGAAATCAGCAATTTGCGACTAAGCCCGACGAATCACTTTCTCCTTCTTTGTTCACCTTTCGTTCGCATTTTGCCGCCATTCATCGCGATTAGTATTACGTTTTTATGACGGCGCGCCTGCCTTGGGCGCACGCAACTCGACTCCAACAACTCCTACCATCACTTCTAACTACTAACGTTTCCAACAAATCGGGGAATCTGCTTTTCGCTCAAAAGTAACCCGAACGGAAT
>Ga0209131_1001135_pt1 | contig 18428 bp, 10 predicted proteins | sample GraSoi_2013_40cm_FD_185826 | JGI IMG/M metagenome (GOLD analysis project Ga0209131, IMG submission 185826) | Grasslands soil microbial communities from the Angelo Coastal Reserve, California, USA - Sample 9_17_2013_40cm (SPAdes) (version 2) | ecosystem: Environmental > Terrestrial > Soil >... | reverse complement strand
CAGCGTCGCGCCGAAGATCACCAGCGGAATCGAGATCGCCAGGCCCAGGATCAGCAGCACCACGCTGCCGCCGGCGGCCGCGGCGACCGCGATGACGTTGTCGAGGCTCATCACCAGGTCTGCGATCAAGATCGTTTTAATCGCGGTAATCAGGTGCTCGCTCGCCTGGATGTTGTCGTCGCCGTCCTCGGGGATGAGGAGCTTCACGCCGATCCAGAAGAGCAGCAGGCTGCCCACCAGCTTCAGCCACGGCAGCGTGAGCAGCGCCACGGCGAACAGGGTGAGCAGGATCCGCAGCACGATCGCGGCGCCCGCGCCCCAGAACACCGCCTTCTTCTGCTGCGCGGGCGGCAGCGAGCGCGCCGCGAGCGCGATCACCACCGCGTTGTCGCCCGACAGGATGATGTTGACGCCGATGATCTTCAGCAGGCCGAGCCAGAAGGCCTGCGTCGCCAGTTCTTCAATCATCGCCGGATTCTAGAACAGCCCGACCACCTTGCCGTCCACCAGATCGATCTTGTTCGCCGAAGGCACCTTCGGCAGCCCCGGCATGGTCATGATGTCGCCGCAGATCATCACCACGAACTCGGCGCCCGCGGCGAGTCGTACTTCCCGCACGTTGATGACGTGGTTCTCCGGCGCGCCGCGCTTCTGCGCGTCGGTCGAGAAGGAATACTGGGTCTTCGCCACGCACACCGGGTAGTGGCCGAAGCCGTCGTCCTGCAGCTTCTTGATCTGCGCGCGCACCTTGGTGTCGGCGGTGACCTCCGAGGCGCGATAGACCAGTTTGGCGATGGCGTTGATCTTTTCCCACAGCGAGTCGTTGTCGCTGTAGACGAGCTTCGCGTTGCTCTTGGTCTCGCACAGCCCCACCACCACGCGCGCCAGCTCGGCGGCGCCTTTGCCGCCGTCGCTCCAGTGCGTGGCGAGCACCACCGGCACGCCGAGCTTTTTCATGCGCGCCTTCAGGAGCTCGATCTCGGCCGGCGTGTCGAAGGTGAAGCGGTTGATCGACACCACGCAGGGAATGCCGTACACGTTCTGCACGTTGTCGACGTGGCGCTCGAGGTTGACCAGGCCTTTCTCGAGCGCCGGCAGGTTCTCCTTGTTGACCTCCCTCACGTCGACGCCGCCGTGGTACTTGAGCGCCCGCAGCGTGGCGACGATCACCGCGGCATTGGGACGCAGGCCGCTCTTCCTGCACTTGATGTCGAGGAACTTCTCGGCGCCGAGGTCGGCGCCGAAGCCGGCCTCGGTCACCACGTAATCGGCGAGCTTGAGCGCGCTTTGCGTGGCGATCACCGAATTGCAGCCGTGCGCGATGTTGGCGAACGGCCCGCCGTGGATGAACGCCGGGTTGTTTTCCACCGTCTGCACCAGGTTGGGCGCAAGCGCGTCCTTCAGCAGCACGGTCATCGCGCCGTGCGCCTGCAGGTCCCGCGCCGTCACCGGCTTCTGCTCGCGCGTGTAGCCGACCACGATGTTGCCCAGGCGCTTCTTCAGGTCCTCGAGCGAGGTGGCGAGGCAGAAGATCGCCATCACCTCCGAGGCCACCACGATGTCGAAGCCGTCCTGCCGCGGGTAGCCGTTGCCCGGACCGCCGAGCGAGACCACGGTTTCGCGCAGCGCCCGGTCGTTCATGTCGAGCACGCGCTTCCACTGGATGCGGCGCACGTCGATGCCGAGCTCGTTGCCGTGGTGGATATGGTTGTCGAGCAGCGCCGCGAGCAGGTTGTTCGCCAGCTGGATGGCGCCGAAGTCGCCGGTGAAGTGCAGGTTGATGTCCTCCATCGGCACCACCTGCGCGTAGCCGCCGCCGGCGGCGCCGCCTTTCATGCCGAACACCGGGCCGAGCGAAGGCTCGCGGAGACAAATGATCGCCTTCTTGCCGATGTGGTTGAGCGCGTCGCCGAGGCCGACGGTGGTGGTGGTCTTGCCCTCGCCCGCCGGGGTCGGCGTCATCGCCGTGACCAGCACCAGCTTGCCGTCCTTCTTGCCCTTCAGCGAATCGAGGTACTTGAGCGAGATCTTCGCCTTGTAGTGCCCGTAAGGCTCGAGGTGCTCTTCCGCGATGCCCAGCTTCTCGCGGGCGACCCCGGCGATGCGCTGCAGTTTGGCGGCCTGCGCGATTTCGATGTCCGACGGCATGATCGTCTCGCTCGTTTGCTGAGGAAGGCCGGATTGTGGGAGAGTCTGGGTAGCGCGAGCCTTGACTGAGGTCAAGCGCTCCCGACAATAGAAATAGGAGGATGGGCATGCCGCGAAGCGTCAGATCGATCTCGCTCATCGCCAGCGTCGTGGCAGTCTGCGCCGGCGCCGCGCAGGCACAGGCGCCCGGCGTCACCGCGCGCAGCGTGGTCATCGGCCAGTCGGCGCCGTTGAGCGGCGCCAACGCCGAGCTCGGCAACGACATCCGCAACGGCGCGCTCGCCTACTTCAAGAAGGTCAACGACGCCGGCGGCGTCCACGGACGCAAGATCGAGCTGGTGACGCTCGACGACGCGAACCAGGTGCCGCGCGCCGAGGCCAACACCAAGAGGATGGTCGAAGAGCAGCCGGTGTTCGCGCTCTACGGCTACGCGAGCGCCACGCTGTCGCGCCCGGCGCTGCCGTTCGTCGACAAGCACAAGGTACCGTTCATCGGCCCGTTCACCGGCGCCGACCCGATGCGCGTGTTCAACAAGCAGGTCTACAACATCCGCGCGAGCTATGCCGACGAGCTGGAGAAGATCGTCGAGCACTACAGCACCTTCGGCATCAAGCGCTTTTCCATCGTCTACTACGACGACCCCGTCGGCAAAGAGAATCTCGCCGCCGTGGAGCGCGCGCTGAAGAAGCGCAATCTCGCCCCGGTGTCGCGCGGCGCGTTCAAGGACCGCGCCAAGCCCGATATCGCCGGCGGCCTCAAGGACGTGATGCAGGGCGATCCCGAGGTGGTGATCCTCACCACCCTCTACAAGGCGAGCGCCGACCTGATCCGCGCCGCCAGGAAAGCCGGTTTCGAGGGCCAGATGGTGAGCAACTCATTCCCCGGCGCGAGCCCGCTCGCCAAGGAGCTCGGCCAGGACGGCGCCGGCGTCGCCATCGCGCAGGACGTGCCGCCGCCGACCAAGCGCTCGCTGCCGGTGGTCAAGGAATACCAGGCCGCGATCGAGAAGCAGCTCGGCAAGAAGGAATATTCCTTCACCTCGCTCGAGGGGTTCATCGGCGCGAAAGTGATCGTCGAGGCGCTGCGCCGCGCCGGGCCGAAGCTGACGCGCGACAACTTCATGGCAGCGCTCGACGGCATGAAGGACTTCGACACCGGCGGCTACCTGATCCATTTCACGCCGACGGACCACAACGGCAGCTCCTACGTCGAGCTGACCGTGATCGGCAAGAACCAGACGTTCAGCTACTAGGTCAGTGAAACCGCGGCCGTAGCTCTTCGCCCGGATTGGTGCGATAGGCAACGTCGCGCACGCCGGGCACCGCGGAGGCGACTTCGACGAAGGCGAGCATCTCGTCGGTGCTGCTCGCCCCCGAGAGCGTGATGCGGCCGGTCTGCGAGCTCACCTGCACGCGCGCTTCGCGCGTTTCGGGCGCACGGCGCAGCGCAGCGCGCACGCGTGCGGCGAGCGCGAGATCGTCGAGCTTCTGGTGCGAGGCGTCGGTCTCGACGAACTGCGGGCCGCGCGCGATCGACAGCACCTCGGAGACGCATTCGTTCACCGAGACGCGCTTGGTGTTGAGCACCACGTCGTAATGCTCCGATTCGGTCCATTGCACGCCGAAGTGCCGCCGCATGATCGCGGTGTGCGCCTCGTCGTTGATGCGGATCTCCTCGCCGATCAGCTGCTCGTCGCTGGAATTGAGCCGCTCCATCATGCGCTGCTTGCGCAGATCGAACGGCGCGCAGACGCGCACGCACATGACGTGCGGGATCTCGTGCAAGAGATGCGTCGCGCCCCAGCCGCGGATGATCGCGCCGCCTTTAGCGGCGATGGCGAAGATCTCGTCGGCGGTGAAGATCGACAGGCTGGTCTTGTCGGCGGTGAGCCGCTCGAGCAGGCCGGCGCTGCCGTCGAGCAGGCGAATGACGTGGCTCTTGCGCACGCGCATGCGGTCGGCAAGATGATCGATGACCTCGTGGTAGATCACGGGCAACCCGAGCGCTTCCCCAAGCCCGCGGGCCACATCCTTACCAAGCGAGCCCATCTCGCGGGTGATCGCGATGATCGGCATCTTCGTCCCTCCCCAGGGAACTTCAGCCGTACAGTTCTTGTAGTGTACGCCCTTTGCCGTAGCCCGGGTCTCCCGGGCGGCTGCCGCCGGCCTTCACCCGCACCGCGCAATATTTGAATTCCGGGATCTTGCCAAACGGGTCGAGTACCGGATTGGTCAGCAGGTTCGCCGCCGCCTCGTAGTAGCAGAACGGGACGAACACCGCGCCGCGCGGGATGCCGGCATCGGCGCGCGCATAGATGTAAATCTTGCCGCGGCGCGACTCGACGGTGATGATGCCGCCCGGCTGCGCGCCGAGCGCGTCGAGGTCCAGCGGATGCAGCGAGGCCACGGCCTCGGGCTCGATAGCGTCGAGCGTCCCCGAGCGGCGCGTCATCGCGCCGGTGTGCCAATGCTCGAGCTGGCGCCCGGTGATGAGCACCATTGGATATTCTTTATCGGGACGCTCGGCGGCCGAGATCAGGTCGGCCGGCACGAACTTGCCGCGCCCGGTCGCGGTGGGGAAGTGCGTCTGGAACACCACCGGCTGGCCCGGGTCGCCTTCGTTCTCGCAGGGATAGGTGACCGACGAGTCGCGCTCGAGCCGCTCCCAGGTGATGCCGCGGATCGAGTCCATGCCCTGGCGCATCTCATCCCACACCTCCTTCGGATGCGCGTAGCGCCAGTCCAGGCCCAGGCGCTTCGCCAGCTCGACGATGATCCAGAGATCCTCGCGCGCCTCGCCCGGGGCCTTGAGCGCCCGGCGCCCGAGCTGCACCATGCGGTCGGTGTTGGTCACGGTGCCGTCCTTTTCCGGCCACGCGGTGGCCGGCAGCACGACATCGGCGAGATACGCCGTCTCGGTCAGGAAAATGTCCTGCACCACCAGGTGCTCGAGCTTCGCCATCGCGGCGCGCGCGTGCGCGAGGTCCGGGTCCGACATCGCCGGGTTCTCGCCCATGATGTACATGCCGCGGATCTTGCCGTCGTAGGCGGCATTCATGATCTCGACCACGGTGAGTCCCGGCTTCTTGTCGAGACTGCCGCCCCATAATTTCTCGAAGCGCTTGCTGGCCTCCGGATTGTCGACGCGCTGGTAGTCCGGATACATCATCGGGATCAGGCCCGAGTCGGAGGCGCCTTGCACGTTGTTCTGCCCGCGCAGCGGATGCAGGCCGGTGCCGGGCCGGCCGACCTGGCCGGTCATCAGCGTGAGCGCGATCAGGCAGCGCGCATTGTCGGTGCCGTGGATGTGCTGCGAGATCCCCATGCCCCAGAGAATCATCGAGCCTTTCGAGGTGGCGAAGGTGCGCGCCACCTCGCGGATCGTCTCGGCGGGGACGCCGCAGATCGGCGCCATCTTCTCCGGGGAGAAGTTCTGCGCATTCTCCTTCAGCGCCTCGAACCCGCTGGTCCGGTCGCGCACGAACTCGGCGTTGACCAGCCCCTCGTCGATGATGCTGTGGATCATCGCGTTCAGGAGCGCGACATCGGTGTCGGGCTTGAACTGCAACATGCGCCAGGCGTGGCGCGAAAGCTCCCCGCGCCGCGGATCGGCGTAGATCAGCTTGACGCCGCGCTGGGCGGCGTTCTTCATCCAGGTCGCCGCCACCGGATGGTTCGAGGTCGGGTTGGCGCCGATCAGGAAGATCACTTCCGCGTTCTCGACGTCGTTCACCTGGTTGGACACCGCGCCGGAGCCGATGCCCTCGAGCAGCGCCGCCACCGACGAGGCGTGGCACAGGCGCGTGCAATGGTCGACGTTGTTCGTGCCGAAGCCCGTGCGCACCAGCTTCTGGAATAGGTACGCCTCTTCATTGCTGCCTTTAGCGGAGCCGAACCCCGCGAGGCTGTAGCGATCCAGGTCGCGCAGCCGCTTGAGGCCCGAGGCGGCGAGCTCGAGCGCCTCATCCCAGCTCGCCTCGCGGAACACTTCCGACCAGTTGCCCGGGTCGACGGTGAAATCGGCCGACTTCGCGACGCCCGGTTTGCGGATCAGCGGCTTCGTCAGGCGATGCGGATGGTGGGCGTAGTCGAAGCCGTAGCGTCCCTTGACGCACAGGCGGTTGTGGTTCGAAGGGCCGTCCTTGCCGGTGACGAACTGGATCTTCTGCTCGGCGACGTGATAGGTGAGCAGGCAGCCGACGCCGCAGAATGGGCAGACCGAGTCGACTTTCTTTTCTATCGGCTTGAGCCCGACGCCCCTCGCTGGCATCAGCGCGCCGGTCGGGCAGGCCTGCACACACTCGCCGCAGGCAACGCAGGTCGATTCGCCCATCGGATCGTCGAAGTCGAACACCGGCACGGACCGATCGCCGCGGTAGGCGTAGCCGATGACGTCGTTCACCTGGACTTCGCGGCAGGCGCGCACGCAACGCGTGCACTGGATGCAGGCGTCGAGGTTCACCGCGATCGCCGGGTGCGAGATATCCGCCTTCGGCTGCTTTCTGGCCGCGAAGCGCGGCTCGCCAACGCCCAGGCGCTTGGCCCAGCTGAGCACCTTGTTCTGGAGCGTGTACTGCTCTTTCGGCATGTCGGAGAGCAAGAGCTCGAGCACCATCTTCTGCGAGGTCAGCGCGCGCGGCGAGTTGGTGGTGACCTCCATGCCGGTGCTTGGGAAGCGGCAGCACGAGGGCGCGAGCGCGCGCTCGCCCTTGATCTCGACGACGCACGCGCGGCAGTTACCGTCCGAGCGCTGGTTGCCGCCGTGGCACAGGTGCGGGATGTTGATGCCGTGCTGCTTCGCGGTGCGGATGATCGGCTCATCCGGCCGCCCGACCACCGTCTGGCCGTTCAGCTTGAACTCGATCGGCATCATGGCGATCTGCTGCGTCGAGACGCGTTCCATTACTGCACCTCGTGCGGAAAATATTTCATGACCGTCAGCGCGGGATTGGGCGCCGCTTGCCCCAGCCCGCAGATCGAAGCGTCCATCATTGCCTGTGAGAGTTCCTGCAGCAGCGGCTGGTTCCAGGATTTCTCCTGCATCAGCGTCGCCGCCTTGGCGGTGCCGACGCGGCAGGGCGTGCACTTGCCGCAGGACTCGTCGTGGAAGAACTTCATCAGGTTGAGCGCCGCGCTCGCCGCCTTGTCTCTGGTCGACAGCACGACCACGGCCGCGGAGCCGATGAAACAGCCGTGCGGCTGCAGCGTGTCGAAGTCGAGCGGAATATCGGCCTTGGACGCCGGCAGGATGCCGCCTGAGGCGCCACCGGGCAGGTAGGCATACAACTCATGGCCGGGCAGCATGCCGCCGCAGTACTCCTCGACTAGTTCCTTCAAGGTAATTCCAGCCGGCGCGATATGCACGCCCGGCTTTTTCACCCGCCCGGAAACCGAGAACGAGCGCAGGCCCTTGCGTCCATTGCGGCCCTGCGAGGCGAACCACTGCGCGCCCTTCTCGACGATTTCGCGCACCCAGTACACCGTTTCCATGTTGTGCTCGAGCGTCGGCCGGCCGAACAGGCCGACCTGCGCCACGTAAGGCGGCCGCAGCCGCGGCATGCCGCGCTTGCCCTCGATCGACTCGATCATCGCCGACTCTTCGCCGCAGATGTAGGCGCCGGCGCCTCGCCTCAAGTGAATCGGCGGCAGCGCGCATGGCGCATCAGCCTTCAGCAGCGCCAACTCCTTCTCCAGGATGGCGCGGCAGCCGGCGTATTCATCGCGCAGATAGATCCAGATCTCGCCGACACCGGCGCACCAGGCGGCCACCAGCATGCCCTCGAGGAAGCGATGCGGATCGCGCTCGAGATACCAGCGGTCCTTGAAGGTGCCGGGCTCGCCTTCGTCGATGTTGACCGCCATCACGCGCGGCGCCGGCTCGGCGGCCACCAGGCGCCATTTACGCCCGGCGGGGATGCCCGCGCCGCCGAGGCCGCGCAGGCCCGAGTCTTCCATGATCTTGGTCAGCGCCTCGCGCTGCTGCTTGCCGGCGAGGCAGTCGCGGATCAGCTTGTAGCCGCCGTCCTTGCGATATTCATGGTAGCCGACATAAGGCGCGATCGGGCAATCGTGCTGCTTCTTGTCGACGGCGGCGCGCACCTTGTCAGCCGTGGCGTTGCCGACCGGGTTCTCGCCGACGTGCACGCACGGCGCCACCTCGCAGCGGCCTACGCACGGTGCCGGGATGACCCGCACGCCCGATCCGAGGTTCATTTTTAAAAGTGATGCAGCGCCGGCCAGCTCGCAGGCGATCGAGTCGCAGACGCGCACCGTGAGCGGCGGCGGCGCCGTCTCGCCCTCCTTCACCACTTCGAAGTGATGGTAGAAGGTCGCGACCTCGTACACCTCGGTGAGCGCAAGGCGCATCTCCTGCGCCAGCGCGGCGAGCTGCGCCGCCGGCAGGTGCCCATGGTGGTCGTTGAGCTTATGCAGGTGCTCGATCAGCAGGTCGCGCCGCCGCGGCGCGTCGCCAAGCAGCGCCTGGACGTCTGCCAGCGCCTTGGCGTCGACCGCTCTGCCCTTGGGAATGGACCGGGTTTTTCCTTTCATGCGAGGCCCTATTATCGGGGAGCCGCGGCAAGCGCATTCTTGACTGCGGTCAAGTCGCGGGGACAGCATGAGCGCATGAACACCCGTCCCCTTGGCCGCAGCGGCGTGCAGGTCTCGCAACTGTGCTTCGGCACGATGTCCTTCGGTGGCGATGCCGACGCGCAGGAATCCGCGCGCATGTACCGCGCCGGCCGCGAGGCCGGGATCAACTTCTTCGACAGCGCCGACCAGTACAACAAGGGAGCCTCGGAAGTCATTCTCGGCGAGCTGATGCGCGGCGAGCGCGATGCGCTGGTCGTCGCGACCAAGTGCTTCAACCCGACCGGAAGCGACCTCAATGCGCGCGGCAACTCGCGCCGGCACGTGAGCCGCGCGGTGGAGGCGAGCCTCAAGCGCCTGGGCACAGATCGCATCGATATCCTCTACCTGCACCAGCAGGACCCGCTTACGCCGCTCGACGAGTCGATGCGCGCGATGGAGGATTTGGTGCGCGCGGGCAAGGTGCTCTATCCAGCCCTGTCCAACCATGCGGCCTGGCAGGCGCAGCAGGCCCTTGGCCTCCAGGAGGCGCGTGGCTGGGCGCGCTTGCAGGCGATCCAGCCGATGTACAACCTGGTGAAGCGCCAGGCCGAGGTTGAGATCCTGCCGATGGCGCAGGCGAATGCTGTCGCGGTGGTCCCTTACAGCCCGGCGGGCGGCGGCCTGCTTTCAGGCAAGTACGCGCAAAAGGGCGCGCAGGGCCGGCTCGCGACCAACAAGATGTACGAGAGCCGCTACGGCGACGCCTGGATGCACGAAACCGCAGCGCGCTTCGCCGATTTCTGCCGCAGCCGCGGCTGGCACCCGATGAGCGTCGCAGTTGCCTGGGTCGGCGCGCATCCGGCCGTCACCGCGCCGATCATCGGCGCGCGCAGCCTCGAGCAGCTGCAGGCCTCGCTCGACTCGGTGAAGATCGCGATGACGCCCGAGCTGCGCGCGGAAATTGCGGCGCTGTCGCGCACGCCGGCGCCGGCCACCGACCGCTCGGAGGAGACCAAGAAGTAATGTGCCGCGCGCTGCTCTACCTCGGCGAGCCGGTGGTGCTCGACAACCTGCTGTTCCAGCCCGATTCGGCGCTGGTGCGGCAGAGCTACATGCCGAAGATGCTGAATCTCCTCAACCTGGCGGGCTTCGGCTTGCGCGCGTGGGACTCGGCCTCGCATACGCCGGGAAAACCGTTCTTCTACGGCTCACCGTCGCTGCCGGTGTTCGATCGCAACCTCAAGAACCTGGCGGAGAAAGTGCGCGCCGGCTGCGTGCTCGCGCACGTGCGCGGCGTCGCCTACTCGACCGCGGTCGACATCTCGCTGCAGAACGTGCATCCATTCCAGTTCGACGGGCTGCCCTGGGCGCTTGCGCATAACGGCGATCTCGCCGGCATCCAGGAGATGAAGCCGCATCTCGCAAAGGAGATCCGCCCCGAATACATCAGCCGCATCCGCGGCACCACCGACAGCGAATGGATCTACGCCCTCTTTGTTTCGCGGCTGAAAGACGCGACCGGCGACTCGAGCGAGTCCGAGGTGTTCGCGGCGATCGAGGACACGCTCGGCATCCTGCGCGGCGCGCGCGAGCGCGTCGGCATCGCGCAGTCCTCTTCGGTGAATCTGTTCATCGCCAACGGCCGGCAGCTCGCGGCGCTGCGCTACTGCTTCGACTTCGGCTGCTACCGCACCGAGGATGCGGCGCGCGTGCACGAGGCCAACCTCTCCTTCCTGTCGCTCTGGTACACGCTCGGGCGCGACTACGGACTGCACGAGGGCGAATGGAAGATGACGGGCGGCGCCGAGCACGCCGATTCGATCCTGGTCGCCTCCGAGCCGCTGACGCGCGACACCGCGGCCTGGGTTGAGCTGCCCGAATACGGCGCCCTGTTCGCGGAAACGCGCAACGGCCGCCCCTTCGTCTCGATCCGCTTACTTGACTAGCTCGCCGGCGGTCCAGCCCCCGCCCAGCGCCTTGATCAGCGCGACGCTCGCGGTCAGTCGCCGGCCGAGCAGATTCATCGCGGTGCGCTCGTTATTGAATGCGGTGGTCTGCGCCGTGATGACGTTGAGATAGCTCACCACGCCGGCCTGGTATTGGTTGTTGGTGAGATCGACCGCGTGGCGCGCCGCGCGCACCACCTCGTCCTGCAGGCGCGCTTCGTCCTCGAGGATGCGCAGCGCCGCCAGGTTGTCCTCGACCTCCTGGAACCCGGTCAGCACCGTCTGCCGGTAAGTCGCGACCTGCGCATCGTAGGCGGCGATCGCCTGGTCGCTGACCGCGCGGCGCGCGCCGCCGTCGAACAGCCCTTCCGCCGCAGCCGCGCCGAGCGACCAGAAGCGGGCGGGAGCGGTGAACAGATTGGCGAAGTTGGTGGTGCGGAAACCCGTGCCGCCGGTGAGCGTGAGCGAGGGGAAGAACGCGGCCTTGGCGACGCCGATCTGCGCGTTCGCCGCCTGCACCGCGCGCTCGGCGGCGGCGATGTCGGGCCTGCGCTCGAGGAGCTCCGAGGGCATCGCCACCGGGATCTGCGGCATCTTGAGCGCGAGGTCCGCCGGCAGCGTGGCATAGTTCGCCGGCGCTTCGCCGAGCTGCAGCGCGATGGCGTGCTCGAGCTGCGCGCGCTCGACGCCGAGATCGATCAGGCTCGCCTGCGTGCTCTTCAGCTGCACTTCGGCTTGCACCACGTCGACGCGCGCGGCGACGCCCGCCTTGTAGCGGTTCTCGGTGAGCTCGAGCGAGCGCTGATACGCGCGTACGGTCTCTTCCAGCAGGCGCTTGGTCGCATCGGCGACGCGCAACGCAAAGTAGTTCTGCGCGAGCGTCGAGCGCGCCGAGAGGCGCGCCGCCTCGAGCTGCGCCGCGCTCGCCTGGAAATTCGCCTCGCCCTGCTCGACCGAGCGGCGCACGCGGCCCCAGAGATCGAGCTCCCAGCTAGCGTTCAATCCCGCGTTGTAGTTGTTCACCGCGCCGGTGGCGAACGAGGGCTGGTTCGAGAGCGACGGCGCCTTGCTGCGCGTCGCCGAGGCGTTCGCCGTCACCGTCGGAAAGAGTCCGGCGCGAGCCTGGTCGGCCACCCCGCGTGCCTGGCGCAGGCGTGCTTCGGCGGCCTGGATGGTGAAGTTCGACACGTCCACGCGCTGCATCAGCGCATCGAGCTCGGCATCGCCGAACATCGTCCACCACGAGCCGCGCGGCAGCTCGTCCTTCGGCTGCGCCTGCCCCCAGCCTTCCAGCTCCTTGAACTGCGCTGGCGCCGGCATCTCCGGCTTGCGGTAGTCGGGGCCGACTGCGCACGCGGTCAGCGTCACCGTCAGCAGCAAGGCCCACTTCATGGCGCGCTCTCCAGCCGGCGACGCACGCTGCGCATCCAGAAGCGGTTGAAGCGGTCGACGTAGAGATAGACCACCGGCGTCGTGTAGAGCGTCAACAGCTGGGAAAGGATAAGCCCGCCCACGATCGCGATGCCGAGCGGCTGGCGCAGCTCCGCGCCGTCGCCTCGACGTAATACCAAGGGCAGCGCCCCAAGCAGCGCCGCCATGGTGGTCATCATGATCGGCCGGAAGCGCAGCAGGCAGGCTTGGTAGATCGCCTCGCGCGGCGCCTTCCCCGCGCGCTCGGCATCGAGCGCGAAGTCGACCATCAGGATGGCGTTCTTCTTCACCAGACCGATGAGCAGGAACACGCCGATCAGCGCGATCACGGTGAACTCGGCCTTGAACGCCATCAGCGCGAGCAACGCGCCCAGGCCGGCGGAGGGCAGCGTCGACAGAATGGTGAGCGGATGAACCGTGCTCTCGTAGAGGATGCCGAGCACCAGGTACATGGCGAGAATCGCGGCGAGGATCAGCCACGGCTGGCGCGCGAGCGTGGTCTGGAAGGAGCGCGCCGTGCCCTGGAAGGAGCCGTAGACGTTCGCCGGCACGCCGATGCGTGCCATGGTGTCGTCGATGATCGCCGACGCTTGCGACAGCGAGACGCCTTCGGGCAGGTTGAAGGAGATGGTCGAGGCGGCGAACTGGCCCTGGTGGTTGACCGACAGCGGCGCGTTCGAGTAGTCGTAGCGCGCCACTGCCGAAAGCGGTACCACCTCGCCCGCGGGGCTCTTGAGGTAAACCTCCTTCAGTGCTTCGGGCCCCTGCGCATAGCGCGGATCGACTTCCATCACCACGCGGTACTGGTTGCGCTCCGTATAAATAGTGGAGACCACCTGCTGGCCGAAGGCGTTGCCGAGCGTCTGGTCGATGAGATCGGGCGTGATGCCCAGGCGCGCCGCGGTCGGCCGGTCGATCACCACCATCGCCTGCAGGCCGCGCGTTTCCTGGTCGCTCGTCACGTCGGCAAGCTGCGGCACGCTCTGCAGCGCGGTCTGCAGGCGCGTGGTCCAGAGGCGCAGCGCATCGAGATCGTCGCTTTGCAGCGTGTACTGGTAAGTGCCGCTCGACTGGCGCCCGCCGACGCGCACGTCCTGCACCGGCACGAGAAACAGGTTCGCCCCCGGCACATGCGACAGCGCCGGCCGCAGGCGCGCCACCACCTGATCGGCGGACGGCCGCTCGGCGAGCGGCTTGAGCGCGACGAACATGAAGCCCGAGTTGCGCGCGCCGAAGCCGCCGCCCGTGACCGCGGTGACGCTGTCGACCGCCGGGTCGGCGCGCACCATGCGCACGATCAGCGCCATCTTCTCCTGCATCGCCTGGAACGAGGCCGTCTGGTCGGCGCGGATGAAGCCGACCAGGCGCCCGGTGTCCTGCTGCGGGAAGAAGCCCTTCGGAATGACGATGTACAGATAGATGTTGAGCCCGACCGCGGTGGCGAGCACCGCCACCATCACCAGCGGATGGGCGAGCGCCCAGCCCAGGCTGCGTCCATAGCCGCGGCGCAGCGCCTCGAACAGGCGCTCGCTCACGCGATACAGGCGCCCCGGATCGCGCCGCGCCGGCGAGAGCAGCCGCGCGCACATCATCGGCGTCAGCGTGAGCGAGACCACCAGCGAGACCAGGATCGCGACCGACAGCGTCACCGCGAACTCGCGGAACAGGCGCCCGACGATGTCGCCCATGAAGAGGATCGGAATGAACACCGCGACGAGCGACAGGCTCATCGAGATCACGGTAAAGCCGACCTCGCGCGCGCTGGCGAGCGCCGCCGCCATCGGCGTCATGCCCGCCTCGATATGGCGCGTCGCGTTCTCCAGCACCACGATGGCGTCGTCGACCACGAAGCCGGTGGCGACGATCAGCGCCATCAGCGAGAGGTTGTTCAGGCTGAAGCCCGCGAGGTACATGAAGCCGAAGGTGGCGACGATCGAGACCGGAACCGCGGCCGCCGGGATCAGCGTGGCGCGCAAGCGCCGCAGAAAGACGAACACCACCAGGATGACCAGGCCGACGGCGATGATCAGCGTCTTCTCCACTTCCGAAAGCGAGGCGCGGATGCTGGCGGTGCGCTCCATGGCGATGCCCAGCTCCGCCGCCGCCGGGATCGACGCCTGCAGCCACGGCGTCAGGTCGCGGATGCGCTGTACCGTCTCGAGGATGTTGGCGTTCGGCTCGCGGTTGATGATCAGCAGCACCGCCGGCCGCCCGTTCGCCTCGCCGGCGTTGCGCACGTCCTGCACCGAGTCGACCACCTCGGCGACGTCGGCGAGCCGCACCGCGGCGCCGTTCTTGTAGGAGACGATGAGCGGCAGGTATTCCGCCGCGGTCTGCGCCTGGTCGCTCGCGTAGATCCACCAGACGCGCTCGCCATCCTCGACCAGGCCCTTTGGGCGGTTGGCGTTGGCGGCGCCGAGCGCATTGCGCACCTCCGACAGGCCGATGCCATAGGCGCTGAGCGCGGTGGGATTGAGCTCGGCGCGCACTGCCGGCAGCGCGCTGCCGCCCACGGTGACCTGGCCGACGCCGCGCACCTGCGAGAGCTTTTGCGCCACGACGGTGGACGCCCAGTCGTACATCTGGCCGCGCGTCATGCTGTCGGAGGTGAGGGTCATCACCATGATCGGCGCATCCGCGGGATTCACTTTCCTGTAGGTCGGGTTGTTCGGCATGCCCGAGGGCAGCTGGCTGCGAGCGGCATTGATCGCCGACTGCACCTCGGTCGCGGCCTCGTTGATGTTGCGGTTGAGGTCGAACTGCAGCGTGATGCGAGTCGAGCCGAGCGAAGACGACGAAGTGATCTCGGTGACGCCGGCGATGCGCCCGAGGCTGCGCTCGAGCGGCGTCGCCACCGTCGAGGCCATGGTCTCGGGACTCGCGCCGGGCAGCTGCGCCTGCACCGAGATCGTCGGGAAGTCGACCTGCGGCAGCGGCGACACCGGCAGCTGCGTGAAGGCGAGCGCCCCTGCCAGCACCACGCCGATCGCGAGCAGGGTCGTCGCCACCGGCCGCGCGACGAACGGCGCCGAGATGTTCATGCCAGCGCTTCGCGACGGTAGCGGCGCGCCATGCGGTCAAAGTAGAGGTAGATCACCGGCGTGGTGAACAGCGTGAGCACCTGGCTGACGATCAGCCCGCCGACCATGGTGAGGCCGAGCGGATGGCGCAGCTCCGAGCCGACGCCGCCGCCGAGCATCAGCGGCAGCGCGCCGAACAGCGCGGCGAAAGTCGTCATCAGGATCGGCCGGAAGCGCAGCAGGCATGCCTGGCGGATCGCGTCGCGCGGCGATTTCCCTTCGAGGCGCTCGGCATCCAGCGCGAAGTCGATCATCATGATCGCGTTCTTCTTCACGATGCCGATCAGCAGAATGATGCCGATCACGGCGACGATGCCGAGCTCCTGGCGCCCGACGAGCAGCGCGGCGAGCGCGCCGACGGTGGCGGTGGGCAGCGTCGACAGGATCGTCACCGGGTGGATGTAGCTCTCGTAGAGCACGCCGAGCACGATGTACATGGTGACCACTGCCGCGAGCACCAGCAGCAGCGTGGCGCCGAGCGACTCGCGGAACGAGGCCGCCGCGCCCTGGAACTCGGTCTGCACCGCCGGCGGCAGGCCGAGATCGCGCTCCACCGCGGTGATCGCGTCGACCGCGTCACCGAGCGACGCGCCGCGCGCCAGGTTGAACGAGATGGTCGCCGCCGGGAACTGTCCGATATGGCTGATGGCGAGCGGCGCCGTGCCGGTGCTGAGGCGCGCGATCGCGTCGAGCGGCACCTGCTGGCCCGATGAGGAGGCGACGCGGATCTCCTTCAGCGCCTCCGGGCCGAGCCGGAACTCGGGCTTGACCTCGAGCACCACGCGGTACTGCGTCGACTGCGTGAAGATGGTCGAGATCAGGCGCTGGCCGAAGGCGTTGTAGAGCGCGGTATCGATCGCCGCCGGCGTGATGCCCAGGCGCCCGGCGCTGTCGCGGTCGATGTCGACGTAGGCCTGCAGCCCCTGGTCCTGCAGGTCTGACGCAACGTCCGTCAGCTGGGACACCTGCGAGAGCCGCTCGACGAGGCGCGGCACCCATTCGGAAAGCAGCTTCGCGTCCGCGGCCTCGAGCGTGTACTGGTACTGCGTGCGGCTGACGCGATCCTCGACCGTCAGGTCCTGGATCGGCTGCATGTAGAGCGTGATGCCGGGAATCTTGGCGAGCTCGGGCTGCAGTCGGCGGATGACGTCCGACGCATGCAGGCGGCGCTCCGCGAGCGGCTTAAGATTAATCAGCATGCGGCCGCTGTTCAGCGTCACGTTGGTGCCGTCCACCCCGATGAAGGACGACAGGCTCTCGACCGCCGGATCGCGCAGGATCACGTCGGCGAGCGCCTGCTGGCGCTCGGCCATCGCGGGAAACGAGACGGTCTGCGGCGCCTCCGAAATTCCCTGGATCACGCCGGTGTCCTGCACCGGGAAGAAACCCTTGGGTACGACGAAATAGAGCACCACCGTCAGGACCAGCGCCGCGAGCCAGACCAGCAGCGTGGCTGGCTGGCGCTCGAGCACCCAGTCCAGCGCTCGCTCGTACTTTGCAATGACATGGTCGAACCCCTGGCCGGCGAGGCGGCTGAAGCGCGACTGCTGCTCGCGCTCGGGCCGCAGCAGGCGTGCGCACATCATCGGCGTCAGCGTGAGCGAGACCACCGCCGAGATCAGGATCGCCACCGCCAGCGTCACCGCGAACTCGCGGAACAGGCGCCCGACGACATCGCCCATGAACAGCAGCGGGATCAGCACCGCGATCAGCGAGAAGGTGAGCGAGATGATGGTGAAGGCGATCTGCTCGGAGCCCTTCAGCGCCGCCTCGAATGGAGAAAGCGGCGGCGTCTCGCCCGATCCTTCGACATGGCGCGCGATGTTCTCGATCACCACGATGGCATCGTCGACCACGAAGCCCGCGGCCACGACCAGCGCCATCAGCGTCAGGTTGTTGATCGAAAAACCCGCCAGGTACATGAAGCCGAAAGTGCCGATGAGCGAGAGCGGCACCGCGACGCTCGGGATCACGGTGGCGCGCAGGTTGCGCAGGAACACGAAGATCACCGCCACGACCAGCCCTACCGCGAGCATCAGTTCCATCAGCACGTCGTGCACCGAGGCGCGGATCGTCACCGTGCGATCGGTGAGCACCGCGACATCGATCGCCGCCGGCAGCCCCGCCTGCAGCTGCGGCAGCTGGCGCTTGATCCGATCGACCACGTCGATGACGTTGGCCCCCGGCTGGCGCTGGATATTCAGAATGACCGCAGGCACCTGGTTCATCCAAGCGGCGAGCCGCGCGTTCTCGGCGCCGTCGACCACGTCGGCGACGTCCGAGAGATAGATCGGCGCGCCGTTGCGGTAGGCCACCACCACCGCGCGGTACTGCGGGGCGGAAGCGAGCTGGTCGTTGGCGTCGATGGTGTAGGCACGGCTCGGCCCGTCGAGGCTGCCCTTGGCGCGCTTCACGTTGGCCGCCGCGATCGCGCTCCTCAGGTCCTCGAGCCCGAGCCCGTTCGCCGCGAGCGCCAGCGGATTCGCCTGCACGCGCACCGCCGGGCGCTGGCCGCCGGAAAGCGTCACCAGGCCGACGCCCGCGACCTGCGAGAGCTTCTGCGCGAGGCGCGTATCGGCAAGGTTCTGGATATCCGGCAGCGTCATGGTGCGCGACGAGAGCCCGAGCGTGATGATCGGCGCGTCGGCCGGATTCACCTTGCTGTACACCGGCGGCGCCGGCAGGTCCTGCGGCAGCAGGTTGGAGCCGGCGTTGATCGCCGCCTGCACGCCCTGCTCGGCGACATCGAGCGGCACGGCGAGATCGAACTGCAGCGTGATCACCGAGGCGCCGCCCGAGCTGGTCGAGAGCATCTGCTTGAGTCCCGGCGTCTGGCCGAACTGGCGCTCGAGCGGCGCGGTGACCGACGAGGCCATCACCTCGGGGCTCGCGCCAGGGTAGAAGGTGAACACCTGGATCGTCGGGTAGTCGACTTGCGGCAGCGCCGAGATCGGCAGCTGGCGATACGCCACGAAGCCCGCGAGCAGCACCGCGACCATGAGGAGCGAGGTCGCGACCGGGCGCAGGATGAAAAGCCGCGAGGGATTCATCAGCCGGCCTTGTCGCGCCGCTTGCCGGCGCCTTTTCCTTGAGGAACTGGTTTCAGCTCGGGACGCGCCGCGGCCACCTCAACCTGCGCGCCGGGGCGCAGGCGATCGGTGCCGTCGGTGACCACCATCTCGCCCGGCGCCACGCCTTCGGCGATCGCCTGGCGCTGGCCGTCGGCCGGACCGAGCTTCACCGTGCGCAGCAT
>Ga0209131_1001134_pt1 | contig 18441 bp, 21 predicted proteins | sample GraSoi_2013_40cm_FD_185826 | JGI IMG/M metagenome (GOLD analysis project Ga0209131, IMG submission 185826) | Grasslands soil microbial communities from the Angelo Coastal Reserve, California, USA - Sample 9_17_2013_40cm (SPAdes) (version 2) | ecosystem: Environmental > Terrestrial > Soil >... | reverse complement strand
GGTCGGCGTTAGCGACGTTGTTGTTATCGTCAACCCAAGTGGTCCCGTCGTATTTCACGGTGAAGGGCCGATTTCCCCCTCCTCCCGCTAGTCCCACCGCGTAGCATTCCGTGCTCGACACGCAATAAACACCGTTGAGGTCCTGGTTCACGTTAATGGCCGCGGTGTTGATCGACGACCAGGCGCCGTTCAAAAAGCGCACGATCCAGGGCCGCTGCCCACCGCCACCGGCCAGCCCGACCGCCCAGCAGTCATTGGCGCTGATACAGGAAATCGAGCTCAAATTCCTGTTTATGCCCAAACCCGTGGCAACTGCATTCCAGATGGCTCCATCCCATCGCAGCACGAAGGGATTGTTCGCACCATTGGAATTGCCTACGGCGAAACCGTCGGCGTAAGACAACATGGAAATGCTGTTGACCTGCAATTGAGCCGCAAGCGGAGAGGTATCGATATCGCTCCACACGTTTTGCTGCATGCGGCTGAACCACGGTCGCTGCCCGGCGACGGCGACTGCGACACCCGCGGTCCAGCCCTCGTGAAGTTGTGTGCCTTGGGACAGGATCCGCGTCGCGCGCGGGTTGGCAAGGTCCGGTACCGCACCTGTGGATTGAATATCGCACTCGAACTGTCCGACTCGAGTGCCGGTCAGATGCGTTACCGCCGTGGTCCCTGCAGTGCCGCGGCGGGCTCCGACGAAGCACGGGGCGGTGCCGCAGGTCGCAGCCACATTCGAGGTGCCGCTGTAGTCAATCAATTCGCGGTCGATCATGATGCGGCCGGATGCGCTGTAGCCGCCGAGGGCGGCAAGCGTAGTGACCGGTATCACGGTCGCAGCGTTGTTCAGCGCGCCGTTCAAAGTCACAGGGGTGGCAGGGTAGACCGCCGCCCCTCCGGTCACGGTGAATTGACCCTTGTTGGCGACGAGTGTAACGGCGGTCACCGAGGCATCCCCGGTGAGGCTCGCGCAGGGCACGCGATTGACGTCCGGCGCGACTGCGCCGCTGATCGTCGGGCTGTTCAGCACCCGGGTGGCGCGCTCCAGTCCGGAGAAAGCCGCGAAATACGCCTGCTCCGAGCTGGAATGGAGGGTGCTCGAGCGCAGGTCGGAGACGTAGAGGAAGCCGAGCGTCGCGATCATCAGGGCGATCACCACGAGCAGGATAATGCCCGTGATCAGGACCGCGCCGCGTTGTGCGGTTCGCATCAGAAACTCGTCGGCTTGACGGTGCCGCGATAGATCGCGCTCGCGTTCGTCGAGCTGACCGTGAACGACACCGCGATGTAGTAGACGTTGGTCGAGAACCCTCCAACAACGGGTTCTGCCGTTACACCATCGTTTCGCAGATAGCTGAACGATAGGGGCGAAGTGGCGCTGACATTGTCGGCGAGCGGCTGAAAGGCTCCGGCGTTTTGCGATCGCTCTATGGTGTTTCCGGTTTGTCTGTACACGATGGTGTTGCCGGCAAAATCGACGAACGTGATCTGGCCACCGGTATTGATGTTGAGATCCCCTGGGGGAATGGGTGGATTCGTCGCGGTGCGCACGGTGCGCAGCTCGCGCGTCATGCGCTCCAGCGCGAGCCTCCCCTGCCAGTCGTTCTGCATGATCTCTCGACCGAGAAAATACGTCCGGAAACCACCGCTGATGACCGTCGCGCCGAGACCGAACAGGACTGCCGCCACGAGCAGCGTGACGACCATCTCGATCAGCGTGAATCCGAGATTGCGTCGCTGAATGTTCCTGCGCCGCATGTCAGTAGTTGGCGAGGAGCGAATGCAGCTCCGCCAGTTGCGTGCCGCCAGCGTCCGTGATCCAGACCCTGACGAGGCGGTAGCGGGTGGTGGCGGCGTCGCCCGGCCACGCCACGATGGCGTTGGCACCGGTTACGTTTACATTCAAAGCGGCGTTCGCCGCGCAGGTCGTCGCTCCCGACGGGTCCAGAGCTACGCTGCCGAAGCCGAGAGTCCCGAGAGCCACGCGGCGGCCCAAGATCAACTCCATCCGCTCCTGGGCGCAGTGCGCGGCCTGGGTGAGCTGAGACGGCGAGGGCGAACGCGGCAATGTCTGCCGGAACATGCTGAGGAGCGCGTAAGCGGCGATACCCATGATGACGATGAAAACGATGAGCTCGACCAGCGTGAAAGCGCGCAGTCGGCGGCGCAATGTCGCAACGCTCATGGCACGCGCACCAGCCCGGTTTGCGGGGCCACCGTCACTGTGCGGACATACGCGTTCTTGGTCAGCGTGATAGTCGCAGTCGCTCCAAGCGCCGCCGACACTGCGGCGTCGGTGTACGGAATTCCCCGCCCATCGAATCCGACCAGGGAGTTCGCCAAGCCAGTCGGGGGCAAGGTCATGGTCACGCCGGAGCTGAGACTGGTCGCGGCCGTGGAGCCGGTCGAGGGGTGGGGCACGGCGGTGCCGTCCGCCCGGGTGAATGTGTAAGTCGATGCGGACACGAAATTGATGCGGTAACGCGCCTGCGCCGAAGCCGTCGCCGCCTGCGTCATCGCCAAAGATTGCGCGTAGCGGATATCAGCGGCAAGCTGCTCGGCCTGCGTTGCGACCGCGAGCGGGTCGTTGCTCATCCTGGGCACTGCGATCGCGGATATGATCCCGACGAGCACGATCACAATGAGCAGCTCCCCGAGGGTAAAGCCGCGTTCGAAGGATAGGCGATGGAGGCGCGGTGCCGACACGGTTTCTTCAACCCCGCGGCCTTGAAAATAAAAAGGGCGGGCACCTTGCGGTACCCGCCCTTCCATTCGATTGGAGCCGGTTCGTTGCGGCCGCCGGTCAGCAGCCGGTGGTCACCGCCGTCCCGATCGTGGCCGGCTGGGTCGTGGATGGCGCGGCGGTGTAAAGGAAAGCGCAGGCCGTATTCGTCGGCGCGGCGGTGACCAGGAAAGTCATCGCGGGGGTCGTAGCGGCGAAGGTCGCGGCATCGAAGCGCACCGCCGCATCGATTCCGCCCACGGCCGAGGACGGGTAGTAGTTGGTCATCGCTACGGTGTTCCCTTCGACGACGATCGGCTGGCCGGAGGTGTTCCCTTGAGCGACCGTGAGCGCGTTCGCCAGCGTTGCGGCGGAACTGACCGCAGCGCGCAAACCGTTCAACGCGGCTATGCGGGCCTGACTGGTCAGGTTGATGAACCTGGGCGCCGCGATGGCCGCGAGGATGCCGAGAACCAGGATCACCACGATCAGCTCGATCAGCGTGAAGCCACGAGTTTTTTTCGTCACTTTTGTGTCCTCCAAAATCATTTCCCCTGGAAAATTCGACGGCTTATGACTTAAAACCTGAATTCTATCGCCTATTCCCCTCGAACTGGTTGGGGTCCCCTCCGGACCCGGCGGGGACGTGAAGTAGTTCACTTTGTCCCGCCCGCACTGCTCGGGCAGATTCACCCCGACCGGACGCAATTCTCATGCCTATGGCCTGTAAAACCAGGTGTAGGGTGTCACCGGTTCGACCCCCATTGCGGCGAACCGCCTGCCTTCGGAATCCGGCTCTGCCGGCTCGAAGCTGAGCCGCACCCGAAAACGGAGCCGTTTGCTGCCGTCCGCCAGGCGCTCGAGGTGGGCGTCGATATTGGGAACGTACACCAGCTCGTTCCTGGTCGCGTCGAAATACCAGCTTCCCGGCGGCACCGCGGGTTGCGGCGCGCGGAACTCTCCGCGGTAGCCCATCGGGGGCTCCATCAACCATTCGACCGGGTTGGCGCGGGCGAGCGCGCCGATTTTTTTTTCCTCGCCGCGCACGAGCAGGGCCGCGACCTGCAGCTGCAAGGCGCTCTTGACCGTGGCGACGGTGTACTCCATGACCGCCTTTTCCGCGGCCTCCTGGTAAAAACGCAGGCGGTCGAGCAACAGCGCCGCGCAAAGCGCGACGATGCAGACGACGACGATCAGCTCGATCAGGGTAAAGCCCGGGCTGGCGCATCGCTGCCCGCGCGACGCCGAACTCGGCACCGGGAGGCTAACGGTTCCCGCCCAAAGCAGCCCGCCCCAGATCCCACATCGGTAGGAAGACCCCGAGCGCGAGTACCAGCACCAGTGCGCCGAGCAGCACGATCAGGATGGGCTCGATCTGCGACGAGAGCGTCTTCAGCTCGTATTCGACTTCGCGCTGGTACATTTCGGCCACCTCGCGCAGCAGCTCGTCCAGCTCGCCCGCTTCCTCGCCCACCGAGATCATCTGCAGCACCACGGGAGTGAATACTCCGGTGGTCACCGCGGTCCGCAGCAGGCTCTCGCCGCGCTCGACCCCGTCGCGGATCTGCCCGATTCGCTGCCCGACATACGCATTGTCCACGACCTGCTCCACGACCGACAAAGCCTGCACAATGGGCACGCCGCTCTTCAGGGCGATCGACAGCGAGCGCGCAAACCGGGCCAGTGTCGCCTTGAGGACGATCTTGCCCGCGATCGGCATGCGAAGCTTCATCCGGTCCCAACCGTAGCGGCCCGCAGGAGTGCCGACCCAGATGCGGAACATCACGTAGGCGCCGGCGGCAATGCCCAGCAGCGCCGGCCAGTAGTGCACCATGAAGTCCGAAAAGCCGAGCAACACCCGCGTCATCAGCGGCAACTCGGCCTTGAAGCTCGCAAAAATCCGGGCAAAAGCGGGAATGACGAAAATATTGACGATGACGACGGCGACGCCCATCACGACGAGGACGAAAATCGGATAGCGCAGGGCCTGAGTGACCTGATCCTTGATTTCCCTTTCGAACTCGAGGTGGTTGAAGAGCCTGAGGAAGATCTCCTCCAGCGCCCCGGTAAGCTCGCCCACTCGCACCATGCTGATATAGAACGGCCCGAACACCTTCGGGTGCCTGCGCATCGAGCTCGACAGGTCTCTGCCGCTGTCCAGGCTGGCGCGTATGTCCTGCAGCATGTTCGCAAACCCGACCCGGACCGCGGATTCCTGCAGCGCCGCCAGGGATTTGAGTATCGGAACTCCCGACTTGAGCAGGGTGTACATCTGCCGGCTGAAAAGCAGCATGTCCTCGAGCGTCACTTTCTCCGAGCTCAGCCGCCGCAGCCATCCTTCCCCGGCGAGCGCCTGCGGACCGGAGGCAGGATTGATCTGTATCGGGGATACGCCGCTCGTGAGGAGCTGATCCGCGACTGCGCCCGAGTCGAAGTTTTCGAGCACGCCGCGCACCAGCTCCCCCTTTGCGTTGCGACCCGTGTAGGCGAAGAAGGGCACGCGAGCGGCGCTAGTCTTCGAGCTGCGCGGTGACCCGCATGGCTTCGGAAACCGTGGTCTTTCCGGCCATCGCAAGCTGCGCCGCGCTATCCTCCAACATGTGGCCCGCCATCCGCTGCTCGGCCGCCGCGATGAAGCGGCCCGGGTCGTCCGAATTGGCGAGCGCCGCGAGCTCGTTGTCCATTTCGAGCATTTCGTAGATGCCGATTCGCCCCGCATAGCCGCTGCCGTTGCAGTGCTGGCAGCCGCTCCCGGCCATGATCCGCCCGGCGGCCGGGTCGCAGCCGACGGTGCGCAGCCACTGCGCTTCCTGCGGGTCGGGTTGACGCGGCTTGCCGCAGGATTCGCAGTTGACGCGGAGCAGGCGCTGCGCCACGACGGCCTGGAGCGAGTAGGCGACCATGTAACGCGGCACCCCCATGTCGATCAGCCGCAGCGGCGAGCTCGCCGCATCGCGGGTGTGCAGCGTCGACAGCACCATGTGGCCCGTGATGGCCGCGCGCAGCCCGATCTCCGCCGTCTCGAGGTCGCGCATCTCCCCGATCAGGATCACGTCCGGGTCCTGGCGCAGGGACGAACGCAGCACGCGGCCGAAGGTCAGCTCGATCTTCTCGTTGACCTGGACCTGGTTCAAGCCGTCGAGACGGTATTCGACCGGATCCTCCACCGTGATGATCTTGCAATCCGGCTTGTTCAGTTCGTTCAGAGCCGCATACAAGGTGGTCGTCTTGCCGCTGCCGGTGGGACCGGTCACGAGCACCATCCCGGTATAGCGATGAATCGCCTTGCTGAAACGTTCGAGCATTTCCGCCGACATGCCGAGATCGTCGAGCTGATGCAGGCCTCCGGCGCGATGAAGCAGGCGCATCACGATCGTCTCGCCGTACTGGGTCGGCATGCTGGAAATGCGTACGTCGATCTGCTGTTCCCTGACCTTGACGTTGAAGCGGCCGTCCTGCGGCAGGCGCCGCTCGGAGATATCGAGCCCCGACATCAACTTGAGCCGCTGGGACACCGCCGAAGATATCTTGGCGTCGGTCTCGGTTTGCGGCTGTAAAAGACCGTCGATCCGGAAGCGGATGTGCAGTCCCCGCTCATGCGGTTCGATGTGAATGTCGGATGCTCGCGCCTGGACCGCGTCCTCGAACATCGTCTGAAGCAGCTTGACGACCGGGGCATCCTCGGCTCCGAGGGTCAGGGTTCCGAAATCCACGACGTCGCCCAGATCCTCTCCCAGCTCCTTGGCAAGCGAGCTGATCTGGTCGGTTCGCCGGTAGATCCGGTCGATGGTCTGCAGCAGCATCGTCTCGGACACCACCGCGATGTTGACTTCCTTGCGGATGAGCCGCGAGATCTCGTCGAAGGCGAACAAGTCGGTGGGATCGACCATCGCGACCACCACCGAGTCGTCCTGCTCCTCGAGCAGGAGCGCGCGGAAACGCCGTGCCTGGGCTTCGGGCAGTTTGCGGGTCACCGCGGAATTGAAGTTGTAGTACTTCAGGTTGATGAACGGAACACCGAGCTGGCGGGCGAGCGCCTCGCCGATCTGGTCCTCCGAAAGATACCCGCTCTCGATCAGCACCCGGCCCAGCTTTCGACCCGAACGGCCCTGATCCTCGAGCGCTCCCTTGAGCTGCTCCTGCGAGATGAGCTTCTGTTGCAGCAGCAGATCGCCGAGCCGTATCCGCTCGGGACGCTTGGTTCTGATTGCCTCGGCCACGATCCTTCGCTCCCGTCACCGCTGGAGGGCGACTTCAGGTTGTCGTCGCGGGGAACGTTACCGCTTTCCCGGCAAAGGCGCAAACTCCGGGTCCGGTTTCGCTCCGCCTAGTTGAGCGCGCGCAGAAGCGAGCAGGCCCGCGAAGCTCGCCGGGCGTTCGCGCGCGAGCTCATCCAACTTGGGGAGCCAGCTCCGCGTAAATTGCGGGTAGGCCCTGACTGCGCCGCGCAAGGTGCGGGCCGCTTCGTCGCCGCGTCCGGCAAGCGCGAGCAACACGATCTGGCGATACACCACCGAAGGCACGGGGTAGAGCCGCATCACCTGGGTATTGAGCGCGAGCTTGTCGTTCAGGTCGCGCTCGTCGAGTTCCGTCGCCTCGGTCAGCAAGCGCTCGAAATACGGCGAGAAGAACGACCCCTTCTCCAGGAGCGTCAACAGGGTTTTGAAGTCCCTGCCATCGAACGGTTCTCCTCGCTTGCCCCGTGCTTCCAGGTTCAGATACCACGCCTCGAACTCGCGGTAGTCGGACCAGATGCTTCGTGCCGTCAGGCATCCCGAGACCAAAACGATCAGGAAAAACCCCCGCCGCAACCGGCACGCCTCGACGGCCGCGAAAGCCGGCGACGCCAGTCCGAAGAGCAGGGCGAACGCGCCGAGGAAATCGGCGTGCCACAGCGGAAATTCGACCATGCTGTGCAGCCCCATGATTGCCAAGACCCCGATGGCCCAGCACCGCTCCGAGCTAAGAGCTCGCCATGGCATCCGGTAGAACCATGAAGCCAGCGGAACGGCCACGCAAAGGAACCCCGCCATACCGGTCTCGGCCAGCAGTTGCAAGAACAGGTTGTGGGCGTGGCGGTCGAGCCCCACGGTGACCGGGCCCGGCAAGCTCCCCGCCAATTCGAACGCGCGCCCGGCATATTCGCCGAACCCGACGCCCAAAATCGGATTCGAGAGGAACATCAGCCACGCATACAGGAAAAGCTGGATTCTCACGGTGCGCTCGCCGGATGCGCTGTCGCTCTCGAGGTAATGGAAAAGACGCTCTCCCGCAGAATAGGGCCTGCCCTCGGGACTCGTGAACACGTCTGTATAGAAGTTCAGCACCTGGACCAGGGAGAACACCACGACCGCAAACGCCACGACGCGCAGCACCTTTCCAGCCGCCTCGGGGCTGTCGCGGCGGAGCAGGAGCGGGATAAAAATGAGACTGATGCCCATGTAGCCCCAGGAGGTGCGGGAGCCGGATAGAGCCATGCCGGTCGCCATGAGCAGCGCCATGAGCAGGGCAGCAGCCGTACCGAGAACGTTGCGCGAATGCAGAAACGCAACGGAAAGCAATGCCGCACCGAGATAGTTGGCGAAATTGTTCGACTGACCGATGACTCCGAACATGAAGCTGCTTGGCTGCTGCACGACAGTCACACCGGTGGGCAAGGGCGTGTGGTAGAGCTGAAAAAAGCCGCTCGCCGCCGCCAGAGCGCCGGCGATGGCGAGCCACCACTGGAGGGAATGCGAAACGGGACGCTCGCCCATCTCGCTGCCCAGCCATGCGCCCAGCATCACGATCAACGCGGCCCAGATCGTATAGAGCGCGCCCAGCGCGCTGCGCAACGGGTAGGCCACTAGGCCGAGCGCCACCTGGAGGGCCAGCACCGCGGTGAGCGCGAACAAGCCGGGGGACATCGCGGGCACCGGAACCGCGTGCCGGGACGGAGCCACGCACATCACGCAGAGCGCCGCCAATCCGGCGGCGAAGGCGAACCACTCGGTGTAGAAAGTCGGAAAAGGGAAGTAATGGTAGGGAAGGAGGAAAGGAACCGAAACCATCAGCCCGCACAGAGCGAGGCACAGGCGGAGCGGAAACGGAGCGCGCGGACCGTCCATCACGTCCGCCATTATGGACGATAGTGGGACCCGGTCGTCTATACTGCCTCGATGCCTTCAAAGCCGGACGCGCGGAGAACGACGCGGCCTCGATCCCTGAGGGCGCTGGTGTTCGACGCTTACGGCACCCTCTTCGACGTGCACTCGGTGGTCGCTCTGTGCGAGCAGAGCTGGCCCGGGAAGGGCGCGGCCTTGAGCCGGCTGTGGCGCGCCAAGCAGCTCGAATACACCTGGCAGCGCAGCTTGATGCGGCGCTACGAGGATTTTGCGCGGATCACCGAAGCGAGCCTGCGCTACGCCTGCCTGGCGCTCGGACTCCCGGTCGACGAGGAGCGCCGCCGCGGCCTCATGGGCGCTTATCTGGAGCTCTCGACTTTCCCCGAGGTCCGCGACGTCCTCGCCGCGCTCAAGGCTTCGAACCTCAAACTTGCGATTCTCTCGAACGGCTCGCCGCCGATGTTGCGCCCGCTGGTGGCGAACGCCGGGCTTCGCGGCCTGATAGGGACCGTCATCAGCGTCGACCAGAGAAAAATCTACAAGCCCGCACCCGCGGTATACCGGCTGGCGGTGCAAAGGATGCGCGTACCGAAGCCGGCGATCGGCTTCGTTTCGAGCAACTGCTGGGACGCGTGCGGGGCGAAGTCCTTCGGCTTTCGCACCTTCTGGATCAACCGGGGCGGCGCGCCCGTCGATGAGCTGGGCGCCGCTCCGGATCACGTCATCAGGAGCCTTGACGAGCTGCCGGCGCTGCTCCGGCCCCCGGTATCATAAGCGCGAGCATGCCTTTTCCCCCTTCGAATTTCTGCTCGAACTGCGGCGCCAAGCTGGCGCTGCGCGTGCCCCCGGGCGATTCTCTCCCGCGTCACGTCTGCGACAACTGCAACACGATCCACTACCGCAATCCGCTCGTCGTGGTCGGCACGATCCCCGAGTGGGAGGACCGGATTCTGCTGTGCAAGCGCGCGATCGAGCCGCGCTGCGGGCTGTGGACCCTCCCTGCGGGATTCATGGAGCTCGGCGAGACCACCGCGCAGGCGGCGCTGCGGGAAACCATGGAGGAGGCGAAGGCGCGCGTCGAGCTGGGCGAGGTGTTCACGCTTCTGTCGGTGCCGCACGTGGACCAGGTGCACGTCTTCTACCGCGCCCGCCTGCTCGACCGCGACTTCGCTCCGGGCGAGGAAACCCTGGAAGTCGGGCTCTTCCGCGAGAGCGAGATTCCATGGAAGGAAATCGCCTTCCGCACGATCTCTACGACGCTGCGTCACTTCCACGCCGACCGGAAGGCGGGCTCGTTCGGATTTCACGCCGGGGAAATCCTGCCGCCGAATTGACTGTAAGGAGGCGCCCGGCCAGTTGACACGCCCACCCGCACCGCTTAGCGTTGCGACGGATTTGCCATGCACAGACGCGATTTCATGTTCGCTTGCGGCGCCTCGGCGCTCGCCGCCTCGCTGCCCGCGACGCCCGCCGACGCGAGCCCGCGGTTCTATGCCCGGGCCCGGCTCGTCGACCCTTCGGGCCGGCCGCTCGAGGCGCACGCGCTCCCTGCAAACCGGAATTTCATCTTTCACTACCCGTTTGCCGGAACGCCCTGCTTTCTGCTGAACCTCGGCAGGCCGACCAAGCCTCGAGCGGAGCTGAAAACCGCGGACGAGCAAACTTACGAGTGGCCGGGCGGCGTGGGCACGGACCACAGCATCGTCGCTTATTCCGCGATCTGCGCGCATCGGCTCACCTACCCCACCCGCGAAATCAGCTTCATCAGCTACCGCGACGAGAAATCGGCGGGAAGCAAATTCGCCCATGTGATCCATTGCTGCTCCGAGCACAGCCAGTACGATCCCGCCGAGGGCGCGAGGGTATTGGCAGGCCCGGCACCTCAGCCGCTCGCGGCGATCCTTCTCGATTACGATCCGAAGAGCGACGGCCTGTACGCCGTCGGAACCCTCGGTGGGGAGCTTTTCAACGAGTTTTTCAGCAAGTACGAATTCCGCCTCGCCCTCGATCACGATGGGCGTGCCCGCACGGTCGTCGAGAGCCGCTGCATAGTGAGCGAACTGGCGCAGTACTGCAGGCAGCAGGTGAAGTGCTGAAAAGCGGGATGATTCCCTGGCTGGACGACGATACGCCCTTCCCGCCCATCCGGTCGGCGCTCAAGGATCCGAACGGCTTGCTTGCCGCAGGCGGCGACCTGTCCTCCGAACGCCTGCTCTCGGCCTATCGCCACGGCATCTTTCCCTGGTTTTCCGAAGGCGATCCGATCCTGTGGTGGAGCCCGGATCCGCGCATGATCCTGTTTCCCGCGGAGCTCAAGATTTCGCGCTCCCTCGCAAAAACCCTCCGCAATCGTTCGTATGAAGCGCGCTTCGACTCCGCCTTCGACGAGGTCATGGCCGCCTGCGCCGCGCCCCGCAAGGGCGAGCCCGGCACCTGGATCAGCGGCGCAATGGTCGAGGCCTACCGGGGCCTTCACCGGCTCGGATACGCGCATTCGGTCGAAACCTGGATCGGCGGGGATCTCGCCGGAGGACTCTACGGCGTGGCGATCGGGCGGGTGTTTTTCGGAGAATCGATGTTCTCCCGCGCCCGCGACGCCTCCAAGATCGCGCTCGCCGCGCTGGTGGGACATCTCAAATCGGCGGGCTACGGGCTGATCGACTGCCAGATGCACACACGGCACCTGGAGACGCTGGGCGCGCGCGAGATTCCCAGGCGCCGGTTTTCCAGGTTGCTCGAAGAGTTGATACACTATCCGCACTCGCCGGGGAGCTGGTCCGGCGCGTCTTTCGCGCAGGTGCAATGTCGAAGCTGAACGATCTGCCGCATGCCGTACTGCAGTTCTACGTGACTGCGCCCTACCCCTGCAGCTATCTGCCGGGCCGGATGGCGCGCTCGCAGGTTGCGACTCCGAGCCATCTGATCGGCACCGAGCTCTACGCGGATCTCGTGCGGCTCGGCTTTCGCCGCAGCGGCATCTTTACCTACAGACCGTATTGCGATCACTGCCGAGCCTGCGTTCCGGTGCGCGTCCCCGTCGAGGAATTTCGCGCTTCGCGCAGCCAGCGGCGGGCCCTGGCAAAGCACGAAGGGTTGCAGCACGCGGCGGCGGGGCTGCGCTTTCGCGTAGAGCACTACTCTCTCTACCTTCGCTATCAGGCGAGCCGGCACTCCGGCGGCGGCATGGACCAGGACAGCCGCGACCAGTACTCGCATTTCCTGCTGCAGAGCCGGGTGAGCACGCGGCTGGTGGAATTCCGCGACAAGGGCAAGCTCATGATGGTTTCGATCGTCGACCAGCTGGGCGACGGGCTTTCCTCGGTCTACACTTTTTACGATCCCGGCACCGCCGGCGCGAGCTTCGGCACCTACAACATCCTGTGGCAGATCGACCAGTGCCGCCGCGCCTCCCTGCCTTATCTGTATCTCGGATATTGGATCCGGGACAGCCGCAAGATGTCCTACAAGGCGCACTTTCAGCCGATCGAAGGTTTCATAGACGGCACCTGGCGGCGGCTCGCGCGCGAAGAGATTCACTCCTAGACCGGGCGCCCGGTCGCGTCGCGGTAAAATGGCGCATGCTTTATCGCGCCGTACGGCCGCTGCTCTTCGCGCTCGATCCGGAAACGGCGCACGGTCTCAGCCTCAAATCCCTCGACGTCCTGGCGCGGCTCGGCGCCGCATCGCTCGCCGCTACTCCCGCTCCGCGCTTGCCGGTACGGGTGATGGGCCTGGATTTTCCCAATCCCGTGGGGCTTGCGGCGGGGCTGGACAAGGACGGCAGGCACATCGACGGGCTCGCCGCCCTCGGGTTCGGCTTCATCGAAATCGGAGCGGTGACCCCGCGCCCCCAGCCGGGGAATGCCAGGCCGCGCATGTTCCGCCTGCCCCAGGCCGAAGCGCTCATCAATCGGCTGGGATTCAACAGCGACGGCGTGGAGGTCCTGACGGAAAACATCCGTCGCTCGCGCTATCGCGGCGTTCTCGGCGTCAACGTCGGAAAGAATTTCGATACGCCGAACGAGCGCGCGGCCGACGACTACCTCGCCTGCCTGCGCAAGGTGTACTCCTTTGCGAGCTTCGTCACGGCGAACATCTCCTCGCCCAACACGAAGGACCTGCGTGCGCTGCAGCAGGTGAACAGGCTCGATGCGCTTCTCGCCGCCCTGGCCGCAGAGCGCGATTCATTGGCGAAGCAGCACGGAAAACGCGTTCCTCTGGCGGTGAAGGTCGCGCCCGACCTGGACGAGCCCGGGATCGAAGCGATCGCAGACCGCGTCGCAGCCCGCGGCATCGACGCCGTCATCGCGACCAACACGACGGAGTCGCGACTAGGGGTCGGGCATCTGCCCGTGAGCCGAGAGCCGGGCGGCCTCTCCGGTGCGCCGCTCAGAGCGCTCGCCACCGCGGTGGTGGGGAGGCTGCGGCGGCGGCTGCCCGCGAGCGTGGCGGTCATCGGGGTGGGCGGAATCGCGAGCGCGGCCGACGCCCGCGAAAAGCTCGATGCCGGCGCGAACCTCGTCCAGCTCTACACCGCGCTCGTCTACCGGGGACCGGGGCTCGTCGGCGAAATCGTGCGCGGCCTGGCGTCCCCGGGACGGGTTCGATGAGCGGACTCGTCCAACGAATCGACGCGCTCCTGCCGCAGACGCAGTGCACGAAGTGCGGCTACCCCGCGTGCAGGCCGTATGCGGAAGCGATCGCGAGAGGCGAGGCCGACATCAATCAATGCCCGCCCGGAGGCGACGCCGCCATCCGCGGGCTGGCGGGGCTGCTCGGTCGCGAAGTCCGGCCCCTCAATCCTCGGAACGGCATCGAGCAGCCGCGCCGCGTCGCACTGATCGACGAGGCGCGCTGCATCGGATGCACTCTGTGCATCCAGGCCTGCCCGGTCGATGCGATCGTCGGAGCCCCGAAGCTGATGCATACGGTCGTGACGGAGCTTTGTTCCGGCTGCGACCTGTGCGTTCTCCCCTGCCCCGTGGACTGCATCGACATGGTGCCCGCGACGCCCGCCGATGCGACCTGGGACCAGGCCCGTGCGGATGCGGCGCGCGAGCGCTTCGAGCGGCGAGCGTCGCGGCAGGAGCGCGAGCGCCGGGAACGCGCCGAGCGCCTGGCAGCGCGCTCGCTCAGGGCGAAGGAAGATCCGGACGCGGAGAAAAAGCGCGTGATCATCCAGGCCGCGATCGAGCGCGCGCGGGAGCGAAGGCGGCGGACGTGAATCCGCAAAAACGCCGGAAGATTTTCGAGCGGCTGCGCTCGGCCAATCCCCACCCGACGACAGAGCTTGCGCACCGGACGCCCTTCGAGCTGCTGGTGTCGGTGGTGCTGTCGGCGCAAGCCACCGACAGGAGCGTGAATCTTGCGACGGAGAAACTCTATCGCGTGGCGGACACTCCACAGGCCTTGATCGACCTCGGCATGGACGGGTTGGTCGGATACATCCGCACCATCGGCCTGTATCGCTCCAAGGCGAAGCACATTCTCCAGACCTGCCGGCTGCTCGTCGAGCGGCACGGCGGACAGGTGCCGCAGTCGCGCGAAGCGCTCGAAGCGCTCCCGGGAGTCGGCAGGAAAACCGCCAACGTGATCCTCAACACCGCCTTCGGCCATCCGACCATTGCGGTGGATACGCACATCTTTCGCGTCGCCAACCGCACCGGCCTCGCGCCGGGCAAGGACGTGCGCGAAGTCGAAGACAGGCTCATGAAATTCGTCCCCGAGGAATTCCGCAAGGACGCACACCACTGGCTGATCCTGCACGGGCGCTACGTGTGCAAGGCGCGAAAGCCCGAGTGCCCGGCGTGCATCATCCGGGACCTGTGCGAATTTCGGAAGAAAACGAAAGCCTGAAGGTCGCGAAGCTTCAGCGAACGACGTGTAGAGAGCCTTTTTGGCGCGAGTAAAACGCCGCGAGATCCGCCATGTCCTGCGAGTTGAGGCTGCCGACCTGAGCGCCCATGATGGGATTCTTGCGCGCGCCGGCCTTGTAGTCGCGCAGCGCCTTCAGCAGGTAATCGTAGTGCTGCCCCGCGAGCCGCGGAAAATCCGGTCCCGTCGGGCTGTTTCCGTCGGGACCGTGGCAGGCGGCGCAGGCCTGGGACTTCTGCTGGCCGGAGCCGGCGTCGCCCGCGGCGAAGGCCTGCGCGCCGAAACACGCTAGCGCGACGATCAGGAGCCTGTTCATTTGACCGCGTTCCCCGCGCCCCCGTAGTAGGCGGCGAGGTCGGCCATGTCCTGGTCGGAGAGGCTTTTGGCGATTGCCTGCATGCTCGGATGGCCGCGCTCGCCGGCGCGGTACGCCTGCAGCGCCTTGACGATGTAGTCGGGCGACTGTCCCGCGATCATCGGCACCGAGTAGACGTCGGGGAACGCGGTCTTGTACATCGGGATGCCGTGGCAGCCGATGCACATCGAGTTCTTTTCCTTCGCGGCTCCGGCGTTCCCGGCGGTCTGCGCATGGGCCGGCGGCCACGCCATGCACGAAAGGACGACGAACAGCGGCGATATTCTCATTTTCCTTCCCGAGGCTCGCACCGCGAAAAGCCGGCGCAATTCTATCATTGCGCAGGCGCGGCGCGGACGCCTCCTCGTCCGAGGCACCGGTCCAGTCCCAGCGCCACCGCCGCCGCGATGCGCTTGCGCGTTTCCTCCGAACGCACCTTCAGCTCCTCGTCGCGGTTGACGATCACGCCCGCTTCGAGGAGCACGGCCGGCGTTCTCGCGGTCTTGAGCACGATGAGGTTGTCGTAGTAGTGCACGCCGTTCCTCCGGTCCGCGAACGGCTTGTTCTCCCCCGGAATCGGATCGGCGTGATAGAGCGAAGGCGAGAAACCGGCGCCGCGCAGCGCCTCGCCGATCGCGGAGGCGCAGGCGAGACTGCGCCCGAGCGAGCGGTTCTTGCGCGAGATGAACAGGGAAAAGCCCGAGTGCAGGTCGCTGAACGAGCGCTCCACGCGATCGTGCTCCCAGGTCTCGATCAGGTAAGGCTGAACCGAATCGTGGTGGATCGACAGGAAGAAATCGGCGTGCGCCGCGGCGGCGGTGCGTCGCGCGAGATGCGACATGAAACCGTCGTAGCCTATGAGCATCGTTTTCAAGCCGCGCCCCTGCGCCGCGGCCTCGATCTCGACCGCGAGCTCCCGGTTGAAATCCAGCTCGGGGCGCCCGCGGGCGCTGGTCGCGCCAGGCTCCTCGATGAAATGCCCCACGTCGACAGCGACCGTGGCCGAGTGCGCGGACGCGGCGGCGTACAGCAGCAGCGGAAACAATGCACGCACCGTGCGATTGTATACAATGAGGCGCAACCCGACCCCGAGGCGGACTCATGCGATTCAAGGGCTCAGACGCATACGTATCCACCGACGACCTCACCCTCGCCGTCAACGCAGCGATCACGCTCCAGCGCCCGCTGTTGGTGAAGGGCGAGCCGGGTACCGGCAAGACCATGCTCGCCGTGGAGGTTGCAAAGGCGCTCGGGCTGCCGCTCCTCGAATGGCACATCAAGTCCACCACCAAGGCGCAGCAGGGCCTGTACGAATACGACGCGGTGAGCCGCCTGCGCGATTCCCAGCTCGGCGACCCCCGCGTGCACGAGATCCGCAACTACATCGTCCGCGGCATGCTGTGGCAGGCGTTCACGTCCCAGACGCCGGTCGTGCTCTTGATCGACGAGATCGACAAGGCCGACATCGAGTTTCCCAACGACCTTTTGCGCGAGCTCGACCGCATGGAGTTCTTCGTGTACGAAACCCGGGAGCTCGTCAAGGCGACGCAGCGCCCCATCGTCTTCATCACGTCGAACAACGAAAAGGAGCTGCCCGACGCTTTCTTGCGGCGCTGCTTTTTCCACTACATCCGCTTCCCCGACAAGGAGACGATGGAGAAAATCGTCGAGGTGCACTTTCCGGGGCTCAAGAAATCGCTGCTTCGCGAAGCGCTCGAGGTGTTCTTCGAGGTGCGCGAGGTGCCCGGCTTGAAGAAGAAGCCCTCGACCTCGGAGCTGCTCGACTGGCTGAAGCTGCTGCTCGCCGAGGACATCCCGCCCGACGCCCTGAAAGCCAAGGACCGCAGGACCATCATCCCGCCGCTGCACGGCGCGCTCCTCAAGAACGAACAGGACGTGCACCTGTTCGAGCGCCTCATCTTCATGTCGCGCCAGCGCTCGTAGGCTCGGAGCGGCGCGTTCGGTCTATTCCCGCACAAATCGAGCCGGCATGCTGAGGCGCTTGATCTCGGGTCTGTTCCACCGCTTGAATGCGGGAGAGGGGAAATCTGTCCCCGGGGCGGCGCGCCCGCCCCTGGAAAATCCGATCGCCGAGTACTTCTTCAACAATCCGGGGCGCCTGATCGACAAGTGGCACCACTACTTCGACATCTACCACAAGCACTTCGCTCGATTTCGGGGTCGCTCTCCGGTTGTCATGGAGATCGGGGTCTTCCACGGGGGATCGCTGCAGATGTGGCATCACTATTTCGGTCCGGGCGCCCGCCTCGTCGGCATCGACATCGATCCCCGCTGCCGCAGGTTCGGGGACGAAAGCACGACCATACTCGTCGGCGACCAGTCCGACCGCCGGTTTCTTGCCGAGGTGCGCGGACGCGTGCCGCACATCGACATCCTGATCGACGACGGCGGACACACGATGGCGCAGCAGATCATTACCTTCGAGGAGCTCTACCCCTATGTCCAGCCCGACGGCATCTATCTCTGCGAGGACATCCACACCTCGTTCATACCGGAATTCGGCGGCGGGTATCGCCGCGAAGGAACTTTCCTGGAGTACAGCAAGGCGCTGGTCGACCGGCTCCACGGCTGGTACTCGCGCGATCCCGCTCTGACGGCCGACGAATTCACCCGCGCGACCCACGGGCTGCACTTCTACGACAGCGTCCTCGTCATCGAGAAGGGCCCGAAAGCCCGAGCGCAGGCCTCGATGACCGGCACGCCTTCTTTCTAAAAGCCCCCGCCATGCTCTCCGGGTTTTTCGTCAAGCTCAAGGACCACAAGATCCCGGTCTCGATCAAGGAGTGGCTCACGCTGCTCGAAGCGATGCAGAAGGACGTCATCTCGCCCTCGATCGACGAGTTCTACTACCTGTCGCGCACGACGCTCGTGAAGGACGAGCAGAATTTCGACAAGTTCGACCGCGTCTTCGGCGAATATTTCAAGGGCATCGAGTCCGTCGCCGGTGTGGAGTTCGACGTGCCGCTCGAATGGCTGCTCAAGCAGGCGGAGCTGAATCTTTCGCCCGAAGAGAAAGCGATGATCGAAGGGATGGGCGGCTGGGAAAAACTCATGGAAGCGCTGAAAAAACGGCTGGAAGAGCAAAAAGGCCGGCACCAGGGCGGCAACAAGTGGATCGGCACCGCGGGTACCTCCCCCTTCGGCGCCTATGGCTACAACCCCGAGGGCGTGCGCATCGGCCAGGACGGCTCGCGCGCGAGGAGCGCAGTGAAGGTGTGGGACGCGCGCGACTACCGCAATCTCGACGACTCGGTGGAACTGGGAACGCGCAACATCAAGGTGGCGCTCCGAAGGCTGCGCAAGTTCGCCCGCGAGGGGGCGCCGGAGGAGCTCGACCTCGACGCCACCATCGACAAGACCGCGCGCAA
>Ga0209131_1001133_pt1 | contig 18447 bp, 15 predicted proteins | sample GraSoi_2013_40cm_FD_185826 | JGI IMG/M metagenome (GOLD analysis project Ga0209131, IMG submission 185826) | Grasslands soil microbial communities from the Angelo Coastal Reserve, California, USA - Sample 9_17_2013_40cm (SPAdes) (version 2) | ecosystem: Environmental > Terrestrial > Soil >... | reverse complement strand
CCAGGGTTGAACCGAATCGAAATACCGGTTCACTTTGTCCGCGATAGTCATAACCTCGCGCACGGCCTTGGCGAATTCACGATTCTCGTAGTGCGAGGCGACCGACTGCAGAATCTCCTCTCGCGGAGGTAAGTCTCCTAGCCACTGGGTCGGGTTGATTCCGGCCAGGCGCGCATCGAACCTATCCGAAATGAACTTGGACGAGCGGGCAGCGATATTGACGAATTTCCCGATGAGATCGCTATTGATCCTCGACCTGAAATCATCCGGGTCGAAATCAACGTCCTCGACGTTCGCGTTCAGCTTCGCCGCGATGTAATACCGCAGCCACTCCGGATTCATTCCGAGCTTGAGATAGCGCAGCGGATCGATCCCCGTGCCGCGCGACTTCGACATCTTGTCGCCCGATACCTTGATGAACCCGTGGACGTTGACTTGATCGGGCGTCCTGTAGCCTGAGTACCGGAGCATCGCCGGCCAGAAGAGGGTGTGGAAGTAGATGATGTCCTGGCCGATGAAGTGGATCATCTCGGCATTGCCGTCAGGCTTGACGAAGTCATCAAAGGCCAGTCGTTTACGCTCGCAGTAGTTCTTCAGACTTGCGAAGTAGCCGATCGGAGCGTCAAGCCAGACGTAGAGGTATTTTTCTTCCTTGATATCGGGAATCCGGATCCCGAAATACGGCGGATCGCGCGAGATGTCCCAATCACCGAGCGTCTTCTCACCTTTGCCTTCCAGCCATTCCTTTGCCTTGTTCGCGACCTGCGGTTGCAGGCGGCCTGGCTCGACGATCCATTTCTGCAGGAATTCCTTGCACTTCGAATCAGAAAGCTTGAAGAAATAATGGTCGGACGACTTGAGCACCGGCTTTGTGCCGGAGAGGGTCGAGTACGGATTCTTCAATTGGGCTGGCGTATTGAATGTGCTGCAATTTTCGCAGGCATCGGCATACTGGTCTTTCGCGCCGCAATTCGGGCACTCGCCCTTGATGTAGCGGTCGGCGAGGAACATGCCTTTCACCGGATCGAAGAACTGCGCTATCGGTTCCTTGTAGACGAGTCCCGCCTTGTCGAGCTTGCGGTAGATGTCCTGCGAGAGCTCGGTATTTTCTTTCGAATGAGTCGAGTGCCAGTTGTCGAATTCGATGTGAAAGCCCTCGAGGTATTGCTTGCGCCCTCTGGCGATCTCGGCGACGAATTGCTCGGGCGACTTTCCCGCCTTCTCCGCCGCGAGCATGATCGGCGCGCCGTGCGCGTCGTCCGCTCCGATGAAGTGCACCTCGTGGCCTTGCATGCGCTGGAACCGCACCCAGATGTCGGCCTGGATGTACTCCATGATATGGCCGATGTGGAACGGGCCGTTCGCGTAGGGAAGAGCCGTGGTGACGAACAGCCGGCGGGACATGCTGACTTTCAGAAAACCGTCATTTTACCGCCTCGCGCCGCTCTCCGGCGCGGCACAGCGCTTACGCAAGCGCGATCGTCGTCGCGATGACCAGCGCCACGACCACGGTTGCTGCGAAGATCACGTTTTCGCGCTGCCCCCAAGGACGCTCCCCGGGCCGCAGCGCCCGGTCGCGCGATATCGACGTCGCCGAAATGGATTTGGTCGAGACGAACTCGGTCGTCCCGTCCGCGCCGATCTGACGCATCAGGCGTTGGGTCGCTTCCTGCGAATCGAACGCGCGCGAGATGCCCTTGGTCGGCGAGGGCGCCGGCGCGTCCTCTTCGCCCGATTCCCCTCTCGGATTCTGCGCAATCGGAACGGCCGCGCCCTGCGGCGCCACCGGAATCGGCGGCCGGGTGGATAAGAGGGCGGGGCCCGCGCCTTGCTGGCCCGTTTCCATTTGCTGCCTGCACTCGCGCAGGTCGTTCGCAAAATCGGCTGCGCTCTGGTAACGCGCCTCCGGGGCCTTGGCGAGCACCTTGGCGACGATGTAGTCGAGCATCACCGGCACTTGCGGATTGGCCGCGCTGGGCGGCGCGGGATCGTGGTTGGTGATCTGATACATCAAGGCGGAGAGGCCTTCTCCGTTGAAGGGCGTGGCCCCGGTCAGGCATTCGTAGAGGATCACCCCGAGCGAAAAGATGTCCGAGCGATGATCGGCGCGTTTTCCCACAACCTGCTCGGGTGAAATGTATTTGGGCGAGCCCATGATCACGCCGGTCTGGGTGCGCGTTTCGCTGGAGCGCATGCGGGCAATGCCGAAGTCGGCGATTTTCGCTCGCCCTTCCGGCGTGATCATGATGTTGGCGGGCTTGATGTCCCGATGCACGACCTGGTGCTGGTGGGCGTAGGCGAGACCCTCCCCGACCTGGGCGGCGACGTCGACCGCCTGCACGACCGGCAGCGCTTGCCCCTGGGCGAGCAGCTCGCGCAGCTCGCGGCCCTCGATGTACTCCATGGCCATGTACACCAGGTGTCCGCTCTTTCCGATGTCGTAGATGATGATGATGTTCGGATGGTTGAGGCTGCCTGCCGCCTTAGCCTCGGTATAGAAGCGCGCCTCGTACTCCGCCATGCCCTCGTGCCCGGCCTCCTCGGTGTTGATTGTCTTGATCGCCAAAATGCGGTTGAGCATGGGATCGTTCGCGCGATAGACCACTCCCATCGCGCCTTTGCCCAGCTCGGCGACGATCTCGTAGCGGCCCAGCAGCCAGGGTTCGGTCATGGTCCGGCTATTTCTTTGGTTTCACGCTGCGGAATGCAGGACCCCAAATCGGGTGTCCGGCCTCGTCGTCACGGAGCTCGAATGAGGAATCGATATCCAGCGCCTTCCTGAATTCGTCGCGGCACTGCTGCATGCGGCTGGACGCGCAGTGGATAAAAGCAAGATACTTATGGGCCCTCACCCGGTTGGACGTGCCGTGCAGACCGTCGTCGAGGCTCAGCTGCAGCAGTTTCGCCGCATAAGCATGCTCGCCGTCCTCGAAGGCTCTTATTCCGAATTCAAGTTCCGTCTCGCCCTTGCTCGAGAACGTCCCGCATCCGGACATCACCAGGCAAACGAGCAATGACGCGAGAGCGCGATAAGCGGCCATAGCCCCCTTAGCGGCGGAATCGGTGCGTGACGCTGAGCTCCATGCCCGGTTTCAGTTCGACTGTCTGGACGTGGGCCGGAAACGACCCGTTCCTCAACTCTACCCGATGTCTGCCGGGTCTGAGAGGGATCGAACGCAGCGGCGGACTGACCCCCTGTCTCGTCCCGTCCACGAAAACCTCTGCCCAAGGCAGGGCAACGATATTGAGCGTGGCCTCGCGCACGGGGGCGGGGACTGTTGCGGGGAGCTCGGGTTCCTTCGCTTTGAGCGTCGCCTCAGTCTCGTTCGCTCTTGCCGTTTGCACCGGCGCACCGGCTTTGGGGGTCGCGACTGGGTCCCGCGCCGTGCGTGGTGTGGTCGGTTCCCTTACTTGCGGCGGCGCCTCGACTCTGGCCGGCCCGACCTTGGGTGCTGCTGCCGGCGCCACCGACGCCACCGTTTTCCCCTCGCCGTCCAAGTCCCGGTGGCTGCGCGCGATGACTCCGGTCCCGACGATCAGCGTGAACGCGAGGGGCGCAGCCACGAGCAATTTGCTGTTGACCGCCAGCGTGTCTGGCAAGGCTCTGAGCCGCAGCTTCGGGATTTTTGGGATGCGCAGGCTCGGAAGACGCAGTGTCGGTTTCGGCGACGGCACGGGCACCGTCCGCCGCAGATTGCTCGGCGCCGAGCTGATCGCATAGACCTCGTGCTCGCGCACGTGCTTGTCCGTCTTGGCTCCCTCGTAGTGGAACAGTTTCGCGTAGTCCTCGGACAGGCGTGCCATCACGTCGTAATAGGAGCGTGAGACGAGAATCTGTCCCGGTTCGGCGAAGCTCATGACGCGCTGCGCGACGTTGATCCCATCGCCGATGATGTTGGGCTGGCCGTTGATGTCCTTCACGAGCCTCACCGGCCCGAGGTTGACGCCGACGCGAATCTGCAGCTGCGGACCGCTGGTAACGTCCTGGCCGAGGACGGCATCGCGCAGGCTCATGCCCGCGAACAGGGTGTCTTCGGGATCTCCGAGAAAGCTCACGGCTGCGCCGTCTCCGGTGTCGAGGATGATGCGGTCGTCGGTGGCGACGCCCGCGATCGCCTCGGTCAGGACGGCGTTGAAGCGTTCCTTCAGCGCGATTTGCTCGGCGACCGAGCGCCGCGAATACTCGACGATGTCGAGAAAGAGCACGCTGCAGATGAAGGTTCGATTGGTATGCTCCGCCATCTTTGTCCGCCGCAGTCTGTCTGCCCGGCTCCGCACGTGTGTGCGGCCAGAGGCCTCCCCGGGGTCCATTCTACCGCGGCAGGGTTCGGCGGGCACCGGAAAGTTGCTAGAATATCAACCCATTGCCAGCCGGTAGCCTCCCGCGCGACGGAAATCGCGTGAACACCATGTCAGTCACTCAGGAACAAATTCACGGCGCGCTCAGGGAAGTCCTTGACCCGAATACCGGCAAAGATTTCCTCGCCACCGGGTCGGCGAGAAACATCAAAGTGGAGGAGGGCAGCGTCTCGCTCGAGATCGAGCTGGGCTACCCCGCGAAAACCCAGCTCGATCCGATCCGCAAGCTCATCGCGGGAAAGCTGCGCGGCGTCCCGGGCGTGAGCGCGGTGAACGTCAGTGTCACGAGCAAGATCGTTTCCCACACGGTGCAGCGCGGGGTCAAGCTGATTCCCGGGGTGAAGAACATTGTCGCGGTCGCCTCCGGCAAGGGCGGGGTGGGGAAATCGACCACGGCCGTGAACCTGGCGCTTGCGCTCGCGGCCGAAGGGGCGAGCGTCGGGGTGCTCGATGCCGATATCTACGGACCCTCGCAGCCGATGATGCTCGGCATCACCGGTCGGCCTGAGTCCAAGGACGGCAAGACGCTCGAGCCGATGATGGGCCACGGCATCCAGGCGATCTCGATCGGCTTCCTCATCGACATCGACACCCCGATGGTCTGGCGCGGGCCTATGGTGACGCAGGCCCTCGAGCAGCTCCTCAAGGACACCCGCTGGAAGGACATCGATTACCTCATCGTCGACATGCCGCCCGGCACCGGAGACATCCAGCTCACCCTCGCCCAGAAAGTGCCGGTCACCGGGGTAGTGATCGTCACCACGCCCCAGGACATCGCGCTGATAGACGCCCGCAAGGGCCTCAAGATGTTCGAGAAGGTCGGCATTCCCATCCTCGGGATCGTGGAGAACATGAGTACCCATATCTGCTCCCAGTGCGGCCACGAGGAACACATCTTCGGGCAGGGCGGGGCCGAGCGCATGTGCAAGGAGTACGGCACCGAGCTGCTCGGGTCGCTGCCGCTCGACATCGCCATCCGCGAGCAGGCCGACTCGGGCAAGCCGACCGTGGTGGCCGACCCGGAGGGCCGGGCGGCGGAGATCTACAGGGCGATCGGGCGCAGGCTTGCGGTCAAGATCGCGGAGTCCGCCAGGGACATGACCTCGAAGTTTCCGAACATCGTCGTGTCCAAGAACACCTGAGCGGCTCGACGCCCATGAGCATCAAGTCGGACAAATGGATCCGCCGAATGGCGGCCGAGCACCGCATGATCGAGCCTTTCGAGCCGGGGCAGGTGAAAGAGGTCAAGGGTCAGCGCATCGTTTCCTACGGGACCTCGAGCTACGGCTACGACATCCGCTGCTCGAACGAGTTCAAGCTCTTCACCAATCTCAACTCGACCATCGTCGACCCCAAGAATTTCGACGACAAGTCCTTCGTGGACGTCAAAGGCGACTCCTGCATCATCCCGCCCAACTCCTTCGCCCTGGCGCGAACCGTCGAGTACTTCCGCATCCCCCGTAACGTGCTCACCATCTGCCTGGGGAAATCGACGTACGCCCGCTGCGGGATCATCGTCAACGTCACGCCGCTCGAGCCCGAGTGGGAGGGGCACGTCACGCTGGAGTTCTCCAATACCACCCCGCTCCCGGCCAAGATCTACGCCAACGAGGGCGTGGCCCAGGTCATCTTCATCGAATCCGACGAGGTCTGCGAGACCTCCTACAAGGACCGCGGCGGGAAATACCAGGGACAGAAGGGCGTGACGCTGCCGAAAATTTGACCGCCCCCGGCTTCGGGCACGCGTGAACGAGCTACCGCCGCACCGATCCCGCAAGGCCCCTCCCCGCTACACCCTATTGCGTTTCAGTTTCACCAGGCCTACCATACATTGTGGTGCCCCAATGGTGGGAAGCGAGACGCCGGCGCACGGGAGGCGCGCAGAATGCCTAAAATTCCGCTTGATTTCGGAAGCGCAAACCCTATAATCGCCCCCATACGGGCTCCGGTTCGGTTGTCTGCAAAGCGGACGGTCAAACCCGGGCCCGGTGCTTTTGGAGATCGGATTTTGGACTGCAAACTACCCGTAAAGGAGGTCATCATGACAAGCAAAAGGGAGCACTACGGCTCGCAGGACTTTTTCGCTCTCGATATTCCCATAACGTAGGTTCGTCCTGGAGTCCCAAACGATGCAGATGCGTGCCGGCGTAGCTAAAAAGACCATCCGATCCATCCGACAGCAGGCATTCGAAGCAACCCACCTCTTCGACTCGCACCCCGAGTCGAGCCTGGATTTCGAAAAGGTCCGGGCAGCAATAAAAGACGGCTACGACAAGCCGTTTCTCCTGATCGATTCCGCCATCGTCCGCGAGAAGACTCGGCGGTTCACCGCTGCCATGCCGCGCGTACGGCCGCACTACGCCGTCAAGGCCAACCCGGATCCCCGCGTTCTCAGGCTCATGCTCGAGGAAGACGCCGGATTCGAGATCGCTTCCATAGCCGAGCTGGACCTCCTGCTCGCGCTGGGCGTTCTCGGGGCAGACGTTTTCTACTCCAATCCGGTGAAGTCGCGCGACCAGATCGCCTATGCCGCTTCGAAAGGCGTCCAGTGGTACGTGATCGACTCGGTCGAGGAGCTGAGGAAGATCCAATCGATCAAGGCGGACGCAAAACTGTACCTGCGCCTCGACACGCCCAACATCGGCAGCGACTGGCCTCTCGCCGGCAAGTTCGGCGCCCACGCCTCCGAGGTGCGCGACATCGTCGTTACGGCGGCGAGGCTCAAGGTCGATCTCGCGGGCGTCGCCTTCCACGTGGGCTCGCAATGCCGCAATCCCGAAAACTGGCGTGTCGGTATCGAGAAGTCGCGCGCGGTCTTCGACCAGATGCTGAAGGCGGGCCTCAACCCGCGGCTCCTGAACATCGGCGGGGGCTTCCCGGTGAGGCATGTGAAGCCCATCCCCGCGATCGAGGTCATCGGCGAGGTCGTCAACCGGGCGCTGGACGCGTTTCCTGCCGCGGTGAAGGTGATCGCCGAGCCGGGCAGGTTCTTGGTTTCCGACGCGGGCTATTTCGTCTGCCGCATCATGGGGACGGCGACCCGCGCGAACAAGCATTGGATGCATCTGGACGCCGGGCTTTTCGGCGGTATCATCGAGACAGCCGAAGGGCTCAAGTACAAGATCCGCACCGACCGCGCCGGACCGGACATCCCCTGGAACGTTGCAGGACCCACCTGCGATTCGATCGACGTGGTCATGCGAGACGAGCCGCTTCCTTCCGACCTGCAGGAGGGCGACTATATTTACCTCAAGAACGCCGGCGCCTATACCACGGCCTACGCGAGCGGCTTCAACGGCTTTCCGCTGCCCGAGGTCCGCGTGATCTGACGGCTTTTACGGCGCGCAGCAAAGGAGCGGGTCGCGGGCGCGGGTTTCAAGGGGCAACGCCCGCCAGAACAGCACGCCCTTCGCGGCGGCCTGAGAGGAGCGGTGGACACGAGTTTGTCGCAAGCGAGCATCTTGATCGTCGATGATGACTCGAAGAGTCTCCTAGCCCTGCAAGAACTCCTGCAAAGCGTGACGCAAAAAGTCGTTCTCGCACGTTCAGGCGAGGAAGCCCTGCGATGCGTCCTGAAGCAGGACTTCGCGGTCATCCTCCTGGATGCGCGCATGCCGGGGGTGGATGGGTTCGAAACCGCCAGATTGATCAGGGAACGCGAACGATCGCGGCACACCCCGATCATCTTCCTGACGGGTGCGTACGAGGACGTGCATTCGGTGTTTCGCGGCTACGAAGCGGGCGCCGTGGACTACATCGTCAAGCCCTTGGTGCCGGAAATCCTCAAATCCAAAATATCGGTTTTCGTCGAGCTCTACAACAAGAAAGCGGTATTGATTCGGGAAATAGCCGAACGCAAACAGGTTGAAGAGCACTTGAGGAAATCGGAGGAAAATTTGCGTGCGCTGGCAGCTCATTTGCATTCCGTGCGCGAAGAGGAATGGACTCGGATCGCGCGCGAGATCCACGACGAGCTCGGCCAGTCGCTAACTGGGCTGAAAATGGATCTGACCTGGGTGGCGAACAGGCTGCCCGCCGATCAGCGGGTGCTCGCCGAGAAGATGAAATCGATGTTCGGCTTGATCGACGGCACCATCCAGTCCGTTCGGGAGATCGCCTCCCGGCTGCGGCCGGAGGTGTTGGATCAGCTGGGGCTGACCGCCGCCATCGGGTGGCACGCAGGGGATTTTCGCAAGCGTACCGGGATCCGATGCAAACTCTCCTTGCCTTCAGACGCGCCCGTGCTCGATCATGAACGATCGACGGCGGCGTTCCGTATTTTTCAGGAATTGCTGACGAATGTCGCGCGCCACGCGAACGCGACCAGGATCGATGTCGCGATGCAGGTAGAATCCGGCGCTCTCGTGTTGACCGTCGAAGACAACGGCAAAGGCATCGCGGAGTCGGCGATTTACGACCCGAAATCACTCGGGCTTTTGGGAATGCGGGAGCGAGTCGTTCCCTTTGGCGGGGCCATCGAAATCGCCGGGGTTCGGGACAAAGGGACCAAGGTGAGGGTGTCCATCCCTCTCGGCTTGAAGTAGAATTCTAGGGCACCTGCGGCGAGCTAGCGCTGCGACCCACGTGGTGGGAATCGCTTCCGGGGAGACTGCGCCATGAGAATCCTAATCGCGGACGACCACGCAGTCGTTCGGCGTGGTCTGAAAGAGATCCTGGCCTCGGAGGACGACATGGAAGTGGTCGGCGAGGCCAAGAACGGCGATGAAGCGCTCGAGCTCGTTCGCACGCTCGACTGGGACGTTGCCGTTCTCGACTTTTCCATGCCCGGCCGGAGCGGGGTGGAGCTGATCAAGGAAATAAAGCGCCGGCACCCTGGCCGTCCCGTCCTCGTTCTGAGCGTGCTCCCCGAGGAAGCGCATGCCGCCCAGGTGTTCAAGGCGGGCGGTGCCGGCTACATCAACAAGGAAAGCGCCGGCGAGGAGCTGACGGCCGCCATCCGGAAAGTCGCGAACGGGGGAAAGTATGTCAGCGCGGCCTTTGCGGAGAAGCTGGCAACCGATCTCGCTCCCAACGCCGAAAAACCCCTGCACGAGTCTCTTTCCGACCGCGAGTACCGGGTGATGTGGCTGCTGGCCGGGGGCAAGCAGATCAACCAGATCGCCGCGGAAATGTTCCTGAGCCCCAGCACCGTCAGCACCTACCGGGCCCGTATTCTCAAGAAACTGGCGCTCACGGACAACGCTGCGCTTGTCCGTTACGCCGTCAAGCACCAGTTGATCTAGGGCAAAACGCCTCTCCGGTTCGCCGCTCTCGCGGGCCGGCAGGGCCATTCGATCCGATCGACAGGCTCTGTGAGTAGTTAGACGGCTACATCCGGCCGCCGATTCACCACAAAAAGATCAAGCTTCCACGATAGTGAGTGGGGAGCGGGGACACTATCATGAATCGGTTTGATAAGTGTTCAAGAGGCCACACGACGATCATGGGGGGCGCAATACTTGTAGTCGAAGACGAACTGATCACCCAGAAATTGATCGCGGTCAACCTGGAGCGCGCCGGACACCAGGTGATGCGCGCGGCCAGCGTACCCGAGGCCGTAGCGGCCATCCGCGACGTACTGCCGGATCTGGTGCTTCTCGATTGGATTCTTCCCAACGCGACTGGAGTGAGCTTTGCCAGGCAATTGCGTGCGGATCAACGCACCAAAGACATTCCGATCATCATGCTGACGGGCCGTACACAGGAAACGGACAAGGTAACGGGGCTCGAAGCCGGAGCGGATGATTACATCACCAAACCCTTCTCGCCACGCGAGCTGCTTGCGCGAATCAAGGCCGTAATACGCCGGCGCGCCCCCTTGCTCAGCGATGAGGTTGTCGAGATCGCCGGCCTGAGGCTCGATCCGGCCGCGCATCGGATTACCGGCAACGGTCATAAAATAGATCTCAAGGCCACGGAGTTTCGCCTGCTGCATTTCTTCATGACCCATCCCGATCGGGTCTACAGCCGTGCCCAGCTTCTCGACGAAGTCTGGGGTGACCACGTTTTTGTGGAGGAGCGCACCGTGGATGTCCACATTCGCAGGGTGCGGCAGGTGCTCGCCCCGAGCGGTCACGAAGGTCTGATCGAGACCGTGCGCGGGATGGGCTACCGCTTTCTGCGCAGGCTGCCCTGAAACCCATCTTCTCGGGTTCTCGGCCCAGCGCGCGAATCGAGCGCGGCTTCGCGCTCAAAGGCGTTCCGGCCTCTCCTAGCTAGTAGGCATTTTGCTTCTTGAGCACGACGAGGATCGTTTTCAGCACGATCTGCAAGTCCAGTTGCAGCGACCAGCTCCGCAGGTAGGCGAGGTCGTACTCGATGCGTGTCGTCATCTTGTCCAGCGTGTCGGTCTCGCCGCGCATGCCGCTCACCTGCGCCAGGCCGGTAATGCCGGGCTTGACCTTGTGGCGGATCATGTAGCCCCGGATCAGCTTGCGGTACATCTCGTTGTGCGCCACCGCGTGGGGCCGCGGGCCGACCACGCTCATGCGGCCCTGGAGCACGTTGAAAAACTGCGGCAGCTCGTCGAGCGAGTTCTGCCGCAACAGCGCGCCAAAACGGGTTACGCGCAGATCGTGGCGCGTCGCCTGCTTGATCACGTTGCCGTCTTCGGCCACGGTCATCGTACGGAACTTGTAGATGATGATCTCTTTCCCGTCGAGTCCGTAGCGGCGCTGCCTGAATAGCACCGGCCCCGGAGAGCTCAACTTTACGGCTATCGCGATGGCGAGCATGAGGGGCAAGACCAGAACGAGGATCGCCGTTGCGAGAACGATGTCGCTTGCGCGTTTGATCAGACCATTGATTCCGTAGAACGGGGTTTCGCAGGCAGCGACGACCGGAATGCCCCCGATCGTATCCATGCGTGCCTGGATCAGATCGAACAGGAAGATGTCCGGCACGAAGTAAATCGAGGCCGTCGTGTCGTGCAGCTCGTCGAGCAGCTTGAGGATGCGGGGCTGCGAAGCCATAGGCAGCGTGATGTAGATCAGATCGACATGATGTGTTTTCACGTACGCCGCGACCTGGTTCAGCGAGCCGAGGATCTCGCCGGCCTCGGTGCCGCCAATGCGCTCGGGACTGCGATCGTCGAAAAAACCAGCGAGGCGGATTCCGAGAAACGGGGTCACCTGGATTCGTTCGGCGAGCTTGCGGCCGAGCTCGCCTTCGCCTGCGATGACGGCGACTCTTTGCACGCCCTCCGCCGCGAGCAGGCGCAGCAGAACGACGCGCGGCGAACAGCGCGACCGGAGCTGCCGTTACCCACGCAAGGATGACTTGCGGGTCAAAGGAGCCGAGTGTCCGCGTCGCCCAGCCGATAAGCAGCAGGAGTGCGACGACGACAAACCAGCTTGCCAGGACGTCGCCGGCGAGCGCCCGGAGGCTGGTGCCTTTCGGAGGGGCGCCGGGGAAGGTCAGAGAGAACACGATCAGCGCCAGAATCAGGTAGGGACCTTCGAACGTCTTGCCGAATGCAAAAGCGGACGACAGCAGCGCGCCGATCGCCACAAGAGGATCGAGCGTCGCCTGCACCAGCGCGGCAGGCGCGAGCCGGTGGTCCAGGAATGGGCGTTGGGACTGGTGCGCGGCGAGCAAAGTGGGACCGAAGCCGTAACCGTGATGTCGGAGGAAGCTGTGTGCCCTGGCTATTTATTCATCGCAATCCGACGGCGCGAAACCCCTTTCGGGACGTTCGCGACGACTTGCGGAGCACAGTAGCGCCCAATTGCAAACATTGCGGACACGACGGGTTAGCTCCAAAGAACTACTTTCACGGACGGTGCATATCGCCGGTGTCCGGAATTGCAGCAAGCCATGCCCCGGAAATTGTCGCTTCGCCCTGCGGGAGCAGCGCCTTATGGCTACGGGATGGAGCGTTCGCGGATCGGCATCGCCGGCGTATTCCGGGAGACTGTGCCGGCGGGACCCGTGAGTGAAGTACGCATACAAACAACGGGTTGCGTCGGAGACTCCGCACCCAAAATCATTTTAGGCAGTTCACGTTCGTGTAATACACGCTACTCATATTACCCGGGACGATTCTTGGATTCCGGGAAGGGTTTCTTATGCAAGCAAGCGAACACCCGCTCGTTGCAGAACACCCGCTCGTTGCAGAACACCGTCCCGAACCGCTTGCTTATCAGTTTCAAGCCCCAGTGAACGGCGTCACGTCCGGTAGCGCGGCCTTATTGGACCCTCTTGAGCTCGAGTCGCTCAAGCTCATCATGGATGCCTCGCTTCGAGTGCATGCGCGACATCACTTTTTTACATGGACCCAGGGTTTGCTGCAAAACCTGGTGAAGCATGAGGCGCTGATCTGCGCTCTGCGCAACGCCGAGCCGATGTCTTTTCACGTCGACAGCTTTTCGACGTCTCCTCTCGAGCCGGCGCTCTTCAGCGACCTGTTCCGCCAGGATACATCCATGGTGCCGCACCTCATCAAGGCCTGGGAAGAGAGCTCCTACCGACCCGTGGTCTGCGAAACGGGAGCCGCGAGTCCGTTCGCCCAGAGCTCGCTGGCGCGCGAACTCAACCGCATGGGGGCGGACACGGTCGTCACGCATGGGACCTACGATGCTTTCGGGAAACCCGCGAGCTTGTTTACTTTCGCCTGTCGGGCGCAGACGATGGGCCCAAGGCAGGTCTATTGCATAGAACTGATCGTGCCGTTCCTGCACCAGGCATGGGTGCGCACCCAGATCGACCGGCCGGCAGAAAGCGTCGGCGCACATCCCGGCGGTGCCGGCCTTCTCACCTCGCGCGAGCAGGAAATCCTGAGATGGATTCACCTCGGCAAGAGCAACATCGAGATCGGAACCATCCTGGAGATCAGCCCGCTGACGGTAAAAAATCACGTGCAGAAAATTCTGCGCAAGCTGAATGTGCAAAACCGCACTCAGGCCGTCGTCAAAGCCCTGACGCTGCGCATTCTCAACAACTGAGTCCGGTGAAATCGGGCCGGCACCCTTAGTTCTCTCTACCCATTCTCGTGCAGCGAAACACTCGACTCAGTGTCACGTTGACCTTTTACTCTCCTGAGTGATTCATATCGGTTCTTGAGAGGAAGGTACGATGAGAAAAAAGCTGATGCTCGAAGCGCTCGCCGCTTGGCTGGCATTGGCAGCGGCGTCCGGCCAGGCTAACGCTTCCATACAAACCGGCGCCAACAGCGTGTCGACGATGGTCACCAATCCAGAGGCCTCCCTAGATGAAGTCACAACGCCGTATTCAGACGGAAAGGTCCCTGCGAACGGCAGCATCCGCGCGAATGCGGACGTTGCGCTACTGACTTCGGCCGTGGCCGCCCGGAAGGAAATCCGGACCCGATTGACGGCCCGCGTCCATGCGCCGGCCAGGGCGGACCTTTTAACGCCCGGCCGCGAGAACGGCGGCACGGAGTTGAAACGGGCGGTCTTCAATCAGCACGACGTGGTCGGTGCGTCGCGGGGAGTGCTCGTGGTGGCAAACGGCAACAGCGGCCAAGTCAACGCAATTCAGGCCGCGCGGAACGCGGACCTAGACGCGGAGAAATTCTACCTCATCGCCAATGCCAAGCTCGCCCCGGAACCCAAGGTCGCCATCCCTGAGCCCGGCAATTGGGCCACGGTGTTGGCGGGGCTGCTCGGGGTGATCGCCATCGCGCGTCGCCGCATGTCGCTGTGATGAGGCGTGAAGGAACGCGGACGGACAGGACCTGATTCACGCGTGTCGTGGTACGTTTCGGGGCGTGGATTCCCGTCGCCCGAGCTTGGTCATCCGTCCGAGGCGAAAGTGACTCCACGCCGCGGCGCGCAGAGGCGAACCAGTCTCTGCCTTCGAATCGCGGGCAGCATAATTGCCGTCGCCGGACTTTTCCTGCCGTCGCCGGAAGCATTTGCGCTGTGGGATGACAAGCTTAAACTTTTCGTCGAGGAAAAAATCACTCGCGACGATAATGTATTCCGCGTTTCGAAGGATCAGGATCCCGTAGGAGATACCTACCATACCACGTCACTCGGGTTCAACCTCGATGCACCGGTAAGTCGCCAGCGTTTCCAGGCGGATTACACCTGGTACGCCACCCGCTTCAATCGATCTCCCGAACTGGACTTCGACGGTCACGATGCGCGGGCGACTTGGCTGTGGCAGCTCGGCAATGACGCCAGCGGTCAGCTTGGATACACGGAGACATCCACGCTGGCGTCATTTGCGTTTACTCAGAGCAGGATCCCCGATCGCCTCGAGACACGGCAGGCGTTCTTCAATGCGACCTATCTGGTTACGCCGCGTTGGCGGTTCCAAGCGGGTGTGAGAGGACTCGAACAGACAAACGGCGATCCGCAGCGTCAGAAGTTCGATGTCAACGTTCGCTACACCGACGTCACCTTAAGTTACGTCACTCCAGCCAATACATCGGTGGGTCTCAGCGGGCGGACCGAGGACGGCCGATTTCCGAATCCTGGAAATTCCGTCGACAATGCCTACCGTCAGGACAGTGTAGGCATCGTTGCCGACTGGACTCTGACCGGCGTGTCGCACCTGAGCGCACGCGCCGATCGCGTCAGGCGGCGCTATGCCAATGTGCCCCAACAGGACTTCGATGGCTATACCGCCCGCGCCCAGTGCGACTGGAAGCCGACCGGCAAGCTTTCGCTGGCCGCCGTTGCGCAGCGGGACATCTACCCGTACCTGGACATTGGCTCAAGTTTCGTGCTCGTGAAAGGGGCCGCGCTGCGCCCGACGCTCAATGTGTCCGAAAAAATCGACGTGTCGGGCAGCTTCGATTACAGCATCAGGGATTTCCTTGGCAATCCGGGACTGGTGTCCGGAGTCTCTCCAGGCCGAACCGACCGGGTGCGCTCGGCGACGGCGACGGTTTCGTATCGGCCCGCACGAGCCCTCACGCTGCAGATGAGCGCTCAGCGCGAGGCTCGCTCTTCAAACGTTGTTCCTGATCCTAACGCCACTCCTGCCGTTCTTCCCGCTGATTATGTCGTCAACGTTATCTCGATTGCGGCCCGAATCACGTTCTAGACGGTGAAGCGCCGGGTTTGAGGTGCGGGTGCCGGAGATTCCGAACGATCGACAGTTCGTTTGAAGAATCTTGGCTACTGATCGCCGCGCGTTTTCGCTTCGCGATCGCGCACGCTGACTGCCATAGCGACTCGGGCGGACTTCGTCATCCGGCTGCAAATCACCGCCATTCGGACCATTCGACACGTCAACTCGGACTATGCGATGCGGCAAACTCAGCGCGACTCGCTGTAACACCGCACTTCTATTTTGAGGGAGCTTTTCGAAGAAGCTTCAGCGTCAACCACTCAAAAGGAGAGTCAGCATGCGAAGCAGAGCACAGAGTTTTTGGAAAGTCATCGGAGTCGCCGGCGCGTTGGCGGCTCTGGCAGCGTGGCCGGGAATCAGCCAGGCACAGCTGGGTCTGCCGGGAATTCCACCGCTGCCAGGCGGGGGAAGCAGCGGGACGCAAACCCTCACCGGTCAGGCGAGCGCGGTCACAGCGGTCGTTCTCGGGACCGTCACCAGTCTCGCGGACAGCGGCACGCTCGTCGATGCCGCCGACCCGCTCGGCACCGGTCAACCCTTGGGGAGCATTCCTGGCCTGCTCAGCGCAGAGGCCTTGCACGCCGCCACGATGGGGTGGAGCGACCAGGTGGCCTCGGAAGCCTCGCTCGGAAATCTCTCGATGACGGTAGCCGGTATAGGCATAACGGCCACTACCATCATATCGAGAGCTCTGGCGGTTTCGGGCGCAGCCCCCACCGGTCTCTCGAATATCGAAGGGCTCACGATCGGCGGCGTGTCCGTTTCTCCCACCGGCCTTCCGAACCAAGCGGTTTCCATCGCCGGTCTGAATGTCGTCCTGAACGAGCAGGTTCAGTCGGCTAGCGGCATCGTCGTCAACGCCCTGCACGTCACGGACCCGCTCGGCTTGACCGATGTCGTCATCGGAGCAGCGAAGGCGGGCATCTAAAGCCAAGCAAAGCTCACACGAATACGAGAGGAGCAACAATGCGTAGAACGATCTACATGCTGTTCGCAATACCGCTGGTGCTTGCGGGGTCGCTCACGAGCGGTCCTGCCAGTGCCCACTTCGTTCCGGCACCGTGCGACTTCATCACCGGCGGCGGGTGGGTCATCGGCGACTCGGCACAATTCGTCAATTTCGGCGCCCACGGCGGATGCAAGAATGGCGCGTTCTGGGGACATGTGAACGTTCTCGACCATGCCTACAACCCGCCCGCTCACCTGCGAAGCACGAACATCACGGGGTACCTAATGGACCCGGCGTTTCCCAACGCCCGTGATATCTGTGGAGAAGGCGTGGTCGACGGCGGGGCGGGCAGCTTTACCGTGAGGTTCCGTGTCAGGATGGAGGACAACGGCGAACCCGGTGGCAGCGATAGGTTCGGGCTTCGGCTGGACAACGGATACGATCTATCGACGCGCGAATTGGGTCCCCCGGGACCGACCGGTGGCGGCGGCAATATCCAGCTTCACAAGCCGAATCCGTCTACCACGGGACCATCGCCGGCGCCGACCGAGGCTCAGATGTGCGGTGGGCTACCGACTCCTTGAGACTCGTAGCAAGCACTCTGAGCTTGCTGCGACGATAGAAACCGCAAACGGTGAGGCCGCCGAATCCGGCGGCCTCGACCGTTTCGGACCCGAGTGTCCAAGGACTAGTGAGGGGCGGCGTCAGGCGGGAAGCTGTTCCAAATCTGCAAATCATCGATCCACTGGTAAATAGGGAAAGCAGTGCTGCCGTAAAGATTCGGCATGAAGATGCGGTTGATGGGAGCGTTGTTGGCCCCCTTGTTCGACCCGTAGTGATCGACGATCACCTGGCCGTTGACGGCCATCCAGACGCGGCCATCGGCTGCGCTGCTGCGGTGCCAGAAGACCTCGAATTTCATCCAGTCTGCCAAGGTCTGAGCAGTGGTCGTCGTATACTGTTCCCAGTATATTTGCCGCGCATAGCTGCCACTGCTCGCCACGTTGTCGCCGAAGATGTACCAGGAAAGCGGACCGCCAAGCCCCCATGTCACCAGTTCGGCGCTCACCCGATAGTCGCCGTCGTCACCATTAAATCCGGTCTTCCACTCGAACAATACGCGCCAGTTCGGGTTCGGGGGGTTCATTTTTTGCACCAGATCCGGCTGGTACTTGATCCAGTAGCTGATATAGAGGTCGCTCGTTTCGCCGAGCGGCTGGAGCATGAAAGCATCCTGGTCCACGCAGCTTCCCATGGGGTTGGTTCCAGTACATCCGCTCTGCTTGATTTCGCTGTAGAGGGCCTGGGTCGGGGTTCCGTTATGCCCCGTGACGGTCTGGATTTGATTGACCTGGTAATTGCCGAGGGTCGTCGTATCTATAGGCGTCATGGCGATCATCTGGAAGTGAGTCGGGCCACCGCCCCAGATAGTGGGCGGCCAGGTGAATCCCGTGGTGCTGTCGATGCCGACGAGGCCTTGCCAGGCGCCGGTCCCGAAGAAGCTACTCGGCGGCATGAGGGCGGTAGTGCCTTCAAAGCCTGAACTGAACAACAGGTTCGCCGAGGCGGGCGGCACGGGGTTCGGGGAGGGGCTCGGGGAGACGGACGGCGCGGGTGTGACGGCGGAGCCTGACGTGACGACGCCGGGACCGCAGCCCGTTGTGAGTGCGCCCGCGAGCACCAGCGACGTTGCGACCAGCATGTAGATCGTTCTGCGCATCCGTTGCTCCTCTCATGACGCCCTCTGCATAAAGAACGACACGACGTAGTGGAATCATGACAGGAGCATGGATTTATGACGCGGTCATAGGTCACATAACACGTTGGAGAAACCCTGAACTCGCACTGCTAAATTCCTGAACAGCTAGGGGCGTTTCTGAAGAGATTCACCGACGAAGAAATATTCGAGAATTATTTGGCAAACGATGACCAGCGATCTCACAGGACCATCTCCGGGCGCCGACCGAAGCCGAGATGTGCGGTGGGCTACCGACTCCTTGAGACTCGTAGCAAGCACTCTGAGCTTGCTGCGACGATAGAAACCGCAAACGGTGAGGCCGCCGAATCCGGCGGCCTCGACCGTTTCGGACCCGAGTGTC
>Ga0209131_1001131_pt1 | contig 18481 bp, 21 predicted proteins | sample GraSoi_2013_40cm_FD_185826 | JGI IMG/M metagenome (GOLD analysis project Ga0209131, IMG submission 185826) | Grasslands soil microbial communities from the Angelo Coastal Reserve, California, USA - Sample 9_17_2013_40cm (SPAdes) (version 2) | ecosystem: Environmental > Terrestrial > Soil >... | reverse complement strand
GGGCTAGCGAGATTATCTGAACGAGATCGGCTTTGATCTTGGCGATCTTAGAGCGGCCGACCGTAGGTGGCGAAGCCGCGGGCTTCGCAGCTGACGCCGGCGCTTCTCCCCCGAGCCGATGAATCAGAGCGCGAAAACGCGACTCGGAATTCGGCACCGGGTCCTTCTGGCCGGTACGGGCAAGGTGTTCGCAGCGGTGTTCCCAAAGGGCATTGAGGGTATGGACGGCCATCGGGTCGTCGCACTTCTGCAGGCAGCAACGCAGCCGTTTGCCCTTCGAGACGCCGTGCTCCGCATATTTCGGATCGTCGATGTTGACCTTCAGCTCAGTCGCAAAGAACTCCGAGAAGCTCGCATCGGAGAAATCCAGGACGAAGCCGCGCCCTCGAACAAAATCCACGAGGTCGTCGACGAGTCTCAGGTCGATGGAACGGATCGAACTAATGGTGTGTCCTCAAGGAAAAGCGGCTAAGACGATGTTAGCGAAACTGCAACTGTGAGATGAGTGGTTTCTGGTCTCGGCACAGGAGAGCCAACGGCCGGTCCGGCGGAGCAGGTGGAAAACCGGGGGGCAAATTGAACGGCGGCGCGCCGCAGCGGGTGACCGCGAGCTTCGAGACGGCCGACGATCTCCTGTGGCAGGCGGTCGCCGGCCGATTGCCGAAGCTTGGGCCGATTACGCTCGCCCGGTCGGGAAGAATTGGGCCTCTCGTCGAACTCGCGATGGCGACCGCTGCTCACCCAGACGCTTACTGCGGCGTTGCGGTCGAACCGCCAGTCTTCCACCAAGTAGAACGCGCGCTGAAAGATGGTTTGATCAGCGGCGCCGTCGCACATGATCGCGCAGGGGTGTTTCCCCTTTCCCATGTGAACCCTGGTGGAGCGGAAGCGGAACGGCTTGCCTGGGACCAATGGGCCAAGCACGCCGAGAACGCCGCGGTCGCGGCGGGGCTTGCGAAGGGGCTCGTCGGCGGCCTGATGGGGGCGCTCGGCGAGCTGCAAGACAATGTGTTTGAGCACAGTGGCCGACCGGAAAGCGGCGTTGTCGCCTATGCCGTCGGCGATGGCGTATTCGAGTTCGTCGTCGCCGACGCTGGGCGGGGTGTGCTCGCGAGCCTGCGGGAAAATCCCGAGTTCGCCGGCCTCGAAGAATCCGGCGCAGCGTTGCGGGTCGCTGTGTCCGACGGAGCATCGCGGCACGCACGCAGCACGGGCCACGGCTATGGCATCGGACAGCTGTTTCGCGCCCTCGCTCATGATGCCGCCGAGCTAAGGTTTCGCAGCGGCGATCATGCCTTGCGGCTCTGGGGCGACGCCCCGAGCCTCACCGGACAGGTGGAGCTGGCGCAGAAGGCCTGGCTGGACGGGCTCACCATCACGGTGCGCTGCGCGCCGGGCGCGCCGCGTCGGCGGCCGTAGGCGCAGTGCCGGCTTCGCCGACGTCTCGTAGGAGGCGCGCACCAGCACGACGTTGTGTGCTAGAAGATCGTCGATCGGCGCGCCCTTCGGGGTCGGAAACTTCGCCCACCTCAATCGGCCAGATTCAGTGAGATAGGCGCGCCGGCGACGGATGGTGCGCGAGAAGGCTTCAGTCTCGATCAGCGAAACATGCGCGAAGCGGCTCTGTAGTTCGCCGAGCTTCCGACCGCCGCCGCGGAGGACAAGCGTGAGCGGGCGTCCGACGCGGTCGGCGAGCGCGCTAAGCTGGGCGACGTGCCAGTCGATCCGCCCACCATGGCCGCAGCCGGTCGCGAACTCGAAGGCGATGATCTCGATCTCTGGGCGTTCCGCCATGAGGTCGCCCCAGCGGACATAGTCATGCTGGGTACGGCCGTTGACGTGCAGGGCTGCCGGTAAGCCCGACGCCGCCATCTCCGTCCAGGTCAGCAGGATGCGCTTCATCGCATGGAGATTGTCAGTGCGCGGCACGTCGGTCAGCACGCTGTAGTTAGGCGTCGTCACGAGCGCGATGCCGAGCGTCCCGAGCGCGTCGAGGATCGCGGCGCGCTCCTTCAGCTCCCACCAGCGTTCGATCGGGCCGTCTTTGTCGACGCCGCTGACAATGATGGTGGCGCTCTCCGGGATGCGAAACCGGTCGGCCAACTCGGCGCGCGAGGCTACGTGCGACCTGCCGGTCGCGAGATTGACTAACTCATAGAGTGAGAGCGCAACCACCGGCTCGTCGAGCGTCGCCACGCGCCCGTACCGGTGATCGACGAAAGGCACGATCGTCGGCAAATCTGGGACGCCATTGGCCGGGGCGCGCCGCGCATTCTCGAAGCCGAGGCCACTCACTTCACGCATGCGGGCGACGAACAGTCGTGGATTGAACCGGCAGACCATGTCGCACTTACTCTTGTCCTTGCAGGAGCAGAGGTCGCGGCAGTCGACGATTCCAGTGTCAGTATGGACGCCGCCGCAGCGGTCGCGTTCGAGGCAGGTCGGGCACCCCAACGACGGCGGATGCCTCGTCGGATCGTCCCAAAGCCGCTGCGGCTGCGGGAAGTGACGCGACGGCTCGTGGGGCGGGCGGCGGTTCATTTCACGCTGATCTCCGCGGTGTCGCCGAACAGTCCGACGCGCTGGATCACGCCTTCGGCATAGCCGCCGCCATCGCGGATGGCGGTGGTCATTTCGGGTGAGGGATTGGCCACGCGCCCGATCGCGCGCAGGCCGTCGCTGACAGTGAGGCCGTCGGGCGCGCTCTGGACGATTAACGTGTCGCCCGCCTTGATGCGGGAGCCGGTATCGAGCTGGGCGGTTACGGTGCGCGCCGTTTCGGATATGGTGAGGTCAAGCAGCGTTGGCGCCTTCAGGCGATCGAGACCACCGTTCCAGCGCTTGCGCCAGGGCTTGCCGGTCTGCGCGCGAATGTAATCGAGGCCCATCAGGCAATCTCCATGAGGGGACTGAACGACTTGGATTTGCCCTGCTTGCGTTCAACGAGCAGGCCCTTGGTTGCGAGCGCGGACAGCCGGTTGTTCCAGGCGGTCGGCCCGATCTGCTGGTCGGCGAAGCGGGCGGCGAGTTCGGAGGCGGTGATGGCGCCGCGTTCGAGAGCCGCATCGAAGGTCGAGCGCTGGGCGGGATCGAGCTCACCAATTAGCCGAGCACTGACGACGGTGTCACCTGCATCAAGTTCGCAGCTCCAGAGCACGTCGCCGCGGGCGCGGACGAAGAACTCGAGCTCTTCGGCAACGGCCGGCTGGAGATTGGCGACGACGGGGTAGACATTGCGCAGTGACCGTCGGGCGTAGTCCCGGAAGCCGACCACGGCGTCGCGCAGGAAAGAGGCGGTGGCGATATCAATTCGAGTGAAGTCGAGGAAAGCAGGCGTTGGAGCCTCCGACGATGGCGTCGCCGCGATCAGGGCGCTCAGCAGCTTGCGGCCCGGGATGGCGCCCGAGAGGACCGTCTGGCCGCCCGTTAGATCGATAAGCCGATGTCGCAATTCACAATCCTCACTTGAGGAAAGTGAAGATGGTGAGTGAATCGATTGCCGTCAAGGGTATCCGGGAGTGCGATGACGATTTTCCCCAGGTTATCGGGCAGGGAGGTTCGGTCTGAAATGTGTATACTGACTTCGGACAGCCCCACTTGGTATTGTCCGAAAAATGACTAGAAGTTTCGGACATCAACGACCAGCCTTCCGACCTTAAAGCCGCCGTCCTTCAGCGCGTCCAACGAGACGCGCCACGCAAGGTTTGGACGCCATCGGATTTCCTGGACCTCGGCTCGCGCGACGCTGTCGACAAGGCGCTCCAGCGATTGACCCAGGCGGAAGAACTGCGCCGGATTGATCGCGGGCTTTACGATCGGCCCGGGTTCAACAAGTTGACGCAGAAAGCCAATCCGCCGGATCCGCGTTCTGTCATCGAAGCGCTAGGCAGACGCGACCAGGTCCGCATGCTGGTTGATGGCATGACCGCCGCGAATGATCTCGGCCTGACGGATGCCGTGCCGGCCAAGATCGTCGTCCACTCCGACGCGCGACGCCGTGCGCTGCGACTGGGCAATGTGACCATCAGCTTTCGTCCGACGGCGGCGAGCAAGCTCTTCTGGGCTGGGCGACCGGGGATGCGCGTCGTTCAGGCGCTGCACTGGATGCGGGATTTGCTCTCGCCTGAGGGCGAGGCCAACCTAGTGCGCCGCAAGCTGCTGGACGATCGTGTGGCAGGGCCTCCGCTCAAGGCGGACCTCGTCGACGGCTGACGACGGTCCCGACCTGGATGCAGGTCTTTCTGAAAACCTTGCTCGAGGGTGAGCAGAGCGCGCCGGCGAACCCCGTCGCCGCCGGAGATGATCATGAGGGTGACGATGACAATCTTCATCATCATCGCCGTCAACGTTCGGCCCCCCCATCTGGAAAGCGTGCAGCGAGGCGGACGTCGAACACATGAACCCTGCGTTTGATGAGGTTCTCTCCGCGGGCGCCGAGGCGATGCTGAGCGCGTTCGATACCACCGCGGCGCGGCTCGCCACGACCTCCCAGGTCGAGAAGGACTTCTGCGTTTGCTGGACATTGGACGCGCTGTTTCATGCTCTTCCTGAAGGTGGCCCGCGTCTCCTCTTCAAGGGCGGCACATCCCTGTCCAAAGGGTTCGCTTTGATCAGCCGCTTCTCGGAAGACATCGACGTCACGGTGTTTCGTGACGTCATCGGCGAACCTGCGACGATCGCCGAACTTGAGGCGCTCAGCGGCAAAAAGCGCAAAGCACGGCTCGATGCGATCAGGGACGCGTGCCAAGCCTACATTGCCGGACCGATGCGCGAGGCGCTGACCCAAATCCTCTCCGATCGCCTGACCGCCGCCGGGTTCGATCCGAATGGCGCGCGCATCGAGCTGGACGAGACCGATCCCGACGGCCAGACGCTGCTAATCTGGTATCCCGCGACGACCCCGCACTCGGATTATGTGCGCGCGGCCATCAAGATCGAGTCAGGCGCCAAGTCGGCGCTGGACCCCAACCGCGAAGTGCCGATCAAACCCTATGTCGATGATGATCTGCCGGCGCTCGACTTGAGGTGCCGGAGGTACGCACCGTCGAGCCCGAGCTAACCTTCTGGGACAAGGTCGTCCGGACGGCGCCAAGCTCATTGGCGCCGGCACCAAGAGCATCAAGGAGCCTGGCCGCGCTGCTGATCTCGGCAACGGTGCGAAGGTGTTCGCCGATACCTGCGCCTCCTGCCATGGCAAGGATGGACTCGGCCAGCGCGCCGAGAAGGGCCCGGGTTACCGGTTTCCGCCGCTGGCGGGACCAGACAGCTATAACAACGGTGCCGGCATGACACGGGTGCTGACTGCCGCCGGTTTCGTGCGTCATAACATGCCCTTCGGCATCACGTTCGACACGCCAGTGCTGTCCGATGCAGACGCCTACGATGTCGCGGCCTACATGAACAGCCTTGAGCGTCCAGTCAGACCTAATCTCGACAAGGATTTTCCGAACAAGCTGCAGAAGCCGGTCGATACGCCTTACGGGCCCTACGCAGACGATTTTCCGCCCGCGCAACACAGATACGGTCCGTTCGATCCGATCCGCGCCAAGGTACAGGAACTCGCAGCAGCGCGCCGGTAGAGATCACGCGCCGGAGCGCAAAGCCTAAATTGGGACCGGGCCGGCCTTCGACCGAGACCGCGACGGTGCGCGAAACGCGGTCACCTACGATCAGGAGCGGTACAAAAGCCGCGACCAGCCAAAGACCTGATCGATGGCAGATAGCCGCGTCAGTGCGATTTCCCACGCGCGCGGCATACGGTCTAACGCACCGTCGCGCACATTGCCTGGCGGCTGGTAGGTAGTTGTGCTGTATCGCCGCACTTTCGTCGCGGTTCCGCCTCCTTCCAATTTCGAGAGCATTAAATCCGCGCTTAAACCTGCCTTAAAGCCGGCATGTTTCACTACGCTTCCTCGACGGAGGCTCGATGCCACCGTGCAAGGAGTGAAGAGCCATGAAACGAGCGATCATATGGTCTATTGCGGGTGGAGTGTTGCTTGCCGCTGCGGCCGCCTTGGTGATCGCGGCACCAGAGCGCAACGGGGGCCCGGTCTTCATCGAGGGCGGCAGGCCGGTGAGCGAAGAACAGGTCAGACAGAAACTGGTGTCTGATGGATGGACCAACGTTCAGGTCGTACGACGCGGACGGCTCGTCATGGCGATGGCCTCCAAGGATGGACGAACCGACGTCTTCGAAGTCGATGCGATGACAGGCCGGCTCCGGGCCAATGATGACGACGGAGATGATGACTAGGATCGATTAACAGAGATTATTGATTGGGTGCTATCTCTGTTCCAGGCCGCTGATCCGCGAACGGGCTGTCATTCGCATCAACCGACGCCCGCGCTAACCTGACCCGAATGCCCGGCTGTATTCCCTCCCTCAGCCGAGTATTTGTGGGGATGAGTCGAGTCTGCTCGATTCATTCACTAGGCCCCGCCGCTGCGGCGGGGCTTTTTTTATTCCGCAGGCTCATCGCGCGGCTAAAGCGCAGTGTGAAGACCATACCCCCGCCGGGATTATCATCGACGCTGATGCTGCCTTGATGCGCCCTCATGATCTCCGCCACGATTGCAAGGCCGAGACCTGCTCCGGAGGAGCTCGTCCCCTTTCCACGCCAGAACCGCTCGAACACGTGGTTCCGCTCCTCTGGCGGAATCCCGGGTCCACGATCCACGATGCTTACGCTTCCATTGGCGTATGTGCTGACTGTCACTTCGCTTCCCGGAGCGGTGTGGGCAACGGCATTCTCGACCAGATTCCTGATCGCGTCGCCGATCGCGTAGCGGTTCCCTTTGATGACCACCGGTTTGTCTTCGCCGTGGAAGGCGATCGGTTTCTTTTTAGCAAGCGCCCAGGGCGCCATCGCAGCCACGATTTCGGAGGCGACATCATTGAGATCAACAGCATCCGAGACGTCTAAAGCGACGGCATCCAGACGAGCAACGCGCATAAGCTGATCGACGAGCCGGTTCATGCGCGCGACATCAGCTTTGATCTTGGCGATCTCACCATTCTCCTCAACGACATCGAGGGCGGCCGTGACAATGGCAAGCGGTGTGCGCAGCTCATGGGCTGCATTCGCGGTGAACTCACGCTGAAGGTCGAAGCCCTGCTCGAGGCGCTCCAGTGCGCGATTGACCGCGACGACCAGGGGCGTGATTTCACTTGGTAGATTTGTTTCTGGCAACCGGATGGAGGTCGCGCCCGGACCAATTGCTGCAGCCATTTCCGATATTTCTGCAACAGGCCTGAAGGCTCTTCGAATTGCCAACACGCCAACCACCAGCGTAACCGTGACCAGCAAGGGAACGAGCCACCCTATGTCCAGCACAAATTCACGCAGCAGAGAGTGAACCAGTATGTCGCCATCGGCGGCCCGCGCGACCGACACGGAAAGACGGCCAGCCGCACTGCTCTGCACAACGGTCAATCCGCAGTACTCGCGACCCTCGGAGCCGAAGTCCTTGAGATGGAAATAGCTTGGTTCATCGGTCCCCGCCGGCCATTTGGCTGCAACTTCGCCGAAGTTCGGCGGCGAGGCGGCAAGAACGGCGTCCGAGCCGCGGCGGACCGCGAAGATGTCAGTGTTGCCGCCGGCCTGATATCGCGCGGCAAGTTGAGGCGGCAGCTCAAGGCGGGAGGCGCCGGCTGAATCGACTGCAACGTAGCGCGCAAGATCGGCAGCTCGCAAACTGAGTTCGCGATCGTTGAGGGTATCTGCCGTTTCGTAGGCCTGATAAATCAGGGCGGCGACAGCTAGGGCGGTCGCCGCTACATACAGCGCGGCAAGGCGCAGTGCCAGCTTTGCCTGCAGCGACCGGAGCCGAACGGTCTTCATGTGCTGCTTTCGGTCAGCAGGTATCCGACGCCGCGTACGGTGTGGATCTCGGCGGTTGCGCCTGCATCCAACAACTTGCGCCGAAGGTGGTGCACGTGAACAGGAATTGTGTTTGACCCATGTTCATCATCGAGCGCGTACAGCTTTTCTTCAAAAACGGGCTTTGGAACAACGCGACCAAGACGTCGCATCAAATGTTCCAGGATGGCGCTTTCGCGGCGCGGCAAGACCAATGAGGCGCCCCCTATCCTGACATCCCGTTCGACCGTATCAAAGCTGATGTTGCCAGCTTTCAGGGTCATTCCAAGCGCACCGCCGGGACGACGCAACAAGGCCTTCGTTCGTGCGACGAGTTCGGCAATCGCAAATGGTTTGACCAGGTAATCGTCGGCGCCCGTATCGAGGCCGCGAACACGATCCTCGACAGCATCGCGGGCTGTTAGCACCAGCACGGGAGTGAGATTACCCTTCCCTCGCAGCTCCGCGAGCAAGCCCAGCCCATCGCCGTCAGGCAACCCGAGATCAACAATCGCCGCGTCATAAGATGTGACCGCGAGTGCCGCCCGCGCATCGGCGCATAGCGCGACCGTATCGACCGCGAAACCGGCGCGCGCCAACGCTCCCTGAACGAGCTCGGCAATCCGCGTCTCATCTTCCACGATCAATAGACGCATCCTAGCCTCGATTGTTCGCGGCCACTATGGTTTTCCGCTGCAAGGCGCGTGTTGCAGATTTTGGGTCGATCCGCCTGCAGCTACGAGTCAACAGATATCATTTCTACCCTGCTGTTTGAAATGTATTCCAACCGACGCACATCATGAAATGATGATCCGCTTCCCGAGTAATGCCGCAGGCACTATTCACCCGACGCGATCTTCCAGGTGCGCGCTGGAGCGCTCACCGCCCACAATCGTCGATTGGAAGCTCATATGCGGGAGACTGCATGAAATAAATGACCGGTCCTTGCGTGCTTGCAACTGGATGTCGCACACGAAAGCCACTTCTCCCACAATCTCGCCCCAAGCGCATAAAACTGCCTTAAACAAAGCCGTGTAGCGTCCCGCCGTACTTGCGACGATGTATGCTTGATCCTTGACAGCGTTGGGACATTCCACGCTAATGGGTCCATGGGGAAGCGATCTCCCCACGAGGCGACAGCCGAAGCATCGCGTCCACCAGTCAAGTCTGCGCTCGCAGCAGGTGTAAGGACGCACGATGTCGTCGATAGGTACTCCTCTCTACGAAAAACTCGCACGTCTGATTGGTGAGCCGACCGCGCGGACGCGCTTCCGGAAAACTAAGGACATTGTCGGGGCTCGACACTCCGGTCAGCCTTCCTTACGCGAAATCGGACTATCCGCCCGCCACCCCGACTTGACTGTAAACGTGGACCGGTAATCGAAACAGTGACACCAGGGAGACCAAAAACAATGAGTGGAAATTGGAAATTGGCCATAACGGTTGGGCTCGTGACTCTTGCGGGTACCATTGCAGCTCAAGCGGCCGAGAGCGCGGATGAAGTGCTCATTAAAGCCCTGGCAGGCGCGAAGATCACCCTCCTGCAAGGCATTGCACAGGTAGCCAAAGGCGCCGAGGTGCCCACCGAGGCCAAGTACGAAATGGACAAGGGCAAGCTTGCCCTGACGGTCTACACCTCTGCCAAGGGCTTCGACACCGCCGCTGAGGACAATTCCTTCAACGAGTACGGCGGCGATGCGACCGCAGGAGCCTGGACTCCCGACAAAGAGGTGTTCGCTGACCTGAAGCACATCGCTCGGTCAGCGCAGTACCACACGCTGCTTTCAATGACGAAGATGACAATCCCGGCAATCATCCAGAAAGCATCGGCGCAGGGAACCGTTTTTTCCGTGAAAGAGAAGGTTCGGAACGGAAAGCCCGTTTTCGAGGTGATGACCGCCCAGGGTGGTTCAGCCAAGACAACCTTCTATGACCTCATGAGCGGTGAACCGGCGACCGGGTTGTGAAGAGACGTCGGGCGGATTGATTTGGGCCAGGACGCGAAGGTCCGGGCGGATGCGCCCGGACTGATTGCTTCGCTGGCGATATGTTGCCACGCGTGGAAAGCAGCAGTTTGCGAGGGCCGGATCGGGAGTGTTGGAATGATCGGAACAGTTTTGAAAGAGGGCAGAGCACGCGTAAGCAGCTGCGGGACTCTGATTGCTGCCGCAGCATGCTTCCTGTGGCTCGCGGCTGACATGTGGCCAGCCGGCGCTCAGACAGCGCCCACCGCGGAAGAAGCCCGTATGTTGGAGTTCGGCAAAGAGATCTTCAAGAGCAAGGCGGTGTGCCAGTACTGCCATAAATGGGATGCGTCAGGTGACCAAGGCTATGGCGGTAATGCCCTGTCGCTTCGTGCAACGCATCTCACGCCCGAGCAACTCACCGAGGTGGTGAAATGCGGTCGGCCAGGGACCGGCATGCCCTACCATGACCGCTTCGCGTACACAGACAAGCGTTGCTACGGACACGCGCGCGAAGAAATGGGCAAGGACATGCCGCCAGCCGGCAATGATTTCCTGTCGCAGCGCGAGGTCGACGCTGTGGTCAAATATCTATTCGCCAAGGCGGTCGGACGCGGGCCGGCAACGTATGAGGACTGCATTGACTTTTGGGGTACGAACACCCGGCAATGCGATCCGATGAAGAAGTGAAACACGGGCAATCCCCCCGCTCCTTCGCGGTGGCGGTGGTGACGGGCCGGGCGAGGCGGAACGATGAAATCCCTGAAGTGCGTCACTCTCTTCCTTCTTATAATGGCGCTACTGCTGCCGCTGGTTGCGACGCCTTCGGGCGCACAGACTACCGAAACGCCCATTCTCAACCTGGAAGCCAAGATACTCCTCGGCGAGGTGAAGGGGCGGATCGATCACATGGCCCTTGATCCGCTGAGGAACAGACTGTTCGTCGCGGAACTTGAGAACAACTCAGTCGGCATCGTTGATCTCAAGGAGCGCAAGCTCGTTCACGTCATTACTGGACTCAGCGAACCGCAAGGCGTGGGCTACGAGCCATCAAGCGATACGCTTTACGTCGCAAATGGCGGTGACGGATCGGTCCGCCTGTTCCGTGGCGCAGATTATGCCGAAACGGGCCGCATTGATTTGGGCGATGACGCGGACAACGTCCGTATCGACCCGGATACCAAGCATGTCCTGGTCGGATATGGCGCGGGCGCGATCGCGACAATCGATCCCGCCAGGCGAACCAAGATCGCCGATTTTCGGTTGCCGGCGCATCCGGAGGGTTTCCAGCTCGATCATAAGAACAACCAAGTCCTTGTGAACCTGCCGCGTGCACGGGCAATCGCGGTGCTGGACGGCGTCAGTGGCCAACGCAAGGCACTATGGCCCATGAAAGAAAGCGGTGCGAATTTTCCGATGGCCGTTGATGAGGATGCCCAGCGTGTCCTGGTCGCCTTTCGGGCCCCGGGAAGACTCGCAGTGTTTTCCACCCGCACTGGAGAGAGTGTTGCAAGTGTTGAATTGTGTGGCGATGCCGACGATCTGTTTGTCGATGGAAAACGCTCACGTATCTACGTGAGCTGCGGCGAAGGTTTCATCGACGTCTTCGACGCGCGCGCGGACGACTATCGTCGCCTCGTCAGAGTGCCCACGGTCCGAGGCGCGCGCACTTCCTATTACGTTCCGTCGATGGACCGGCTGTTTCTTGCGGTGCGTGCCGCATCGTTGGAGCCGGCTGCCGTGTGGGTGTACCGGCCGGCGCCTTGAATGGGCTTCGAAGGAGTGGCGTGCGAATGAGGCATCGGATTTCGAAGATCGGGTCTTCATCATCGCTCACGTGCGTAGTCGTTATCGGCGTAGCCATGGTTGGCTCGACGGCTTCATTCGCATATCGGCCGTTCGACGGCACCGATGCGGCGGTGGCCGATCTACAAGAGGTGGAAATCGAGTTGGAGCCGGCCGGAATACTGCGTCAGGACGCGCAGACATCGCTGGTCGCGCCCTTCATGATCTTCAATTATGGCTTCGCAAGAAACTGGGAATTCGTGTTCCAGGGCCAGGGACAATTTCCCCTGGCGAATTTCGACGAAAGCGCGAGCATCAATGGCGTCGGGGCATTTCTCAAGGGTGTATTGAGGGAGGGGAGCCTCCAAGACGCCAGCGGGCCGAGTATCGCAGTCGAATTCGGGCCGTTGCTGCCGGGCGTCCGGGCCGACAGCGGTTTCGGCGCGAGTTTCGGCACGATCGTGTCTCAGCGCTGGGAGTGGGGAACGGTGCACGCCAACGTTGTCACCGAACTCACGCGTGACCGCCGCACCGACTTCTTCCTGGGTGGCATCATCGAGGGGCCCTCGAAGTGGAAGGTGCGGCCGGTCGCCGAGTTCTTTTACGAAGAGGAGATCGGACAGTCGCGAACCGTATCGGGCCTGGTCGGTGCGATCTGGCAGGTGAAGGACAATCTCAGCTTCGATGTGGGCTATCGCCATGCTGTCGTGAATGGGCATCCGGTTGAAGAGTTTCGTGCCGGAATGACGTTCGGATTTTCCCTGCCGGAAATCAAGGGGAGACGCGGGGCGTAGAAACCGCTGCGCGATTGGGCGCTGTGTCAACAACAACGCACCGAGGAGGAATCTTACATGAACATGACGACTTCGATCCTTGTCACCCTGCACGCGTTCGTGGCAACCGCATTGATTGGCGCATCATAGTGTCAAAGGACTTGCACATTCAACGCGTACCCGAATGTCAGCTGATCGCGAGCGGTAACGGATGTTTTTCGCGGGACCGTTAGGACCGGCTGGCTTGAGACCGAAAGTCAACACATAGGCACTCGTGCCTGAATCACGGAGGACTATCACCATGCGTGTTATTAAACTTCTCAGCGCTTGCGGCATTGTTCTGTCAACGGCCGCCGGCGCCCGTGCGCAAGCCATCGACTGGGCCAAGATCGACGGCATCTTCGGTAGAACCGGAGCGGTCGGCGGCGCTGTTCATCGCTGGGGCTTTCCCCGGTCTGACCTGCAGGTGACGCTGGACGGCGTCACGATCCGGCCGACGCTTGCGCTCGGCGGCTGGATTGCCTTCCAGCCGATGGGGAACACGGCAATGGCGATGGGTGACCTTGTGTTGCTCCAGAGCGAGGTCAACCCGGTCATGGCCAAGCTGATCGAAGGCGGCGTGGAAGTCACCGCGGTTCACAATCACCTGCTGCGCGCCGAACCGTTGACATTCTACATGCATGTCGGCGGACACGGCGACCCGGTAAAGATGGCCGAGACCATCCGCAATGCATTGGCCGTAAGCAAGACGCCGCTCACGCCTCCGACGCCCGCAGCTCAGCCTCCTGCCATAGATCTCGACACCGCTCAGATTGATCAGATCATCGGCGCCAAAGGGGCAAACAATGGCGGGGTCTATGCCATCAACGTACCCCGCCGCGATCCGATCACGGAGCAGGGGATGGCGGTGGGCGCGCCGATTATGGGTGGTGCAACCGCCATCAATTTCCAACCGACCGGCGGCGGCAAAGCGGCGATCACCGGCGACTATGCGCTCATCGGGTCGGAGGTCACCGAGGTGGTGAAGACGCTACGCGCAAACGGCATCGACGTGACGGCCATGCACAGCCACATGCTGACGGAGGAGCCGCGAATCATCTTCCTTCACTTCTGGGCCAATGACGACGCCCTGAAGCTAGCCAGGGGCTTGCGCGCCGCCCTTGATAAGACGGCGAGCGCGAAGAGCTGACCGGCGTGGGCTCCGAAGGTGCATCGCCTGAGGCGATTCACCTTCGGACCAACGCTGCGGTCACGTGAGAACGGATTCGATGGGCGTCAACGCACTTGACCTTGCGGTTTTCGTCAGCGGCTCGTTCGTGGGTGCGTTAGCATCGCAGGTCGCCGGTTTTGCATATGGCCTCGTCGCGGCTGCCGTGTGGCTGCAACTGTTGATGCCGATGCAAACTGTCACCCTGATCATCGCGTTTGGTCCGGTTGTGCAAGGTGTCGCCGGATGGGAGTTGCGACCGACTCCAGAATGGAGAGTGCTGTGGCCACTCCTTGCTGGCGCAACGGTGGGCGTGCCGGTTGGCGCACAATTCTCGGTTGGACAGATCCCGCGATTATGCAGGCAACGATCGGGGCCCTCCTCATTCTCTATGGTCTTGGCAGTTTAATGCTGCCTGCAATCGTACCAATCAAATCAGGTGGAGCGGCCGTGGATGCGGGCGCCGGCCTTCTCAACGGCCTTCTTAGCGGAGCCGTTGGGTTTACGGGCCTTGTCATCGACGCGTGGTGCCGGCAGCGCGCATGGCCGAGGGAAATTCAGCGGTCTGTATTCCAGTATGTCGGACTTTTCGTTTTCGTCATCAGCGCGTTTTGTCTGGGAGCTCAAGGTGCAGTCAATGCTAACGTCATATCTTTGTTCGTGCTGGGCTTACCGGCGGTGCTGATCGGAACTTGGCTTGGAAAGAAAATTCGTGACCAGGTCGACGAAGCCGAGATTCGGAAAATCCTCTTAATTCTGATCGTCGCGTCAGGATTTGCGCTCACTCTGTCGCGATCGTGAGCGCAAGTATTGGGGAGGCTTGCGATGATGCTTGGTGACGTCGGACATTTGATAGATCCCGAATCATGTTGTCGGCGCCGGCATTCATCGACCAGAAAGGCATAATTGTGTTGCGGATCGCTTCGCTTACCAAGCATTACGCAGGGCAACGTGCGCTTGAAGACGTTAGCTTTACGGTGCAGGCTGGCGAGGTTCTCGGCCTGATCGGACCGAACGGCGCCGGCAAGACGACATTGCTCGAAGCAATTGCCGGTCTTCTCCCGGTCGATTCAGGCGAGATTCGTTTCCGCGATCAGCTCCTGCCGTTGCGGCGGCGGCGTGAAGTGATCTTCCACTTGCCGGATGGTGTTCGCCCTTACAGTGATCAAACGACTGAGCAGGCGTTGGCCTTCTTCGCGGGCGTCTACCGGCGCTCAGCGACCGAGATATCCGAGATCGTTTCAAGCGTCGGTCTCCGCCCTGTGCTGGCTAAGCGCATCCACGCCCTGTCCAAAGGCTACAACCGCCGCCTCATCATCGCGCTCGGATTTCTGACGCGGCACCCGATTCTGCTGATGGACGAGCCGTTCGACGGCTTCGATCTCAGACAAACTCGCGACATGATGGCCGTGCTGCGGCGTGTGGCATCGGGCGGCCGCACGCTGCTCTTGTCGATTCATCAACTCCGAGATGCCGAACAAGTCTGTGATCGTCTCGCCTTGCTGTCGGACGGCAGAATCCGGGGTGTCGGTACCCTCGAAGAGTTGCGTGGCCGAGCCAATCGCCCTGGCGCAAACTTGGAGGACATCTTTCTTGCTCTCACCTAAGACACTGGCGCGCGGCGCTCCGGTTTGGCCCTTATTCGCGAAGGAGCTACGCGAAATTACCGGCGGTCGTGCCCTATGGACATTGTTGCTGTTCGCATGCCCGCTCGTCGGCTACAGCTTTTTTCAAGCGATGTCGCTCTACGGCGAGGCGAGTGCCGCGGCGGCGAACTCGCCGGTGCTCGCCAGCAGTCTTTCCCCCTTGGACGGAATCTTGGTCCCCACCTTCGGCTCATTCTACGTCGCCGTCACACTTCTGTTTCCGTTCGTCGCCATTCGGGTGCTGGGTGAAGAGAAGCAGTCCGGTGCATTGCGGCTCCTGGTCCAGCTGCCGTACCGCACCGCCACGCTCGTCGGCATCAAGCTCGCCGCTGTGTTCTGCGCTTGGCTTGTGTGCGCCATTCCGGTGCTTTCGTCGGTCTCGGCGTGGTGGATGGTTGGCGGACACTTGTCTCCGGCCGAGAGTCTAACGCTGTTCTCGGGACATCTGCTCTACGGCCTGCTCATCGGCGCAGTGGCCCTCTTCGCTGCGTCGATTACCGAGAGCAGCGCCACTGCCGCAATTGTCACGCTGGCGTTCACCATCGGATCCTGGGTGCTTGATTTCACCATCGCGGGCCGACCCGGATGGCTCGAATGGTTCGCCCATTTGTCGCTGACGCAGGTCATTCGCACCTTTGAGCAAGGACTTCTTTCCATCGGCCTCATTGCGGGCGTGGCCGTCGCCATATGCGGCTTTGCGGCTCTGGCAGCGATCTGGCTGCCGCCTGGGGTCGCGATCCGGGAGAAGCTGATGCGCTCTGCCGTGTGCGTCGGTGCCGCCGCGGTCGCCCTCCTTCTCGTGTCGCAGTTCAAGACGTCGATCGACGTCACTGAGGATCGCCGCAATTCCTTCGCACTCGCCGATACGAAACAGCTCGCAAGGCTAGCCGAGCCGCTAACCATCGCGGTTCACCTTGCGGCCGAGGATCCCCGCTACATCGATTTGCAACGGAACGTACTGGCAAAGCTCGAACGGACGATGCCGCACGTCTTCATTCGCCTTGCCACCGCGCGACAGACCTTCGCATCATCGGCTGGCGACGAAGCCTATGGCGAGATCGAATATCGCTATGGCACGCGTCAGGACACCAGCCGATCGACAAGTCCCCGCGAAATTCTGCCGCTGATCTATGGCCTCGCAAGCGTGTCGCCTCCGGTGCCAATCCCTTCCGCCGAATTTCCGGGCTATCCCCTTGTCACGGATGGCGCGTTCTCCGTTCTGTGGTTTCTCGCCGTACTGCCCATCCTGATCGTTCTCGCATGGTGGCGCAGTCGCCGTTTACCGTCCAACAACCAAATGTTCCTCAAGGAGGTCGTCATGAACAGCAGCACAAAAACCCTATTGATCATAGCCGTGAGTGTGATTGCGGTGCTCCTGCCGGCGTTTGCGGCGCCGATCAAGGTGGACCTGACCAATGAAACGGCAGGCGCCGAGCCAAACGGGCTGGTCCCGGTGGTCGGCGTGTGGCGCATCGAAAATGACGGCGGCAAGAAGCTGCTGGCCGTTGATGGCCGGCAATGGAAGCAGGGACAATCCTCTGCCGGCATCGCCGACAAGGCGCGTGCGCTCTATGGCGATCGTTACGCGGAATTTCTCGATCGCGTTCAGGCTTATGCCTATTATCCTTATGTCGTGGCTAAGGATGTCGAAGACTTCAAGAACGGGGAAATCAGCGTCCGCTTCGAAGGCCTGTCGGGTCGCATCGATCAGGGCGCCGGCATCCTGTTCAATCTCAAGCCCAACGGCGACTACCTGACGATCCGGGCGAACTGCCTTGAAAACAATCTGGTCCTTTGGAAGTTCGAGAAAGGCCGGCGGTCGTCGGTCGAATGGGTCAGAAACACGCCGACCGCAACCCGGCAATGGCACGACCTCAAAGTCCGCATCGCGGGCAACAAGGTCGAGGGCTATCTCGACGGCAAGCTCTATCTGCAGCACACGCTGCCGGAACCGGTCTCCGGGAAGATTGGCCTGTGGTCGAAGGCGGACAGCTACATGCATTTCGACGAATTCGCCGCCATGGCCAGCGAGTGACGATCGAGTTGCCAAGATGTTGCGCGCATCCTTTGCGGTTCGACTGGCGAGTATCTGCGGCATGCTGATGGCGCAGATACCTGCCGCAGACGCAGACGACGGGCCGACGTACTGTCCGGCACTCACCCACGCCACCGCGCTCGTAAACACCAAAGAGCGGTTTGCCAGCATCATCGGGCAGTCGCGCGAGGGCAATTTCCGGGAAACAACGCTTCCGCTGCCCGGCTGGGGAGACTGTTCGTTCTACGGAACGCGAACTTACACCTGCGACTCCCTCCCTTTCAAAACCGCCAGCGAGGCCGAACGCGCCTTTGCAACGACCCTTGACGAAGTGAAGGGGTGCCTGCGTGGCAGCTGGGCCGAGGACCAAAGCCGGGCCTCCCCGGGCTATGCGGTTCTTCACGACGCCCGGCAGGTGGCCTCGATCACGATTAACACCGACCAGACGGAGAAGAACGAACACGTCGTGCGCCTCATCCTGTTTCTGCGCAGCAGCCGGTAGGGCGCACGCAACACGTTCCTTGTTGTGTTGGGCAAACTCTCATCGGAGATCAACGTCGCCCAGCCGATGCCGCGCCTTTGATCCAGTCGAACGGGAGGAGCGATCATGAACGTGACGTTCAAAGCAGCCGTCGCCGCTCTCGTCCTGACGGTCGCCTTTGCCCGATCGGTCGCCGCAGGGCCGCTTGAGGATGCGTTGGACGCGGCGCAGCGCGGTGATTATGCGACCGCGATCCGACTGTGGCGCCCCCTTGCGGACAAGGGCGAAGCCGATGCCCAGTACAATCTTGGGGTCATGTACGACAAGGGGCAGGGTGTTACACGGGACTATGTGGTTGCGGTGAGCTGGTTTCGAAAGGCGGCTGATCAGGGCTTTGCCGCCGCCCAACTAAGTCTAGGCGTCATGTATGAGAACGGCTTAGGCGTCGCACAGCACTTTATGACCGCTGTGAGCTGGTATCGAAGGGCAGCCGACCAAGGCAACACAGCTGCTCAATTGAACCTTGGGATCATGTATGACAACGGCTGGGGTGTGGCTCAGAACTACGTCATTGCGCACATGTGGTTCAGCTTGGCGGCCGCGATGGGGGATAGAGATGCGGCAAGAAGCCAGGATGTTGCCGCCGCGAAAATGACTCCTGCGCAACTCGCGGAAGCGCAGAGGCTGGCCCGCGAATGGGAGCCGAAGTCTACTCCAAGCTAATGGCAGCG